>WBZU01000138.1_pt1 | contig 74733 bp, 71 predicted proteins | sample 5204311 | NCBI WGS metagenome assembly WBZU01 (sample SAMN12344359, study PRJNA552823) | activated sludge metagenome | biome: Activated sludge suspended growth; feature: Nitrification reactor; material: Wastewater; isolation source: activated sludge from nitrification reactor of wastewater...
AAGCCGCCGAGGGGGTAGCCGGCTGCGTTCAGCCAAATTCTTATTCACTCCGCCGACTACCCCCTCGTCGGCTTTGCCGGCACCGCCAGCGCGCTTCTTCAGCAAACCCCCACTGCGTCGACCAGCGCGCGAACAGCGGTCTGGGCGTACCGCCGCCCGGGCCGACGGCGGGGTGGCCAACGGAGTGAATAAGAATTTGGCTGAACGGAGTTGGCCACCCCGTCGGCGGCCCCGTGTGCCAAGAATAGACGCGCGGAAGGCTGCTTTCGGCAGATCGAAGAAGGACAGCAACGGATCGCGAGCCGTCTTCGAAGCGCAGGTCTTCACTTCGGTTGCGCCGTTGCGCTGCACACCACCGGTGACGCACGAAACCGGCGGCCGAAAGACCCGGAGCTTGATGCTTTTCATGTCGCTATCACCCGCACCTGCTGCGAAGCCACGATCAGGCCCGTGCCCGTGGGTACGCAAGTGGCGACGCCCGCGTTGATGACCAGCGGCATGCCGAGCGAGCGCACGCGCACCGCGCCCAGCGTCCACTGGCCGACGGTGCACGGCGGGCTCGGCACCGCGGCGAGCGTGCAGCCGGCCACTGCATACGGAAAAGGGGTGACCGCCACCGGCATGCCGCTGACGCGCACGCGCGGCTGCACGGCGGTCGGCTGCGCCATGCCCGCGTGCAGGCAGGTGACGACGGCCCCCTGGTGGACGACGAAGCCGGGCATCGTGCGCCTCCGCTCCTTCAGGTGACCTGCAACGCGCCGGCGTTGACGTCGACCAGCGGCGCGATGATGTTCACGGCGCTGGTGCCGGTGAGCGTCAGCGTGCCCGCCGGCGTGAGCTGGATCATCGTGCCGTTGGCCAGCGTGATCATCACGCCGAGCAGGTCGCTGATGACGATGCCGTTGCCGGCCTGCGTCTGCAGCGTGAAGCCGTTGATGCCGGGCGGCACGGTGCGCGCCAGCACCGGCACGTCGGCCTCGCTGTAGAAGCCGCCGACCCAGATGGGAAAGTCGGGGTCGCCGCGCTCGAACTCGACCCACACCCCGGCCCCGACCGGCGGCACGGTGAACATGCCGTTGTTCGGGCCGGCGCCGGGCAGGCAGGGCACGGCCCAGCTGCTCAACAGGTTGCCGCCGACGTCGGGGATCTCGACCAGGATGCGGCCGCGCTGCATCGGGTCGATCGGGTTGCGCACGGTGGCGCGGTACTTGCCGTAGAACGGGCCTGCGCTCATCGCCGATCCCTCGTCAAACCGGCACCGCCGGCACGGTGGGCAACAGCCCGTTGCGCGCGAGCGCGAAGCTCTGCTTGTAGCTGCCGCGCTCGATCTCGTGGGTCACGCGCTTGACGTAGTACAGCCCGTCGTACGGCAGCCCGGCGCCGCGCACGCCGACGAGCCGGCGCGACTTCAGCAACCGGCCGTAGCGCTGCACGTCGAGCCGGCCGTTGCCCGAGACGCAGTCGCTGTGCCGGCCGGCGTAGGCGATGCCGCGCATCAGCGCCTCGGCCACGCCGAGGTGCGCGGTGTCGGCGAGCTTCGCGATCTTCGGCGGCAGCGGCGGCAGCGCGCCGAGCGGCGGGTTCAGCGGCGTCACGTCGGGGATCGGCACCGGAATGCCGGTCTTCGAGAAGGGCTCCTGGAAGTACACGATCGGGATGCGCTTGGCCTCGCGGTCGAACTCGAAGCTCAGGTCCTCGACGTTGGTCTTCGCGTCCATCGACGCGGTGAGCGCCGGCTGCGGGATGCCGACGCGCACCTCGGGGCCCCAGTACGCCTTCGACGTGCCCGGCAGCGGGCCGGGTTCGAGGTAGAACACATAGCCGGCCTGCTGCGCCAGCAGCTTGAGGTACGCATAGTCGGTGCCGCGCTGCTGCGGGATGCGCTCGGTCGGCAGCGGCGGCGCATCGACGATGCCCGGCACCACCAGCGGCACGACGCCCAGCGCCGCGTACTTGGCGAGCATCAGCAGCACGCGCACCGACGGCGGCATCGCCGGGTACGGCAGGCCGTCGAGCTCGATCAGGTCCATCAACGCCGACAGGTCCTTGCCGCGCACCGTCACGCGACCGACGCCGCCGGCGCCGGGTGTCATCGCGACGTCGGTGGCGATGCCGTCGATGATCGTCTCGGCGCGCGCGCCCATCGTCACGACCAGGCCGACGCGCATCAGCGGCACGCCGCCGGCGCCGCCGCTGACGAGGAACAGCGTGCGCAGCGGCGAACGCGGCGGCAGCTCGAACACCAGCTCGAAGCCCGACGGGGTGTCGCCCGAGCCCGACTCGACGCGTGCCGACACCAGCGCCTCGACCAGTGCGCGCGGCGCCGGCACCGGCACCGGGCCGACGTACAGGGTGAGCCGGATGCCCTGGTCCATGGTGCTCGTGCCTGGCGCGCGCCGGGTCAGCCGGTGAGCACCGGCACCGCGACGCGTGCACCGGCGGTGGCGGTGAGCGCCGCCGGGTCGAGCACGCCGTTGGCATCGGCCAGGCGCCACCAGGCGAGCGGCTCGCCCAGCGTGCGCGCCGCGAGCAGGTCGGGCCGCTCGGCGTCCTGCACCAGCGCGTAGGCCGCGAGCGCGATCTCGCTCGGCTGCGCGATGAAGCGGCGCCGCAGGTAGGCCAGCGGCGGGCGCTGCGCCGGCGCCACCGGGCCGGCCGGCGGCGCCGGCAGCAGCGCGATCTCGGCGTTGCGGTAGCGGCTGTGCTCGTCGAAGGGATTCGACGGGATCGCGCCCGCGTCGATCAGCATCTGGACGGGGTCGTTGGCGTTCATGGCTGCTGTGCGAGTCATGGCAGGTTCGTGAGCCCGAGCGCAGCGGGCGCGGCGCTGCCGGCCTTCGCGGCCAGCGCCTCGCGCGAGCGCAGGTAGTCGAGGAACAGCGCGCCGCCCTTGTGCCGGAAGCCGAGGTCGTCGACGGTGAGCACGCGCAGGCCGAGCGAGACCTTGGCGCGGATCGGGTTGAGCAGCGCGTCGAAGGCCTCTTCGGTGATGCTGAACTCCTGCACCCGCACCGGCACGACGCGGCCCTTGCCCCAGGTGAACAGCACCAGCGGCGCTTCGGGCGGCACGATCTCGAGCGTGCCCGCCGAGGCCAGCGCATCGAGCGCCTGCAGCTCGGCCACGCTTGGGTTGACCAGCGCCTCGAGCGCCGCGAGCTGCGGCGCGACGCCGAAGTTGACCGCGTTCGCGTTCTGGTCCGGGTGCTCGAGGCCGTCGGTGGCGTCGATCTCGGCGTCGAGCTTGATCGTCTCGATCGCCGGCCCCTTCAGGCGGAACGGCGTCGCGCGCTCGGCGCCGGCGTCGCCGCCGCTGCCCTGCACCTGGTAGCTGCGCGTCAGCGTGTCGGGGTTGTACTGCAGCGCGATCGTCTGCTTCGGCGTACCGCCGCCGGGCGGCATCACGACCAGGCCGCCGCTGACGAGTTTGGGGCTGTTGGACAGGCTCATGGATCGTGGCCTCGGTTACCAGGTGATGCGCAGGTAGTCGGTGCCGAGCACCTTGCGGCCGTTGCAGACGTCGTAGGCGCGCACGAAGAAGCGCCAATGGCCGGCGAGCAGCGCGGCCGGCCCGCCCGGGCGGTCTTCGCCGTGGTAGCGGTGGCCGAAGGCGGCGTTGCGTTGGCCGGCCGTGTCGAGGTAGGTGTTGATCGCGATGCTCTCGGCGTGCGCGCCGCGGCGGTGGCCGTAGCGCTTGCCGACCGTGTCGCGGTCCTCGATCCAGGTGTCCGCGGCCGAACCCGCGGCAAAACCGGTGTGCGGCCGGCCGCCGAGCGGCAGGGCAGCGGCCGATGCGGCGTCCCACTGGATGAACTGGCGGACTTCGCCGCACGACGCGTAGATGCCGTTGGCCGGGTCATTCTTGAAATCGGCACGCAGGTCGAACGCGGCGTGCTGCTCGCCCGCACCGTCGACCGGCGGCGTCAGCGTGGTGGTGGCGCGGTACGACGGGCCGCTCGCGAGCTCGGCCCGGCCGGCCCGTTCGGCGCCGATCTCGACGAACAGCCGGCCGGCGCTTTCCGGCCCCAGCCGCCCGTCCTCGCTGATGCCTTGCACCGCCTGCCAGCGCAGCACCGCCTCCACGAGCGCCTGGTCGATCACGGCCGGCGTGCGCGCGATGCCCAGCACGTCGCGCAGGCGCTCGATGCCGGCAGTGCCGATCACGCTGACGACCCGCTGGTTGTAGGCGATCGCGTCCTGGACCTGCTGCGCCGTCAGCACCCGCGGCGCGGCCGCCGGGCGCGGCGGCTCGAGCGCGAAGTCGCGCTGCACCATCGGTTGGCAGCTCAGCACGCCGGCGGAGATACCGGGCAGCGGCGCTCGCTGCAGGCTGCTCGCGCCCGCAGTCTGCAGGACGCCGGCTGCCGGTTCCTCCTCGGTGGACTTGGTCCGCGCCGACGGCGCGTGCGGCCGGCCGCTCTGCTGCACCACGTGCACCAGCTCATGCGCGAGCAGGCGCCGCCCCGGCGTGGTCTTCGGCGCGTACTGCCCGGGCGCGAACGCGACATGGTGGCCCCAGGTGAAAGCGCGGCTCGACACCGCGCGCGCCGCCGCGCCGGCGCGCGCATCGGCATGCACCCGCACGCGGCTGAAGTCGTAGCCGAGCGTGCGCTCGAAGTGCGCGCGCGTCGCCGGGTCGAGCGGCGCGCCGCCGCCCGACAGCGCTTGGCGCAGCACCTGGGGTGCGACGCTGAGCGGCCGTTCGGCGAGACTGCCGCGGCCGACTGCGGGCGCGCTCGGCGCCTCGACCGTGCGCCGCGCATCGGCCGATCCCGGCGCCGCGCGGCCGCCGGCGGGCGGCGGCTCCTGGCCATCGGCGCCGCTGGCGGCGGTGGTCGGCATGCGGTCGAGCGCCGAAGCGACACGTTCGGCCTCGGCTTCCAGGCTGTCGTTCGGCGGCCCGAGCGGCACCTGCGCCCAGGCGCGTGCGGCGCAGCGCGGGCAGGGTTCGGGTGCGGCGCAGCCGCAGCCCGGCGCCGCCTGCACCGGCAGCATCGCCGCCGCCTGCGTGATAGCGGCGCGCAGCGTCGCGGCGCCGGGCACCTTGCGCGCGGGCAGGGCGAGGGTCACCGTCATGTCATTCCTTCAGCGTGCGTTCGTTCGCCGCGCCCGGGCCGAACGCGGCTTCGATCACGTCCTGCGGGCAGCCCGCGGCCTCGGTCTCGACGCTCGCCTCGACATGCTTCGTGCGCGACTCGACGCGCTGGCGCGTGAGCGTCACCACGGCGCGGCGCAACAGCGGGTAGACGAGCCGGGCCTTCGCCGCCGGCGTGCGCTGCTGGGCCAAAGACTTCTCCAGTTCCGGCGTGCGATGCCGCTCCTCCGCCGGGGCCGCCTGGAAGTCGCCGACCGCGGCCTCGGCGAGCGGCGCGCCTTCGACCTCGGTGACCTGGCCGTTCTCGTCGACGACGACTCGGGTGTACAGCTCGGGATCGTCCGCGCCCTTGGCCTGCGCGCCGCTGATGAAGCAGGCGCCGGCGGTCGGCGCGGCCTTCGGATCCTCCTGGCCCTGCGGGCAGTCGGCCTGCACCTGGCGCGCCGCGGCTTCGGCGCGCGCCTGCGCGAGCGCGATGTTGCCGATGAAGCCCGGCCCCGCGTCCATCGGCCCTTCGGGCGAGGTCCAGCCGGCGATGTTCGTGACCTGGAAGCCGTCGGCGAGGTTGGCCTTGAGCGTGGTCAGCTCCTTCGCGCTGCGGCTGCGGTCGATCGTGGCCTTCGCGTAGTCGAAGTACAGCCAGCGGCTCTCGCGGTCGGTGACCGGCACCTTCTCCGTCACGTCGTGCGCCGGGATGTCGCGCTCGGTCTCGCAGCTGAAGTGCGGGATCTCGACGACGCTGCGCTTCTCGCGCCGGCAGTCCTCCTGCTTCGTCTTGCGGCCCGGGGTGATCGTGACGTTGATCGTGCCCTGCACGCCCTGCGGCTTGTCGTCCGGGCCCTTGCCCGGCTCGACCTTGACGCCGAAGTCGAACGGGCCAGTGCTCAGCTGCGCGCCGCCGCTGAAGCCGGTGGGCCGGCCGTTCATGTCGAGCGTCACGTCGCCGGTCGCCGACAGCGAGAAGTCGCCCGACTGCAGCATCTTCACTTCGAGCCGCGGCTTGATGCGCGCGTCCTTCAGGATCTGCTTCACGTCCTTGCCCTGGGTCACCGCGCCGATCAGCGCCTTGGCGACCTGGTCGGGCACGTCGGCGCTCAGGCGCACGCTGCCGCGGTTCTTGTCGGCGCACCATTCGAGCTGCAGCCACAGGCGCTCGCGGTCGGCGCCGGGGCTGAAGTCGGCCCAGTTGACCATGCGCTCGCGAATCTCGAACTCGCTCGTGCGGCGCACGCGCCAGCGGATGCCGGTGTCGAGGTGGACGAGCTTCTCGGCGTCGTCCACGGTGTCGACCTTCGTCACCTTGCGGCACTGCAGGCCGCCCGCGGCCGGGGCCAGCGCGGGCATTGCGCAGCCGGACAGCACCGCATCGGCAGCGCGGTCGGCGGCGGTCTCGCCCGGGTCTTCGTGCGCGGCCACGCCGGCCTCGTCGAAGGCCTGTGCCTGTGCGCTGCCGCCGAGCCGCTGCTGCACCGTGTGTGCCAGTTCGTGCGCCAGCAGCCACAGGCCGCCGCGCGTGTGCGGCGCATAGCGGCCGGCGCCGAAGACCAGGTGCTCGCCGGTGGCGTAGGCCTGCGCGCCGAGCGCGTGCGCCGAGGCCGCGGCCGCGCTGTCGGCATGCACCCGCACGTGGGCGAAGTCGCGGCCGAAGCGCTGCTCCAGGTGCTGGCGTGCAGCCGGCTGCAACGGCTGGCCGGCGCTCGCGAGCGCCGCGTCGACCCCGGCCCGTGCGGCGCTGCTGTCGGCTCCGGCCGTGCCGCCCTCGCCGTGGCGCTGCACGCGCTTCTTGCGGCATTGCTCGCATTCACCGCCCTGGGCACGCCTGCCGCAATCGCAGGCGCGCTGGATGCGCCGCGGCGCCGCGCCGGCGCTGCCGGCAAGGCTCGTGAACAGGCCCGTGTTCAACGCCTGCCTCCGAGTTCGGGGCCGATTTGCGGCTCGATCGCCGCCGCGATCCGGTCGGCAACCGTGTGGTGGTTCACCGGCGGCGGCGCGCCCTGCAGCATCCCGCCCAGAGCCGGCGGCAGGGCTTCGGCCAGCGCCTGCACCTGGGCCGCCGCCGCACCCGGCCACGCGAGGCGTGCGACGTGCAGGTGCAGCTGCGCCGCACGCGGCGGCGCGGCGTTTCGCTCGTGGCGGCGGCGCGGCGTCATGGTTTCAAGGGGCCGTGAACCGGCCGTTGATCGGCGTCCAGTAGCGGCGCTGGATCGCTCGGCCCCTATTGCGGATCTCGCCGTAGAAGTCGAGCCGGATGTCCCAGGCCACGCCCGCGGCGCTGTTCATCGTCGCCCAAGGCGTGTCGCTCATCTCGTAGCGGCAGCCGTTGGCCTGGTCGATGTCGCCGCGGGCGTTGGTGTACTGGTCCTTCAGCTTCGGCCGGTCGACCCCGGGGTTGCCGCGGTGGCCGTAGTTCACCACCGGGTCGCTGGTGTCGCCGTCCTCCTGGAAGCTCTGATTCAGGCGCCCTTCGGGCAGCTTGTCGAGCAGGTGGCCGTAGTCGGCCTCGTCCGGGCCGCCGGGGTCGCGCGTGATGCGGCCGCGGATGAACTGGCGGTACTCGAGGTCGCCGCACTTGCAGGGCCCGGTGAACTCGGCCATCACCGCGAACGGCGCCTCGAAGCCGACGACCCGCGGGTTGACGCGCGCGAACACCGGCTGGAAGGTCATCGCGGTGAAGCGCTTCAGGCACTGCGGCTTCTCGTCGAACTCGGGCTCGGCCGCGGCGGCCAGCTTCGGCCCGGCCAGGCGCGGCACGTCTTCGGCGCCGCCGCGGCCTGCACCGCGGCGGGCCGCGCGCGCGCGCGGCTGCGGCGGCGGGCGCAGCGGTGCAGCGAAGTCGAAACGGCTCACGTCAAACCCCCGCTGCCGGCGGCCGCGCCGAAGCTGCGCTCGAGCTTCAGGTACTCGGCGCGCGCGGCGTCGATCAGGTGGCGCTGCGCGATCGCGCCGCCGTCGGCCGCGGCGCGGAACGCGCCGTTCAGGGCCACCGCGCGGATGTGGCCGCCGGTCAGGTGAAGCTTCGCGAGCGCGCGCCAGTCGATGTCGCCGGCCAGCGGCGCCTGCGGCGGGAACTGGCGCCGCCACAGCGCCTCGCGCGCGGCCTCGTCGGGGAACGGGAAGTTGACGACGAAGCGCAACCGCCGCAGGAACGCGCGGTCGAGTGCACTCTTCAGGTTGGTCGTCAGGATCGCCAGCCCGCGGTACGCCTCCATGCGCTGCAGCAGGTAGGCGACCTCGATGTTGGCGTAGCGGTCGTGGCTGTCCTTCACGTCGCTGCGCTTGCCGAACAGCGCGTCGGCTTCGTCGAACAGCAGCACCGCGCCGCTGGATTCGGCGGCGTCGAACAGGCGCCGCAGGTTCTTCTCGGTTTCGCCGATGTACTTGCTGACGGTGAGCGCCAGGTCGACGCGGTACAGGTCGAGCCCGGCTTCGCTCGCGATCGCCTCGGCGGCAAAGGTCTTGCCGGTACCGCTGTCGCCGGCGAACAGCGCGGCCAGCCCGAGGCCGCGCGCACCGGGTCGGGCGAAGCCCCAGTCCTCGTGCACCTGCGCGCGGTGGCGCAGCTGGGCCGCGATGCCGGCGAGCGTGTCCAGCGCCGCGGCCGGCAGCACCAGGTCGGCCAGCGTGGCCGCGCTGTCGATGCGCTGCGCCAGCGCGTCGAGCCCGCCGCGGCTGGCGTCGCGCAGGCGCTGCCACAGCGCGCGCGCCTGCGCGTCGTCGTCGCCGGCGGGCAGGCCGTCGAGCGCCTGATCGAGCGTGTCGGCGTCGACCCGGAACTGCTGCAGCGCGCGGCGCAACGCGGGCGCGCGCGCGGCCGGCGCTGGCGTTGGCGGCAGCGCGAAGCGCCAGGCACGGCGCTCCGGCAGGCTCGCCAGCTCGGCGGGCGCGAGCGGCCCGATCAGCACCACCGGGCTGCGCAGCGCGCCGAGCAGCCGCACCACCGCGGCGCCGGCTTCGCGCTCGTCGTGGCCGGGCTGCGGCGGTGCGGCCAGCACGACGGCAGCGCCGCTCAGCGCGGCCTCGCGGTCGAGCAGCAGCGCCTGCTCGGCGAGCGCGCGCGCGTCGGGCTCGAGCGCGCCGCTGTCGACCCACAGCGCGTGCAGCGGCAGTTGCTGCAGCGCTGCCGACACCAGCGCGCGCGCCGCACGCTGCGCGGCCGCCTGCGGCGGCAGCTGCAACAGCACCAGCGGGCGGCCGTCACCGGCCAGGGCGTCGGCGATGGCCGCGGCAGTGGCCCGGGCGTCGTCGCCCGCGGGCGGCGCGGCGTCGTGCGTCGCCCGAAGCTGCGCGACGCCTTGCAGCCGCGGCTCATGCGCCGCCACGCCGGTGACATGGTGCAGCACCCGCTCGTCGATGCGCAGCTGCGCCTGGGCGAGCGCGGCGTCGCCGACGACGCGCAGCAGCTGCCAGTGGCGCAGCGGCGCCAGCGGCGACAGCGCGTCCCAGTGCGCGCCGGGCAGCCGCGCCAGCGCGACCGCGACGTTGACGCCCGGCCCGCCGGCCGTGCCCTGCAGCGCTGCCAGCGCTGCCTGCAACGTGCTGTCGATCTCGGCGCCCGCCGCCAGCAGCAGCAGCTCGGCCTCGAAGGGCGACAGGCCGAACAGGCGCACGAGCCGCGCGTGCGCCGGCTCGAACGACGCCGGCCACGATGCCGGCTGCGGCGCCGTCCACGAGGCCGTGCCGTCGGGCTCCGGCGCTGCGTCGTCGGGCGCGAGGCGGCGGGCGAGCACCGCGAAGCGCTGCGCCAGCCAGCGCTGGTTCAGCTCGGGCCACGGCAGGTGGTCGAGACCGGCGAGCGGTTCGTAGGGCCGGTTCATGGCACGTTGAGCTGCTGGGTCGGGTCGTACGCCGGCGCGGTGCCGCTCTTGCGCACCAGCAGGCTCTCGACGCCATCGACCTGCAACCGCACCCAGTGGTTGCCCGCCGGCACGGCGTCGGGGAAATCGAAGACCAGCGCGCTCGCCGCGGCGCTGCGCGGCGCCGCGGTGGCGGCGGTGCTGTCCAGCGCCAGCACGGCGGTCTGCTCCGGCCGCACCTGCGGCCGCGTGAACAGCTGCACCGCCACCCGCGGCGGCACGCCGCCGCGCGTGACCACCGGCGCCGGCAGGTTCAGCGGCGCGCCGGTCGCGGCCAGCACCGGGTCGGCGCACAGCAGCAGCGCCGCGCCGTTGCTGGTGCGCGCGATCGCCTCGCCCGGCGGCGTGACGCGCAGGTTGATCTGCCACACGCCGGGGATGAAGGCCGCCTGCGCGGCGGCGTCGTCGGGCAGCAGCAGGTCGAACTGCGTGCCGGCGTCGTCGGGCACGACCGCGATCTCGATCGCCGCCGGCCGCAGGCGGTGGGTGAGCAGCGCGGTCGGCGCGCTGCCGTTCAGGCGCACGCCGCTGACGCGGACGGTGTCGCCCAGGCGCGCCACCGTCTGCTGCGTGCCCAGCGGTGCGGCGCCGAGCAGCGTGGGCACCGGCGGCAGCAGGCCGGTCTGCACCGCGACGCCGCGGTCGCGCCCGGTGGCCAGGTTCATCAGCCCGCGCGACAGCACCGGCAGCGGCTGTACCGTGGAGCGGTCGGTTTCGATCAGCACCACGCCGACCTCGTAGGCCACCGAAGGCCGGTACGGGCATTGCAGCGCGGTCCAGAACTTGAAGGCCTCGTCGGCCGTCTGCACCGCGGGCGTGATGCGGATCCGTTCGGCCTGGTCGGCGAGCCGGGTGTCGGCCAGCGCGAGCAGCGTCGGCGGCAGCGCCGCCGGGTCGAGCAGTGCGCGCAGCATCGCCGCGGTCAGTTGCGGCGTCTCGTGCAGCAGCTGCATCGCGGTGCCGAGGATCATCTCGGCGGCCGCGTCGCTGCGCGCGTAGGCGCTCAGCAGGTAGTGCAGGTTCAGCGCGAGCGGCGGGTTGCTGCTGCGCCGCCCGCGCGCGTCGTGCCACGGCAGGGCATCGTTGCGCAGCGCCGCGCTGGGCATCACCTGGTACAGGAATATGTTGAGCCGCGGCGGTTCGGCCGGCGAGTCGAGGTCGATCAGGTCCGGCGCGATCGCCGACACCGTGACCGCTGCGCCCACTGCGCCGGCCAGGTTGGCGTTGACGAAGCCGGCGTCGATCAGGTTGCGCAGCGCTTCGCTGACCGCGCCGATCGCCAGCGGCGTGCTCATGTCCCACCCCGCTGGCGCAGGTAGTCGCCGAGCGAGCGCGCCGGCGCCGGGCGCGCGACGCGCGGCGCCGGTGCCGCCTGGCTCGGGGCCGGCGCGCGCACGTCGATGCGATCGATGTGCACGTGCACCACCGGGCCCGCGCCGGCGCGCGCCGACGGCGCCGGCGCGGCCAGCATCGCGGCACGGTCGGGCGCGAGCGGTGCGTCCGGCGACGCCGCCGCATCGGTCCATGGCGGCTGCCGCCGCGCGCGCATGTCGGCCGCCGGGTGCACCGGCGGCACGGCTGCGCTTGCACCCATCGCCGCCGGCGACGCCGGTCCGGTGCTCGCCAGGGGCGGCGCCACCGGCGCTGCGCCAACCGGCGCGGCCGGCCATGCGTGTGCGCCGTCGGGCGCTGCGGGCGCGGCGCGCAGCCTGCTGCCCGATGCGGAGCGCGGTACGGTGGCGGCGTGCGGCGAGTGCGCCATCGGCGCGTGGCCTGGCGCTGCCGGGTCTGTCGCTGCGGGCGCGGTGCCTGCGGCCGGCTCGTCCGTGCGGGCGCTCGCCGGCTGCGCCGGCGCGGTGTGATCGGCAACGGTCTCGTCCTGCACGTCGCCGGGCCAGCGCGCGTCGGCGGGCTCGCCGGCGTCGGCCAGCGGCAGGCCGCGCGGCGCGTAATGCGGCGCCAGCGCTGCGCGCAAGGTGCGCGCCTGGCCGAGGCGCTGCGTGGCGATGCGGGTGAACAGGTCCATCAGGCAGCGGCCGCAGCCAGTTGCAGATAGGCGGCGCGACGCAGCGGCGACAGCGCCAGCACCTCGGCCTCGCACCAGCCATAGGCGTCGGCGAGTGCGGCGATGTCGGCGAGCAGCCGCTCGGCGTGGTGGCGCAATTCGGCCCAGGTCAGCGCCGCGATGTCGAGCGTGGCGTCGAAGGCGTGGCCGCAGTCGGGGCAGTGCAGCGCAAATTGCAGGTTGGCGAGCGGGTCGGCCGCCTCGAGCCGCTGTGCCGCCAGCGCACGCACCGGCTCGCTCAGCTCGGCGGCGGCGCAGGGCCGGCCGTCGCGCTCGGCGGCGATCACGCAGCGCTCGAACAGTGCGCGCGCCAGCGCCGCCGCATCGTCGCTCGGCAGCGCCTGCAGGTCGGCGAGCCGCGGTGCGCGCAGGCGCACCGTCTCGTGGCCGACGCGCAGCTCGTGCTCGGCGGCCTGCGCGTCGGGTGCGGCGTGGCCGAGCGAGCGGGCGTCGAGCTCGAACTCGAGCGCGGCGGCGCAGGCCGGGCAGGCGGCCTGCAGCCCCAGCCGCGCACCGAACAGCTGCGCGCGCAGCGCGAGCAGCGCGGCGTTGGCCTGGCCGATCGTGGCCGCTCGCGGCGCGCCCGCGGCCTGCGCGAGCAACTGCTCGCGCCGCTGCGGCGGCAACGGCAGTGCGGCCTCCCAGAGCTGCAACAGCGCGGCTTCGTCCATGGCGTGGCGCCGTGGGTCGGCCGCCGCCGCTGCGGCCGTGCCGTCGGGCGCGGCCGGCGCGTGCCTGGTGCGTCGCGGCTGGGCCATCGCTACGCGGGCTCGACGAAGCTCGGCTCGGCCGGCTCGGCGACTTCGTAGTCGCGCTCCCAGCCCTCGTTCTCGAGCTTGAGGGTCTGGATCGCGATCGCGTTGGCGTTGGCGTCGGCGTCGGGGAAGGCCTGGTACTCGCTGACCCAGCAGCGGTAGATCTTGTAGGCCAGCACGACCTGCCCGGCCTCGTTGCAGATCTCGAGGAGGATGTCCTTGCGGAAGTCCTTCAGCGACACCTCGGCGCCCAGCCCCGAGCCGTAGTTCCAGACCTTGTTCGCCCACTTCTCGAACTCGGTGTCGTGCGTGACGCCGCGCTCGAGCGTGATCGCCTCGTACTTGGTGCGCCCGGGCGACTTGCGGCCGGTGCTCGGGTCGCCGCCGACGCGGTGCTCGACCACCTCGGTCGAGCGCTTCAGGGCCGAGACCTTGCTGACGCCGGCCACGTACTTGCCGTCCCACTTCACGCGGAACTTGAAGTTCTTGTACGGATCGGCGCGGCTGGCGTTGACGCTGAACTGGGCCATGTGGACTGCTCCTTCGGTGCTGGATCTGTTGCGGGACGGTCGTCGTGCGGCCTAGCGTTCACTGGAGCAGCTTCGGGCTGCGCCCTGCGGCATTCGCCCTCGTGGCCGCCCGGCGGGCTCAGGCGCCGACCTGGCCGGCCATCTGCTGCAGCCGCACGACGACGAACTCGGCCGGCTTCAGCGGCGCGAAGCCGACGTAGATGTTGACGATGCCCAGGTCGACGTCGGCCTGGGTCGTGGTCTCCTTGTCGCACTTGACGAAGTAGGCCTCGCGCGGCGAAGTGCCCTGGAACGCCCCCTGGCGGAACAGGCCCTGCAGGAACGCGCCGACGTTCATGCGGATCTGCGCCCACAGCGGCTCGTCGTTGGGCTCGAACACGACCCACTGCGTGCCGCGGTACAGGCTCTCCTCGAGGAACAGCGCCATGCGCCGCACCGGCACGTACTTCCATTCCGAGGCCAGCGTGTCGGCGCCGCGCAGCGTGCGCGCGCCCCACACGATCGGTCCGGTGTTCGGGAAGCTGCGGATGCAGTTCACGCCGAGCGGGTTGATGTGGCCGTTCTCGGGGTCGGTCAGGCTCACGTCGGGCGCGAGCACGCCCACCAGGTTGGCCTCGATGCCGGCCGGCGCCTTCCACACGCCGCGTTGCGCATCGGTGCGTGCCATCACGCCGGCCACGGCGGCGCAGGGCGCGTAGGGTTCGCTGCGGTTCTCGCGCAGCGGGTTGGGCAGCCGCAGCCGCGGGAAGTACAGCGCCGCGTTCGCGCTGCGCGCGACCACGTTGGTGATCGCGGCGGGCGTCACGTCGTCCGCCGCATCCCAGCCGCTGCTGTGGTAGGGCGGGTCGACCAGCGCCAGCGCGCGGCGCTCGGTGCAGTAGCCGACCGCAGCGCTCCACACGGTGTTGCTGACGTCGGCCGAGTCCGAATACGGCGGGATCACGAGCAGGTTGAACAGGTCGGCCTTCTCCAGCGCGTACAGCCCGAGCTTCAGGCTGCGCAGGTTGGGGCCGCTGCTGATCTGCGCATCGCCGACGGCGCTGCCGTCGTCGCCGCCCGCCAGCGCGGTGGCGTTGGCCGTGTCGAAGGGGTCGGCCGGGCCGGGCGGGATCGCCTGGCCGGCGGCGGGCCGCGCGGCCAGGGCGGCGGCGCCGCGCAGCAGCCGGCTCTGGTCGCGCAGCACCTGGCTGACGAAGCGCGGGTGGCCGGCGGTGATCGACACGTTCAGGAAGGTCTCGATCACCCCGGTGTCCAGATCCTTCACGCGCAGGTTGAACATCGTGTTCGGCAGGTTGGCGGCGGCGACCTCGGCCTCGACGTCGTGGTCCACGCGCACCCGCAGCCGGTTGCCCCACGCGCCGGGGCTGGCGGCGCTGAACAGCGCGGCCGCGGGCAGCGCCGGCATCTGCGCGGCCACCGCGTTGTTGTGCACGCGCACGACCAGCGCATCGCTGCCGCCGTTGGCGAAGTACTGCATCAGCGCGAACGACATCGGGCAGTCGTTCGACAGGCCGCCGAAGGCACGCTCGAAATCGGCATAGCTCGCGATGCGCACGGGGCTCTTGTCGTCGCTGTCGATCGGGCCGCGCCGCGCGCGCCCGACGAAGGCGGTGATCGAGGTGGCCACGCCGGTGATCGCGCGCACGCCGCTGGGCACCTCATCGATGTACACGCCGGGGTAGGAAAGGGCCACGGGCATCGTTCGCTCCTCAATGCAGCGCGCTGCTGGCGCCGGGGGTGGGCCGGCGCAGGCACCGGCGGGTGGAGTCGGCGGGCATCAGGGTTCGCCTGGTGCCGGCCGGTGCGTGAACAGCACGGTGCCGTCGGCCAGCCGCGTCTGGCGCAGGCGGCGTGCGGCCACCAGCAGGTTCAACGCCTGCTCGACTTCGGCGGCCGTCGCGTGGATGCCGCGTGCGCCCAGCCACCAGCGCATCACCCCGTCCAGCGAATCGGCTGCCAGCGGGTATGCGGCCAGATGGGCTTCGATGGCCCGCACCAGCCGGGCATCGGCGGGCGCGGGCGGCGCTTTCATTCATGGGCCTTGCGGGCACGCGTTGGCGGTGCGGACGTGAGCGACCTATCGCCGTCGGACATGCAAACGCGATGCCAGGGCAGCGGCGGCGCCGCGCAGCGCACCCGATCCGCGCCTTGTTCCAGAGGGAAAGCGGCGGGTGCCGCCAGCGCCCGGGCTGCCGGGCCGGCGTGCTGCCGCCTGCCTGTGGCCGGGTGCCTTCGGACCCGGTGGGTCAGGTCCGACCCGGTGGCGCGCCGGCTTCGGCCGCCTGCGCCCGCGCCGCCAGCCCGTGCTTCTTGAGCAGCTTGCCGAAGGCGCGGCGCTCCTTGCCGGCCAGATGCGCGGCCCGGGTGACGTTGCCCTGGGTCAGCGCCAGCACGTGCGCGAGGTAGTCGCACTCGAAGGCGCGCAGCGCCTCGGCCTTGGCCCGCTGGAAGCTCGCCGGCGCGCCCGGGCGGGGCCCTTGCGTGCTGCCGGGCGCCGCGCCGGCCGGCGCATCGGGCGCGCCGTCGGCGTGCGCGATGCAGGTGCCGCTGCACATCAGGAAGCGGCGGTGCACCCAGTTCTCGAGCTCGCGCACGTTGCCCGGCCAGGGCTGGGCGTCCAGCCAGCGCAGCGTGTCCGGATGCAGCGTCTTCGGCGGCTGGCGGTACTTGGCGGCGAACATCTCGACGAAGCGCTGCGCCAGCAGGGCCGCGTCGCCCGCGCGTTCGCGCAGCGGCGGCAGCACGACATGCAGGATGTTCAGGCGGTACATCAGGTCCGCACGGAACTCGCGCGCGTGCACCAGCGCCTGCAGCGGCCGGTTCGACGCCGCGAGCAGGCGCAGGTCGCTGCGCCGCTCGCGCGGCGTGCCCACCGGCCGGTAGCACTGGTCCTGCAGGAAGCGCAGCAGCGTGACCTGCGCCTTCGGGCTGAGCGCGTCGATCTCGTCGAGGAACAGCGTGCCGCCGGCGGCTTCGGCGACCAGGCCGCTGCGGGCGGCATGGGCGTCGGTGAAGGCGCCGCGCGCATGGCCGAACAGCTCGGCCTCGACCAGCGTGTCGGGCAGCGCCCCGCAGTTCACCGGCACGAAAGGCCCGCCGCGGCGCGCGCCGCCGTAGTGGATCGCGCGCGCGGCCAGCTCCTTGCCGCTGCCGGTCTCGCCCTCGATCAGCGCCGGCGCGTCGCTGGCGGCGATGCGGCGCAGCTGGTCGATCAGCCGGGCGTGCGCCGCGCAGGCACCAAAGATCTGGGCGTACGGGTCATCCGCCGGCAGCGGCGCAGCGACAGGTTCGGACATGGGCAGGCGCGACTCGAGCGACGCGGGGGCTGCGCAGTCTAGGCAGCCCTGTTCGCGAGGGTCACTCCCTAGGAAGCCACCGATTGCGACCGCTTGTATCGGCTGCCGGATCCGGGGCGGGCGCGGTGGCGGCCGCCCGCGCGCGCCGCGGCGCGACGGCAGGTACTCTCTGCCTCTCAGGCCGGCCGCAGCGTGCCGGCGCCGGCAGGCTGCACGTCCGGCGTGCGGTAGCGCGCCACCTCGGCGGCCAGGTGCTGCGCCAGCGCGCGCATCGCCGCGGCGGCGGCGACGGTGCGCTCCACCAGTGCGGCGTTCTGCTGCGTCATCCGGTCGAGCTCGTGCACCGCCTGGCCGATCTGGCCGATGCCGGTGCTCTGCTCGCGCGCGCCGGTGGCCATCGCGCCCAGCAGCTCGTCGACACGGCGCGATGCGCCGACGACGTCGGCCATCGCGCTGCCCGCCTTGCGCACCACGAGCGTGCCGGTCTCGACCTGCTGCACGCTGCCCTGGATCAGCGCCTTGATCTCCTTGGCCGCGGCGGCGCTGCGCTGCGCCAGCGTGCGCACCTCGGCGGCCACCACGCCGAAGCCCTTGCCCTGCGGGCCGGCGCGTGCGGCCTCGACGGCGGCGTTCAGCGCCAGGATGTTGGTCTGGAACGCGATGCCGTCGATCGTGCCGACGATCTCGCCGATGCGCGCCGATGCCGCCTGGATCGCCGCCATCGTGTCGACCACCTCGTTCATCACGCGGCCGCCGTCGTCGGCCAGCTCGGCGTTGTGGCGCGCCTTGCGCGACGCCTCCTCGGTGTGCTCGGCGCCGCGCTGCGCCGCCTCGGAGATGCGCCGCATCGCGGCGGCCGAGCCCTCGAGCTGCGCGGCGGCGTGCTCGGTGCGCTGCGCCAGGTCGCCGGCGTCGCGCGACAGCGCGTCGCTGGCGGCCACGATCTCGGCGCTCGAGCGGCGCACGCTGCCGACCATGCCGCGCAGCGAGCCCTGCATCGAGCCGAGCTCGTTGATCAGCTGCGCGGTCTCGTCGCGGCCCCAGCCGCGCGGGTGGGTGGTCAGGTCGCCGGCCGTCATCGCGCGCAGGTGGCGGCGCGTCTCGCGCAGGCCGCCGTCCATCACGCGGTGGAAGCTCAGGAACAGGTAGCCGGCCACCAGCAGCGACAGCAGCACCGTGCCCAGCACCCACGCGCCTTGCTCGAGCATCGTGCGTCGCAGGTCGCCGACGGGCGCGTCGGCGCCGATCACCCAGCCCCAGGGCGCGAAGTCCTGCGCGTAGGCGATGCGCCGCAGCGGTGCACCGCTGCCCGGGCCGGCCTGGCGGAATTCGACGAAGCCGTGGCCCTGCAGCCGCACCGCCTCGGCGGCGGCGCGGTGGAAGGGCAGCCCGTCGGCGTCGCGCAGTTCGCCCGCGTCGCGCCCTTGCAGTTGCGGCTGCTGCGGGTGCAGCAGGAAGCGCTGCCCGGCGCCGGTGACCCAGAACGCGCCGTCGTCGCCGGTGCGCAATGCCGCCAGCGCGCGCAGCGCCAGGGCCTGCGCCTGTTCGGTCGTCAGGCTCCCGCCTTCCGGCGTGGTCTGCGCCTGCGCCCAGCCGGCCAGGCCCTGTGCCAGCGCCACCTGCTGGCGCAGGCTGTCGCGCCGGCCTTCGAGCATGCGCTCGCCCTGCGCCAGCACCAGCCAGGCCAGCAGCACCGCCATCGGCACCGTGAAGGCCAGCGAAATCGTCAGCGCCTTCGCGGTGAAGCCCAGCCGGCGGAACAGCCGCACCCCCGGCGCCCAGATGCCGTGGTGTGCAAAGAAGCCGCGTGCGGCCGGCGCGCCCGGCGCGGCGGGCAGGCTGTCGGCGGCGGGCGGCAGGACGGCGGACATGGCGGGTTGGGGCACGCGGCAGGTGATTGCCGCAGCGGGCGGCTTCGACGCGTTTTCGGCCGCGGCGGCTGCGGCTTGAGCATGGCGCGCGCTCGCGCTGCACGAGCGGCAGGCGGCGCCGGGCCTGGCCGCGGCCGCGCGGGGCGCGGCGGACTTCAGCCCCGGCGGCGCCCGGGGGCTGGCGCCGCTTGGGCAGGCAAGTTCACGGCGGCGCGCCCGCGGGGCCGGCCGCCGCATCCGCCTCGCGCAGCCGGTCGATCAGCCCGCTGGCGCGCAGGCCGCGGTTGGCGACGGCAGCGCCGACCGCGGCCGCGCCGGCCGCCACCGTCACGTGCCGGCGCGCGCGCGTCAGCGCGGTGTAGAGCAGCTCGCGGCTCACTGGGGTACCTTCGGGCTGCGCCCTGCGGTATTCGCCCTTGGGGCGGCCCGGCGGGCTCATGCCCCTTCCGGGTTGCGCCGGCAGCAGCAGCAGCACCTGGTCGAACTCCGAGCCCTGCGCCTTGTGCACCGTGCCGGCAAATGCCGTCTCGCAGGGCGGCAGGCGGTGCGGGTCGAGCGCACGCCAGCCGCCGCCTGCATCTTCGAAGAACACCTGCGGCCGGCCGCCGGCGCCGGGCAGCACGAAGCCGACATCGCCGTTGGCGAGTTTCAGCAGCGGATCGTTGCGCAGCACCATCACCGCGCGGCCGGCGAGCCAGGGCGTTTGCGGGTCGGCCGCCAGCGCCGCGTGCAGCGGCGCCAGCCGCGCGCGCAGCCGTGCCTCGACGTGGCGGTTGAGCGCGGCCACGCCGCGCGGCCCGGCGCGCACCGCGGCGAGCACGCGAAAGCGGCCGAAGGCGGCCGCCACAGCGGCGGCGTCGCCCGGGTCGCGTGCCAGCGCGCGCAGGTACGGCTCGAAGCCGGCGTCGATCGCGGCGAGCGTGGCCGCCGCGGGGCCGCGGCCGGTGTCGTCGATCCAGGCGAGATCGGCGCCGCCGGCTTGCAGCAGCGCCAGCGCCGCGCCGGCGTCGCCGCTGCGCACCGCTGCCGCCAGCCGGCCGATGCCCGAATCGGCGCCGAAGCGCCGGCTGCGCACGAGCCACACCGTGCTGTCGGCGAGCGCGCCGGCGATCGCGCCGCTGCCCGCCGGCGGCACGATCGCGGCGGCGTCGGTGCCGGTGGCCGCCGCCAGCGCGGCCCGGGTGGCAGCGCTCAGCGACGGGTCGGCGCAGGCCACGGCGAACACGGCGCCGGCTTCGACCGCGGCCAGTTGGTCCTTGTCGCCGAGCAGCACGATGCGCGCGTCGTCGGGCACCGCTTCGAGCAGGCGCGTCGCCAGCGCCAGGTCGAGCATCGACGCTTCGTCGACCACCAGCAGGTCGATCGCCAGCGGGTGCTGCGCGCCGTGCGCGAAGCCCTCGGGCCCGGCGCCGAGCAGCCGGTGCACGGTGGTGGCCTGGCGCGGCAGCGCGGCGCGCACCGCCGCCGGCACCGCGTCGGGCAGCAGCGCCGCGCGCTCGGCCAGCGCCTGCGCCAGCCGCGCCGCCGCCTTGCCGGTGGGCGCGGCCAGCGCGATGCGCAACTGCCCGCGCGCGGCCAGCAGGCAGGCGAGCAACTGCGCAACCGTGTGCGTCTTGCCGGTGCCGGGGCCGCCGCTGATCAGCACCAGCCGGCGCTGCAGCGCCAGCGCCGCCGCCAGCTGCTGCCAGTCGGCGCCGCCGCCGGCTTCGGGGTCGGGCGGGAACAGCGCGCGCAGCAGCGCGCGCGCGGCGGGCGACTCGGCGGCGCCGTCGTCGGCGGCGCGCGCCGCGCGTCGCAGCCGCTGCGCGAGGCGGCGCTCTTCGTCGAACTGGCGCTGCAGGTACAGGCGCCCGGCGTCGTCCAGCAGCAGCGGCTTCGCGCCCGGCGCGGCCGGCGTGGCGCACACGCCGCTGGCCAGCAGCAGCGCGCGCAGCGTGGCGCCGCGGGCGCTGCCGGGCCCGGGCTGCTGCCGGGCTTGCTCCCCCGCAGGGGCAGGGATGCCGGCAGCCGCCCGTTTTTCGTATTGCGCTTCGTCTCGGGTTTCGTCTCGTGCTTCGTCTCGCGCTTCGTCTCGCGCTTCGTCTCGCGCTTCGTCTCGCGCTTGTTCTCGCGCGCCCCCGGCGCCGGGCGGCTGCCCGGCCTGCGCGCCGCGAGCCTCCGCGCCAGCGGCGCCTGGATCCTCGAGCGCAGCGGCGCCGGCCAGCGGCAGGCACACGTGGCCGTCCTGCAGCGCCAGGCTCAGGCGCTGCGCCAGCGCGGCCGCCGCATCGGACGCCCCGGCCGGTGCGCCTGCAGCCGCCGACCAGGCGCGCACCTGGCGCGCCAGCGCTTCGGCCAGCCAGGCGGCGGGGTCGGCGGCGGGCTTCACGCCGGGCTTCACGCCGCGCACCCCGCGCCGTCGAACAGCGCCGACAGCTCGTCCAGCAGCGCCTCGTCCGGGCGCTGCGCGTGCACGCCGCAGGGCCGGCCGGCGGCGTCGCGCCAGCCGCTGCGCATGCCGCGCACGAACAGGTACAGCACGCCGCCGAAGTGCCGGGCGTGCGCATAGCCGGGCAGCCGCAGCCGCAGATGGCGGTGCAGCGCGAGCGCGTACAGCAGCGCCTGCAGGTGGTAGTCGTGCGCCGCCATCGCGCGCTCCAGCGCCGGCGGCGCGTAATCGGCCGCGGCGTGGCCGAGGTGGTTGGACTTCCAGTCGAGCACGAAGAAGCGGCCGTCGTGCTCGAACACCAGGTCGATGAAGCCGCGCAGGTAGCCGTCGAGCCGGCGCTGCGCCAGCCGCGGCGGCGGATGGCCGTGGCGCTGCAGCACGCTGCCCAGCGCCGCCGCGTCGAGTGCGCGCGCCGGCAGGTGGAACTCGAGCTCGACCAGCCGCCGCTGCCACGGCAGTTGCGCCAGCGCGCAGGCGCCGGGCAGCGGCTGCTGCAGCACCTGCGCCAGCAGCCGCCGCAGCGTGCGCGCCCAGGCGGCCCGCGTGCCGGCGTCGGCCGCGTCCGCGCCCAGCGCTGCGCCGTGCCGGCGCAGCACCGCATCGACCACCGCCGGCCAGCCGGCCGGGTCGGTGAAATCCGCCTGCTCGAACAGCGCGTGCAGGCACTCACCCGCCGCCGGCCCGCGCGGGAAGGCGAGGATGTCGTCGCCGTCCGTGGCGTCGTCCGTGGCGCGGTCAGTGGCGCCGTCGATCGAGTCGGCGATGGAGGCGGCGGTGCACGCGGCCGCGGCGCCGGCAGAGAAGTCGGCAGGGAAGTCGGCCGTGATCTCGGTGGCGATGTCGTTCGCGATGCCGGCCGCGATGTCGACCGTGGCGTCGCCGGCAACCGGCGACGCGTCGGCCGGCAAGTCGCCGGCCGCCACGCGCAGGTCGTGGTCGGGTGCCGCGGCTTCGGGCGCGGCGCCGTGCACCAGGCTGCTGTAGCTGCCGATGCTCCAGCTCGGCCGGTGCGGCCCCCGTGCCGGCAGCGCGGCCAGGGTCTGCGGATCGGGCGGCTGCGGCAGCAGCGCAGTGCCGGGCTGCAGCGGCAGCGGCTGCCAACCGATCGCGTGCGGCTGCGCGGCGGCCAGCGCCTGCCACGCCTGCTCCAGCCCGCAGCCATCCCAGCCCGCGCCCCTGGCCGGCATGTCGGCGGTGGCCACCAGGTGGTTCAGCACCGCCCGCGCCGCCTCGGCGGTGCTGCCGCTCTTGCCGGCCGCGTAGGGCCCGACCACCAGGTGGCAGCGGTGCGAAGCCCGGGTCAGCGCCACGTAGACGAGCCGCATGCGCTCGGCGCGCTGCTCGAGCGCGAGCCCGGCCTTGATCGCGTCGAGTTTCCCGCCGGACAGATCGCGGTAGTCGATCACCGCGTTGCCTTCGGCGTCGTGCCAGGCGATGCCTTCGGGCAGGGATTCGCCGCGCCCCGGGTGGCCGTCCCACAGCATCGGGCAGAACACGACCGGGTACTCGAGCCCCTTGGCGCGGTGGATCGTCACCACCTGCACCAGGTCGCGGTCGGTCTCGAGCCGCAGTTGCAGTTCTTCGTCGGGCGCCGGATCGCGGCACTGCGCCTGCAGCCAGCGCAGCAGCGTCTCGGGCGCCGCGTGGTCGTGCGCGGCTTCGTGCAGCACTTCGGCCAGGTGGCGCAGGTTGGTCAGCCGGCGTTCGCCGTCGCGCCGCGCGAGCATGCGCGCCGCCACGCCCGCTTCGTGCATCCACGCGCGCAGCGTCCACGCAATGCCGCGCGCGAGCCAGGCCTCGCGCAGGCGCGCGAAGCGCGCCATCCAGTCGGCGGTGGCGGCGTCGTCGGCGTCGAGTGCGGCCAGCGCCGCCGCATCCAGGCCCATCAGCTCGGTCGCCAGCGCCGCGCGCAGCAGCGGTGCGCGCGCCGGCTCGACCGCGGCGGCCAGCACTTGCGCCAGCTCGGCGGCGTCGGTGGTGGCGAACAGGCTCGTGCGCGCATGCTCGACGCTGGCGATGCCGCGTGCGGCGAGCGCGTCGCGCATCAGCGCCGCGTGCCGGTGTGCGCGCACCAGCACCGCGACGTCGCCGGCACGCAGCGCGCGCTCGCCCAGGCGGATGCGGCCGGCAAGGCTTTCGCGCAGCAGCCGCGCGATCTCGGCCGCGCAGGCGGCGGCCGCCGCGCGCTCGGCGGCGCGCTTGGGCAGCGGCTCGCCGCCGTCGCCGCACGGCAGCCGCCACAGCTGCAGCGGTGCGCGCGCGGCGCCGCTGGCGTCGTGCAGCGGCGCGCGCGGCCGGCTGCCGGCGGCAACCGGGCGGTACGCCAGCCCGGGCTGCAAGAAGGCGTCGGCGCGCGCGCCGAAGAGCGCGTTGAGCGCGTCGATCAGGTCGGGTGTCGCGCGCTGGTTGTAGCGCAGCGTGCTGCGCCGCCCGGCCTGCTGCGCGGCGTGCAGGTACGCATGCAGGTCGGCGTGGCGGAAGCGATAGATCGCCTGCTTCGGGTCGCCGACGAAGAAGGCCGGCGCACCGCTGCCGCGGTACAGCGCGGCGAAGATCGCGTACTGCAGCGGGTCGGTGTCCTGGAACTCGTCGACCAGCGCCGCGGGGAAGCGCGCGCGCAGCGTGCGCGCGAGGCTGCCGTCGTCGGCTGCGAGGCGCCGGTGGAGCTCGAGCAGCAGGTCGTCGAAGCCCAGCGTGCGGCGCTCGCGCTTCGAGCGCGCCAGCGCTTCGGCCGCCTCGGCGAGAAAGTCGCGCAGCAGCGCCAGCCGGTGCAGCCGCGCATTCGCGTCGAACGAGGCGCGCGCGGCCAGCCAGTCCTGCGCCTGCACGAAGAACGGGTGCGGCTCGGGCGGTGCCTGCCGGCCGGTGGGCTTGAGCCGCGCCGCGCTCAGCAGCGCGAGCTTCGGCAGATCCTTCAGGCCCGCCGCCGCGTCGGCCTGCGCGCACAGCCGGTCCCACTGCGCGCAGGCTTCGGCCAGCGTTGTCTCGGTGTACTGGCCCTTGTGCAGCCGCGGCAGCGCCTCCTGCACGATCGCGACGATCCGCGCGCGCTCGGCCTGCCACTGCGCACACAGCGCGGCGAAGCCGGCGGCGAGGGCGGCGCCATCCAGCGGCGGCAGCGGCTGCGCCAGCTCGTCCGGCCAGTGCGGGGCCGCCAGCGGCCGCGCGCGGTGCGCCTGCAACTGCTGCGCCAGCCGCGCGGGCGTCCAGCCGGCCGCCACCAGGTGCGCGGCGAGCGCGGGCTCGGCGCCGGCGATGCGGCGGCGCCAGAAGTCGGCCGCCGCCTGCAGCCGCAGGTCGGCGTCGTCCTCCACGTACTCGAGCGCCAGCGGCATGCCGGTGGAGATCGGCAGGTCGCCGAGCGCGCGCTGGCAGAAGCCGTGGATCGTGTGGATCGCCGCCTGGTCGAAGCCTTGCAGCGCCAGCTCGATCCGGTCGGCGAGCCCGGCCTCGCCGTGCAGCGCGCGTGCCTGCTCGAGCAGCCGATCGACCAGCCCGTCCGCAGCCGGCACCGGCTGCCCGCGCGCACGCTGCAGCGCTTCGGCCAGGCGCGCGCGGATGCGCAGCCGCAGCTCGGCGGTGGCCGCCTTGGTGAAGGTCACGACCAGGATCTGCTCGACCGCGAGCCGTTCTTCGAGCAGCAGCCGCAGGTACAGCGCGCACAGCGTCCAGGTCTTGCCGGTGCCGGCCGACGCCTCGACCAGCTGCATCCCCGGCAGCGGGCAGTCGCGCGCGTCGAACTCGGCGTCGGCGTCGGCGCTCATCGTGCATCCTCGAGTGCGTCGCGCAGCGGCCCGTAGACCTGGTGCGCGGTCTCGACGAAGGCGGCGTCCAGCGGCTCGGCCACGCCGCGCAACGCCAGCGCGTAGGCCGGATCGGCCGATTCGCCGCGGCGGTACTCGCTCGATTCCCAGACCCGCTGCGCCTCGTCGGGGCCGCGATCGACGCAGGCCCACGCGCTTTCGGGGAAGAAGCGCAGCGGCTCGGTCAGGCCGCGGCGCACCAGCCGCAGCAGCGCCGCCAGCCGTGCGTGCGCGTCGGCCACCGGCGCGAACACCAGCTCGGCGTCGAGCAGCAGCCAGCGCGTGCGCTGCTGCGTGCCCGCCGGCGGATCGGCACACAGCACCAAGTGCTGCAGCCACGCGTCGAGCCGGTCGCGCGCGCGCAGCGGCGCGCAGCGCCAGCCGACGTTGCCGTGCACGTGGAGCGAGTCGAGCGGCGCGCGCAGCTCCCAGGCCTGGCCGTCCAGATCGAAGCTCAGCGTGCTCGCGTGCGGCGGCAGCGGTGGGTCGGGCGCGGCAGCGCGCACGCGCGCGGCGAACACGCGCAGCGCCGCCAGCTCCGCTGCCAGCAGCTGCTCGCCGACCGCGCCGGCCGGCCATTCGGCGCCGGCGCGCGCCAACTGCTGCAGCGGCTCGCCTTCGCTGCCGCGCAGCAGCGCGGGCAGCAGCCGCTCGGCGAGCGCGCGGCGCTGCGCCCAGCCGGGCACCAGCGGCTCGTCGTCGGCCAGATCGTCGTCGTCGAAAGGCAGATGCAGCCGCAGCCGGCGGCGCAGCAGTTCGCGGCACGGGTTGCGGAAGAAGCGGCGCAGCTCGGCCAGCGTCAGCGCGTGCAGCGGCGAAGGCGGCGGCGCCAGCGGCGCGGCGAAGAAGGGCGCTTGCAGGCCGGGCGCGCCGTCGTCGTCGCCGTCGTCGTCGGCGTCGGCGTCGGCGTCGGCGTCGGCGTCGGCGCCGGCGTCGGCGTCGGCGGCCAGGGCGGGGCCGCCCGGGGCTGCGGCACGCGCGGCGGCCGCCGCCAGGCCGCTGCGCAGCGCCGCGGCGAGCTCGGCATCGGTGCTGCGGCAGCGCGGGTCGGCGCCGGCGCCGAAGGCCGCCGGCGCGAAGGGCTGCAGCGGGTGCTGCACCACCAGGCGCGCGCGCGCCGCGCGCAGCGAATCGGCGTCCAGCGGGTCGTGTGCGCTCGCGCGCACCAGCGGCTCGATCAGCTCGCTGACCAGCACCGACGGCGGCAGCTCGCTGCCGTCGCGCGCGCTGCGGCCGGTGAAGCTCAGGTGCAGGTGGCTGCGCGCCGCCAGCACCAAGTCGAGGAAGGCGGCGCGGTCGTCGTCGCGCGGCAGGCGGTCGCCGCGGCGCGGCGCGCGCGCGATCAGGTCGAACTCGTCGGGCCGCGCCGGGCGCGGGAACGCGCCGTCGTTCAGGCCGATCACGCACACCACGCGGTGCGGCAGGCCGCGCAAGGCGCCGGTGTCGGCAAAGGTCACGCCGCCGCCGGCCGCGCCGCCGCGCGCCGGATCGTCGAGCGTGTGCGCGAGCGCGTCGCGCAGCACCGCCAGCGGCAGCGGCTCGTCGGGCACGGCCGCGCGCATCGGCTCGAGCGCGGCCGCGATCGCCGCGTGCAGCGCGCGCTGCTCGTCGAGCGCGTCGTCGCCGGCATCGACGAAATCGGCCAGCAGCGCGTGCAGCCGCTCGCCCCATTGCGCGGGCGGGCAGGGCGCGGCCAGGCGCGCGGCCCAGTGCGCAAGGCGCTGCCCGAAGTGCGCCAGCGCGCCGAGCGCGCCGGCGTCGCTGCCCCACGCGCCGCCCGTCGGCAGCAGGCCCGCAAAGGGCTCGGCGACCGCGTCGGGCAACGCATGGCCCAGCAGCAGCCGCGCCAGCGCCGCGGCCAGCGTGTGGCGCTGCGGCGGCAGGCCGAGCGCGGCCACGTGCGCGTCGTCGAAGCCCCAATGGAAGCCGGCTTCGACGAGCCAGCCGCGCAGCCGCGCCAGCGCGTCGTCGTCCAGGCCGAAGCGGCGCGCGACCAGCGGCTCTTGCAGCAGCGCGAAGCAGTCGCTTGCATGGCCGCGCGACGCCGCCAGCGCGAGCACGCCGAGCAGCGCGCGCGCGGCGCGGTTGGCGCTGCTTTCGGGCCGCGCGGCGATGGTGTAGGCGATGCGGCGCGCGCGGGTCGCGGTGCCGAACACCGCGTCGATCAGCGGCGCGGCCGCCGCCAGGTCGGGCAACGCGACCAGGATGTCGCCGGCGCGCAGCGTCGGGTCGGCGGCGAGCAGCCCGAGCAGCCGGTCTTGCAGCACCTCGAGCTCGCGCGCGAGCGAGTGGCACACGTGCAGCTCGACGCTGCGGTCATCGGCTGCGAGCCGCACGCTGCCCGGCTCCAGCTCCTGCAGGCCGAGCACCGCGTCCTGCACGCGCGCCAGCAAGGTGGTGCCGCCGGCCGGGCGGAAATCGGTGGTGTCGGTGGTGCCGTCGTCGTCGATCGCCACCAGCGCTTCGAGCTGCGCCTGCGTCTGCCGGCCCCAGGCCGCGAGCCACGGGTTGCCGGTCTCGTGCGCCTGCGCGCGCCCTTGCATCCGCAGCGCGCTCAGCCGGCGCGGCGACACGATCTCGAACCAGTATTCGGCGCACGGGTTCAGTGCGTACACATGCAGCTCGATGCAGCCGGCCAGCCGGCGCAGCATCTGCAGGTGCTGCGGCGCGATCGCCGGCAGCGCCACCACGTGCGCGCGCGCCGGCAGCACGCCGCGCGCCACCAGGCCGGCGCCGTCGCGCTGCAGCGCGTCTTCGAAGGCCTGGCGCGGGTGCAGCCCGGGCGCGCCCAGCTCGGCCGCCAGGCGGCGCCACAGTGCCGCCTGCCAGGCTTCGTCGGGGCCGAGGCCGATGAGCCCGCCTTCGTCCCAGGCCTGCAGCCAGTCGGCGCGCCAGGTCACGCAGCGCTCGAGCAGCGCGGCGGCGCGCCGCGCCAGCTCGTGGCGGCCGCGTGCATCGCTGCCGCGCAGGTAGGCGGCCAGCCGCGCCTGCGCGTCGATGAAGCCGGCATCGCCGAAGGCGCGCCACACCGGCCAGGTCATCGCGTCGGCGGCGAAAGGCGACTGCGCGCCGACCCCGGGAACCACCCGCGCCACCTGCTGCCACAGCCATTGCGCGAGGTAGGCGAAGCCGACGTTGGCGCAGATGCCCGATGCGTCGGCGACGGCGAGTGCGATCGCGCGCCGGTGCGCGGCGTTGGGCACGATCACCGGCTCGCACACGAAGGGGCCGTGCACCGCGGCGAGCTCGCCGATCAGGCGATCGCGCAGGGCTTCGTGGCGATTGGCGTGGTGCAGGTGCAGCATCGGCGCGGTGCAGCGCCCAGTCTAGCCGCGGGCCCCGCGGCGAAGGCTCCGCGGCGGCCTGCGCCGCGTCCGCCGGGCGGCGGCCCGCGCCGGCGAAGGCATGCAGCGAGCAGGGCTCAGTGACGGCTAAGCCGCCGCGCGCACGCTTCGGACTGCGCGAATCCCGCGCGTTCACCGGAGTCCCGACATGATCCGCAAGACCACGCTCTCCATCCTGGCCGCGACGCTGGCAACGGCCGGCGCCGTCGCCTTCGCCGCCCGGGGCGCCGCCGAAAACGACGCGCTCGCCGTGCTGCAGGCCAAGGTGTCGCTGACGCAGGCGATCGCCGCGGCCGAGCAGCACGCCGGCGGCAAGGCGGCCAAGGCCGAGTTCGAGCATTCGAGGCAGGGCCCCGTCTACGAGGTCGAAGTCGTCGCCGGCACCAAGGTGTTCGACATCAAGGTCGACGCCGACAAGGGCAGCGTGATCTCGTCGGTGGAAGACAAGATCGACTGAACGGCCGCAGCGGCCCGCCCCGGCACCGCCGGGCTGCGCGGCCTGCCGGCCCGAGCGGCGGCCCGGATTGCGCTCTATGCCGAGGCCAAGTCAAGCCCCACAGCGTACGGCCGCCCCGATGCCCGAACCGAAGGAGAACTCGATGAACCCCCTGCACGAAGGCCGGGCCGGCGCCTGGCTCGTCAAGGTGCCGCAGATCACGCTGGCGTTCTGGATCGTCAAGATCCTGTGCACCACGGTCGGCGAGATCGGTGCCGACTACCTGGCGGTGGACGCCGGCCTGGGCCAGGGCCCGACGCGGGCGATCATGGCCGCGCTGCTGGCTGCCGCACTCGCGGCGCAGATGCGCAGCCGCTCCTACACGCCCTGGCTGTACTGGCTGACGGTGGTGCTGGTCAGCATCGTGGGCACGCAGATCACCGACCTGATGACCGACGGCCTGGGCATCAGCCTGTACGCCAGCACCCCGGCCTTCGCGCTGCTGCTGGCGCTGATCTTCGCCGTCTGGTGGCAGGTGGAGCGCACGCTGTCGATCCACGACATCAAGACGCCGCGGCGCGAGGCCTTCTACTGGGCCGCGATCCTGTGCACCTTCGCGATGGGCACCGCCGCCGGCGACCTTGCCACCGAAGCGCTGCACCTCGGGTTCACGCGCGGCGCGCTGGTGTTCGGCGGGCTGATCGCGCTGACCTGGCTGGCCTGGCGCTTGGGCGCCGACGCGGTGCTGAGCTTCTGGATCGCCTACATCCTGACGCGCCCCTTCGGCGCTGCGCTGGGCGACCTGCTGACGCAGGCCAAGACCTACGGCGGCCTGGGCATGGGCGCGCTGTGGACCAGCGCGCTGTTCCTGAGCGTGATCGTGCTGCTGGTCGGCGTCGAGCAGTACGGCCATGCCGGCCACGCCGGCCGCGACGCCGCGCATCCGGCGCACTGAACCCCGCCACCCTCGAGGAGAACACCATGTCGCCATCCATCCGCAACCGCAACCGCTGCGCCGCCGCGCTCGCGTCGATGCTGCTGCTGGCAGCGGCAGGCTGCTCCCGGCCCGAGCCGACAGCCGCCGCCGCGCCGGCCGGCACGGCAGCGGCGCCGGCCAGGGCCGCTTCGGCGCTGGGCGACCTGTCGCCGTTCCGCGCCATCGCCGCCGACGTGGCGGCCCGCGTCGACCAGGGCGACCTGGCCGGCGCCAAGGTGCGCATCAAGGATCTGGAAGTGGCGTGGGACCAGGCCGAGGCCGGGCTCAAACCCCGCGCCGCCGATGATTGGCACACTGTGGACCGCGCGATCGACCGCGCGCTGCAGGCCGTGCGCGCCGATCCGCCGAACGCCGCCGACTGCAAGGCCGCGCTGTCCGACCTGCTCGCGCGCATCGATTCGATGCGCGCAGCGGGCTGAATCCGGCCGGCGGCGCACCGGTTGCGGGTTGCGTCGGGCTGTGCAGGAGGATGCTCGGGTGGACATCGGCGCGCTGATCCAGTCCTACGGCTACGCAGCCGTGGGCATGGGCGCCTTTCTGGAAGGCGAGTCGGTGCTGCTGCTCGCCGGTGCCGCGGCAGCGCGCGGGCATCTGTCGCTGCCGGCGGTGATCGCGGTGGCCGCGGCCGCCAGTTTCGTCGGCGACCAGCTGTTCTTCCAGGTCGGGCGGCGCCACGGCAGCGCGCTGCTGGCGCGCTTCCCGGCGCTGGCGCCCGGCGCCGCACGTGCGTCCACGCTGCTCGAGCGCCACCACGTGCTGCTCATCCTGGCGGTGCGCTTTCTCTACGGGTTGCGCATCGCCGGGCCGATCGCCATCGGCATGAGCCGGGTGCCGTGGCCGCGCTTCCTGGTGCTGAACTTCATCGGCGCGGCCGCCTGGGCGGTGTTGATCGCCGGCCTCGGCTGGGGCGGCGGGCACGCGCTGGGCCGCCTGATGCAAGGCGTCGACGCCGACGAACTGTGGGGCCTGGCCGCGCTGGCGCTGGCGCTCGTCGCCTGGCGGATGGCCCGGCGCGGCGTGCGCCGGGCCATCGGGCCGCGATCGCGCGAGCCCTGACGCATTGCCGCGACCCTGCACGCCCGAAATCCGCAACGCCCATCGGACCCATGAACCCGAACACCCCCACACCCAACGGCGCGGCCGCACTGGCCAAGGTGCCCGAAGTCACGCTCGGCTTCTGGGTCATCAAGATCGCCGCCACCACGCTGGGCGAGACCGGCGGCGACGCGGTCTCGATGTCGATGCAGCTCGGTTACCTCGAGGCCACCGCGATCTTCGCGCTGCTGTTCGCGCTGTGCGTGAGCGCGCAGATCCGCGCGCGGCGCTTCCGGCCGTTCCTGTACTGGGCCACGATCATCGCCACCACCACGGTCGGCACCACGCTGGCCGACTTCGCCGACCGCTCGCTGGGCATCGGCTACGCGGACGGCTCGGCCTTGCTGCTGGGGCTGCTGCTGGGCACGCTGTGGGCCTGGCACCGCACGCTGGGCACGGTGTCGATCCGCACCGTCGACTCGCCGCGGGTCGAGGCCTTCTACTGGGTCACGATCCTGTTCTCGCAGACGCTGGGCACGGCGCTGGGCGACTGGACGGCGAGCACGGCCGGGCTCGGCTACACCGGCGCGGCGCTGGTCTTTGCCGGGCTGCTGGCCGTGGTGGCGGCCGCGTACTTCTGGACCGGCGTGTCGCGCACCGTGCTGTTCTGGGCGGCCTTCATCCTGACCCGGCCGCTGGGCGCCACCGTCGGCGACTTCCTGGACAAGCCGCTGAACGCCGGCGGTCTGGCGCTGAGCCGCTACAGTGCGTCGGCCGTGCTGCTGGTGTTCATCGCCGCCTGCATCCTGCTGCTGCCGCAGCGGGCGGCGCGCAGCGCGCATTGAACCCACCGGAGCACGGCATGCGGGTGCTGCTGGTCGAAGACGACCCGATGATCGGCGACGCGATGCACGCCGCGCTGAAGGACGCCGCCTACGCCGCCGATTGGGTGCGCGACGGGCGCACCGCGCTCGACGCGCTGGTCGGCCAGCACTACGACCTGGTGCTGCTCGACCTGGGCTTGCCGGGCAAGGACGGGCTCGAGGTGCTCGGCGCGATCCGCGCGCGCGCCGACCCGGTGCCGCTGCTGATCGTGACCGCGCGCGACGGCCTGGACGACCGCCTGCGCGGCCTGGACGGCGGCGCCGACGACTACCTGCTCAAGCCCTTCGAGATGGCCGAGCTGCTGGCGCGCATGCGCGCGGTGCTGCGCCGCAAGGGCGGGCAGGCGGCGCCGCTGCTGGGCAACGGCGTGCTCGCGCTCGACCCGGCGACGCGCGAGGCGACGGTCAACGGCGGGCCGGCGGTGCGGCTGTCGCAGCGCGAATTCGCGCTGCTGCGCGCGCTGCTGCTGCGGCCGGGCGCGATCCTGTCGCGCAGCGAGCTCGAAGACTGCCTCTACGGCTGGGGCGAGGAGGTGGAGAGCAACGCGGTCGAGTTCCTGATCCACGCGCTGCGGCGCAAGCTCGGCGCCGATGCGATCCGCAACGTGCGGGGGGTGGGATGGATGGTGGCCCGGGGCGGCTGAACGCGTCGCTGCAGCGCCGGCTCGCGCTGGCGCTCGTGCTGTGCATCGGCGTGGTGGCGCTGGTGGCGGGCGCGTTCTCGTTCGCCGCGGCCTACGACGAGGCGCGCGAGCTGCAGGACGACGTGCTGCTGCAGGTGGCGCTGCTGGTGGACCGCCAGCGCCTCGATCCAGTGCCTGCCGCGCCGGATGCGCACTTCAAGGCGCACGACGACGGCACGCGCGTGATCGTGCAGCGGCTGGGCGCGGTCGACCCGGCCGGCCGCCACGTCGACGACGGCGGCGTGCTGCCGATCCCGCCGACGCTGGCCGACGGGCTGCACACGCTCGAGCTGGGCGGCGAATCGTTTCGCGTGCTGGTGCGCACCACCGCCGCGGGCACGCGCATCGCCGTCGCGCAGGAATCGGACCTGCGCGACGAGCTGGCGCAAGGCAGCGCGCTGCGTACGCTGCTGCCGTTTCTGGTGCTGGTGCCGGTGCTGCTGCTGCTGGTGGCGCGCCTGGTGCGCACGATGTTCGGGCCGATCACCGCGCTCGCGCAGCAGGTCGATGCGCGCGCCGAGCACGATCTGCAGCCGATGGCCACGCACGGGTTGCCGGCCGAGGTGCGGCCCTTCGTCGGCGCGATCAACCGGCTGCTGGCGCGCGTGGCGCAGGCGATGGCCGTGCAACAGCGCTTCGTTGCCGACGCTGCGCACGAGTTGCGCTCGCCGCTGGCGGCGCTGTCGCTGCAGGCCGAGCGGCTGGCGCAGGCCGACATGTCCGCCGGCGCGCGCGAGCGCCTGGGTGCACTGCGCCAGGGCATCGAGCGCGGCCGCCGGCTGGTCGACCAGCTGCTGGCGCTGGCGCGTGCGCAGTCGGCGCCGCCGGCGACAGCGCCGGCGCAGGGGCCGGTGTCGGTGCAGCGTGCCTTTCGCCAGGTGCTGGAAGACCTGATGCCGCTGGCCGAGGCGCGCGCCATCGACATCGGCGTCGAGGGCGCGCAGGACGTGCAGCTGCGCGTGGCCGAGCGCGACCTGCACACGCTGCTGCGCAACCTGGTCGACAACGCGATCCGCCACACGCCCGAGGGCGGGCGCGTCGACCTGGGCGTGCGCACCACCGCCGGCGCCGTCGTGCTGAGCGTGCGCGACACCGGCCCGGGCATTGCGCCCGAAGAACGCGAGCGCGTGTTCGACCCGTTCTACCGCGTGCCCGGCAGCGGCCCGATCGGCTCCGGGCTGGGCTTGTCGATCGTGCGCGCCGTCGCCGAGCGCATCGGCGCAAGCGTCCGGCTGGACTACAGCGACGCTGCGCAGTGCACCGGGCTGGCGGTCGAGGTCAGCCTCGCACGTGGCGACGGGTCGTGATCGCAGCTTTGCGCGCCGGCCCGCGGCCGTGCGCCCGAGGGCCGGCGGCGCGCAGCGGGCGCGCCGAAACGGGCCCGCCGGTTCACAATTCTTTACGCCGCACCGGGGCTGCGCGCAAAGCATCGCCGGCACGATGCGAGCCATCCCAACCCGACAGGAAGCCCTGTGATGAAGACCCCGACCCTTTCCTTCGCGCGCCCGCTGGTGATCGCGCTCGCGCTGGCCGCTCCCTTCGTCGCCGGCGCGCAACCGGGCCCGGCTGCGGGCGGCGGCTCCGGCTGGAGCCACGGCGGGCATGGCGGCTACGGCATGGGCCCGGGCGGCATGATGGGCGGCATGATGTTCCGCATGCTCGACCGCGTGAACGCCACGCCCGAGCAGCGTACCCAGATCCAGCAGATCATGGAGCGCGCCCGCACCGAGATGCGCGCGCAGTTCCAGGCCGGCCAGAGCCTGCGCGACGAGGCGCAGACGCTGTTCGCGCAGCCCACCATCGACGCCAACGCGGTCGAGGCGCTGCGCCAGAAGATGCTGGCGCGGCAGGACGCGGCCAGCAAGCTGATGACGCAGGCGATGGTCGACGCCGCCCGCGTGCTGACGCCCGACCAGCGCAAGCAGATGGTCGAGCAGATGCAGCAGCGGCGCGAGATGATGCAGCGCCATCAACGCGAGCGCCGCAGCCTCGACGGCGGCCCGCGTAGCTGAGCCGATGCGCAGCCGTCGCATGCGCGGGATCCACGGCGGCGCGGCGATGTGCAGCCGTCGGCGGTCCATGCGCGCTGCGGTGCTGCCGGCGTCGCGGCCGCGGTCGCTTGCACTCGCCCGCGGCGGCTGACGCGATGGCCCGCGAACGCGTGCTGCTGATCGACGACGACGCCCGCCTGGCGGCGATGGTCGGCGACTACCTGCGCGGCCACGGCTACGCGGTCGACGCCGCGCCCACGCTGGCCGCGGGCCGCGAGCGGCTGCGCGCCGGCAGCTACGACGCGCTGCTGCTGGACCTGATGCTGCCCGACGGCGACGGCCTGGAGCTGACGCGCGAGCTGCGCGCGGCCGAGCCGACGCGGCGCCTGCCGCTGCTGATGCTCACCGCGCGCGGCGAGCCGATGGACCGCGTGGTCGGCCTGGAGATCGGCGCTGACGACTACCTGCCCAAGCCCTTCGAGCCGCGCGAGCTGCTGGCACGGCTGAAGGCGCTGCTGCGGCGCGCGCTGCCCGACGCAGGCACGGCCGAGCTGCTGCGCTTCGGCCGCCTCGAGATCGACCTGGGCGCGCGCCAAGTGCGGCTCGACGGCCAGGCCCGCGAGCTCACCGGCCACCAGTTCGAGCTGCTGGTGGTGCTGGCGCGCAGCGCCGGGCGCGTGCTCAGCCGCGACCAGATCATGGATGCGCTGCGCGGCCACCCGATGGAGGCCTTCGACCGCAGCATCGACGTGCACGTCTCGCGCATCCGCGCGGCGATCGAGGACGACCCGAAGTCGCCGCAGCGCGTGCTCACGGTGCGCGGCAGCGGCTACCTGTTCGCGAAGTCGCAGCAGTAGGGGCGGCGGACATGCGCTCGCTCACCCTGCGCATCTACCTGACGGTACTGGCCGCGCTGGCGCTGTTTGCGCTGGCCTCGGGCTGGCTGATGCAGCGCCACCTGGCGGCCGAACGCGCGGGCTGGGCCCAGGCCGCGCAGGAGCGCAGCGCCGCCTGGGCCGATCTGCTGCAGAACTCGCTGCCGCCCGACGACGCGCCGGCAGCCGAGCAGGCGGCGGCGCTGGCCGAATGGTCGGCGCGGCTGCGGCTGCCGCTGGCGCTGGACGACGCCCAGGGCCGGCGCATCGGCGCGTCGGCGTCGTACCTGCGGCGCGAGGCCGAAGCCGGCGCGCGCCCGGCCCAGGCGATTGCGCTGAGCGACGGGCGCACGCTGTGGCTGCTGCGGTCGTGGCCGCCGCGCGGCATGGGGCCGGGCGGGCCGGGCGGCGGGCCCGCGGGCGTGCACGCGATGCGCCGGCCGCCGCCGGGCGCGGGCTGGCCGGGGCTGCTGCTGCCGGGCGGCCTGGGGCTGGCGGCGCTGCTGCTGGTGCTGTTCGCCGCGGTCGCGCTCGGTGCGTGGCCGGTCGCGCACCGGCTCACGCGGCGGCTGCAGGCACTGAAGCAGGGCGTCGAGGCCTTCGGCGAAGGCGCGCTGCACCAGCGCGTGGCCGACGACGGCGCAGACGAGGTGGCCGCGGTGGCGGCGAGCTTCAACCGCGCCGCCGCGCGCATCGAGGCGCTGCTGCAGTCGCACCGCAGCCTGCTGGCCAACGCCAGCCACGAGCTGCGCTCGCCGCTGGCGCGGCTGAAGATGGCGGTGGCGATGCTCGACGACGCGCCCGCGGCGCAGCGCGGCGCGCTGCAGCGCGAGATCCGGGCCAACATCGCCGAACTCGACGCACTGGTCGAGGAGGTGCTGCTCGCCAGCCGGCTCGACGCCGGCACCGCGGCGATCGCGCGCGAGCCGGTGGAGCTGCTGGCCCTGGCCGCCGAGGAGGCGGCGCGCTTCGGCGTCGAAGCGGGCGGCGAGACGGTCGAGCTGCACGGCGACGAGCGTCTGCTGCGCCGCGCGCTGCGCAACCTGCTGGAGAACGCGCGCCGCTACGGCGGCGGCGAGGTCCAGGTGACGGTCGGGCGCAGCGGCAGCGGCGCCGGCGCCGAACTCAGCGTGTGCGACCGCGGCCCCGGCGTGCCCGAGCCGTACCGCGAGCGCATCTTCGAAGCCTTCTTCCGCCTGCCCGGCCATGCCGAGCGCGAAGGCGGCATCGGCCTGGGGCTGGCGCTGGTGCGCCAGATCGCCGAGCGCCACGGCGGCAGCGTGCGCTGCGAGCCGCGCCCCGGCGGCGGCAGCTGCTTTCGCCTGATCCTGCCCGCCGCGCCGCCGGCCGCGTCGTCCGGTGCGGCGCGCAGCGGTTAAGCTCGGCGCATGGCGACACGCACCTCCACCTCCACCTCGGCCCCCGCAAGCTCTCGCACCCGCGCCGCATCACCCAGCGCCGCATCACGCAGCGCCCCATCACCCAGCGCCCCATCACCCAGCGCCGCCGCGGGCGCCAGCCGCAGCCCCGGGCCCGCCGCGCGCCGGCGCTTCGACCTCGTCGTGCTCGGCGCCACCGGCTACACCGGCCGGCAGGCGGTGCGCGCCGTCTTGCGCCAGCGCCCCGACGCGCACTGGGCGGTCGCCGGCCGCGATGTCGAACGGCTGAACCGCGTGATCGACGAATTCCTGCCCGCCGGCGCGCGCCGGCCGGCGGTGCTGCAGGCCAACACCGGCGACGCCGCGACGCTGCAGGCGATGGCGCGCCGGGCGAAGGTGCTGCTCAACCTGGCCGGGCCCTACCACGCCAGCGGCGACGCGGTGGTCGAGGCCTGCATCGCCGCCGGCACGCACTACCTGGACCTGACCGGCGAGACCTTCTGGATCCGCCGGCTGGTCGAGCAGCAGCACGCGGCCGCGCAGCGCGCCGGCGTGAAGATCATGCCCTGCGCCGGCTACGAGGCGCTGCCCTTCGACCTGGCCACGCTGTGGGCTGCGCGCCAGCTGCAGGCGCTGGGCGGCGCGCCGTGCCGCGACGTGTTCATCGTCGTCGGCTTCACCGGGCGCGGGCTGCTCGACCCGCGCGACGCGGTCAGCGGCGGCACCGCGGCGACGCTGCTCGAGCTGCTCGCGCACGACCGCAGCGACAGCCTGCGCAACATGGGCTGCCTGCTGCCGCCGGACACGCCCGACGCCGCCGGCATCGCCGCGCGCAACGCGCTGCAGTGGCTGCCGCAGCCGGTGCCCGAGCTCGACACCGTGGTCGCGCCGGCGCTGCCCGGGCCCTTCATCAACCCGCCGGTGGTGCTGCGCGGCGTGGCGCTGATCGACGACGCGACGCTGTTCGCGCCCGACTTCCGCTACCGCGAAGGCACCGACCTCGGCGCCTCGGTGCCGGGGCTGGCGCTGCTGCCCACGCGCGCGCGCCAGGCGCTGCTGTGGGGCGCGGCTGCCGCGGTGGCGGCACCGATGGCCAACCTCGCGGCCGCCGTCGGCGGGCCGCTGCAGTTGCAGCGCCAGGCCTTGCGGGCGCTGCTGCAGCGGGTGGTGCCGCGATCGGGGCAGGGGCCGCGCGAGGCCGCGCTCGACAGCACCGGCTGGCGCTTCGAGGTGCTGGCGCGTGCCGCCAACGGTGCGCGCTTTCGCGGCCAAGTGCTGGCCGAAGGCCACCCCGGCTACCGCAGCACGCCCGAGATGGCGGTGGCCTGCGCGCTCGGCCTGGCCGACGGCACGCTCGGGCGCACGCCGCATTGCGGCGTGGTGTCGCCCGCGGCCGGGCTCGGGATCGAGGCGGTGGCGGCGCTGCAGGCGGCCGGCGTGCGCTTCAGCCCGCAGCCCGCCGCTGCACCCGCCACAGCAGCGCGCTCAGCGCCACGGCAGTCAGCGTCAGCCCCGCCGTCGCCGCGGCCCAGAAGCCGCGCGCGCCGTGCAGCGCCGGCGGCGTGAAGCCGGCCACGCCGAAGGCCAGCGCCCAGCCGCCCCCCAGCCCCACGCCCCACAGGCACACCGCGAAGATCAGCATCGGTACGGTGGCCACGCGCCAGCCGCGCAGCACGAAGCCGGCCACGCCCTGCACCGCGTCCATCGCGTGGAACAGTGCCACCCACGCCAGCAGCGGCAGCGCGGCGGCCAGCACCGCGGCGTCGCTGGTGTACAGGCGCAGCACCGGCTCGCGCGCCAGGTACACCGCGGCGCCGACGAGCAGGCCGAGCCCGGCGCCGAATTCCAGCCCGTGCCAGCCGATGCGGCGCGCGCCGGCTGCGTCGAGCGCACCCACGCGCTGCGCCACCAGCACGCCGGTGGCCTGCCCCAGCGCCAGCGGCAGCATGAACAGCACCGACACCAGGTTGGCGGCCAACTGGTGGCCGGCCACCGCGACCGCACCGAAGCGCACGATGAAGATCGCCATGAACGCGAAGGACGTGACCTCGATCAGGATCGACAGCCCCATCGGGATGCCGAGCTCGAGCTGGGTCAGGATCGCGCGCCGGTCGGGCGGGTGCAGGCCGCGGCCGCGCAGCGCGAAGGGCGCGTAGAAGCGGTCGTGGCGCATCACGGCCCAGGCCGCCAGCGTCTGCGCCCACATCGCCACCGCGGTGGCGATGCCGCAGCCGAACACGCCCAGGCTCGGGATGCCGAACATCGGCACGCCGAAGACCAGCGCTGCCGACAGCGGCACCTTCAGCCCGAGCGCGCCCAGCTGCAGCACCATCACCGCCTTGGGCCGCGACACCGCGTTGTTGAAGCCGCGGTAGGCGGCGAACAGCAGCGCCGCCGGCAGCGCGACCGCCAGCGCGCTCAGGTACGGCCGCACGCGCGCCTCGACCTCGGGGCTGGCCTGCGCCAGCGCCAGGAAGGGCCACGGGAAGGCCAGCAGCAGGCTGCCGCCCACCGCCAGGCCGAGCGCGATCCACAGCGCCTGGTGCAGCTGGTGGCCGGCTTCGGGCAGGTGGCCGGCGCCGAACAGCTGGCCGGCGATCGGCCCCACCGCGACCACCACCCCCATGAAGCCGATGAACACCGTGATGTAGGCCGACATGCCCACCGCCAGCGCCGCCAGGTCCAGCGCCGAATGGCGCGCGACCAGCAGCGTGTCGACGGTGCCGAAGCCGATCACCGCGAGCTGCGCGATGAACAGCGGCCAGGCCAGCGGCACGATCTGCCGCACCGAGCCGAACCAGCCGCGGCCGGCGGCGGCCGGCGGCGTGGATGCCGGCGCGCTCACGCTGCGCGGCGGCGGCTGCGCGCGCCTGCGTGTTGGCGTGGGTGCTGCGCGGCACTGCGGCGCGCGCAGCCGGCGCATCCGGCATGCCCGCCGCAGGGCCGGGCCGGGCGTGCGCGGCTTTGCGCCGGGGCCGCTTCGAGGGTCATGATCGGGGTTGCGACCATCGGGCAAAGGCGGCGAGCATAGCCGCTGCGCCGACCAGCGCGCGGCCGCCCAGAAGGGCGCTGCGGCCATGCGCCGTGCAGCCGCCGGGGCCGGACGAGCGCATGGCCCGGCACGCGGCTGCCGCCGGCGGCGCGCGCCGCCCCGAGAATGCGGCCCGATGACTGCACACCCGACGCAAGGCGAGCGAGCGCCCGGCCCCTGGGCGATCGCATTCGCCGGCGCGGTGGCGCTGGCCGCGGCGATGGGCATCGGCCGCTTTGCGTTCACGCCGCTGCTGCCGATGATGCTGGCCGAGCGGCTGCTCGACCTGGACGCCGCGAGCTGGCTCGCCAGCGCCAACTACCTCGGCTACCTGGCGGGCGCGCTGCTGTGCACGCTGCAGCCGCAGATCTGGGCGCGCGCCCGGTGGCTGCCCGCCGTCGACCCGGCGGCGATGGTGCGCGGCGGCCTGGTGGCCACCGGGCTGCTGACGCTGGCGATGGCCGCGCCGCTGCCCGCCGCCTGGGCGACGCTGCGCTTCCTGGCCGGTGTGGCCAGCGCGATCGTGTTCGTCTACACCTCGGGCTGGTGCCTGGCGCGGCTGGCGCGGCTGGGGGCGAGCGCGGTCGGCGGCGCGATCTACGCGGGGCCGGGCGCGGGCATCGTGGTCACCGGGCTGGCGGTGGCGGCGATGGTGGCGGCGCACTGGGCGGCGGCCGCCGGCTGGGCGGTGTTCGGCGCGCTCGCCTTCGGGTTGACCGCGCTGGTATGGCGCACCTTCAGCGGGCCGGCGGTGCAGGCCGGCGGCGCGGCAGCGCCGGGCGCTGCGGCGCCGCCGCCGGCTGCGCCGGCGCATGGCGCCGCCGAGGTGGCCTGGCTGGTGGGGGCCTACGGGCTGTCGGGCTTCGGCTACATCATCACCGCGACCTTCCTGCCGGTGATCGCGCGCGGCGCGCTGCCGCCGTCGCCATGGCTGGACGGCTTCTGGCCGATCTTCGGCCTGGGCGTGGTGATGGGCGCGCTGGGCGCGACCCGGCTGCGCATCCACGGCGACCTGCGCCGGCTGCTGGCCGGCGCGTACCTGGTGCAGGCCGCCGGCATCGGCGTCGGCCTGGTCAGCCCGACGCTGGCCGGCTTCGCGCTCGGCAGCTGGCTGCTGGGCCTGCCGTTCACCGCGATCACCTTCTTCGCGATGCAGGAGCTGCGCCGGCTGCGGCCGGCGAACGCGGCGCCGATGATGGGGCTGGCGACGGCGCTGTTCGGCATCGGCCAGGCCGCGGGCCCGCCGCTGGCGGCGTGGATCCTGCGGCGCGCCGGCAGCCAGCAGGCGGGATTCACGCTGGCGCTGGGCGTGGCGGCGGGATCGCTGCTGTTCGGCGCGGCCGTGTACCTGGCGATGACGCGCTGGTTTCCGTTGGCGTCCGCCGGCCCGCGGCAGCCGCTGCGATGAGCGCCGCGGCGCCGCTGCCGACGGCACCGGGTGCACCGGCCGGCGCCAGGCCATCTGCGGCCGGCACGTGTGGCGTCGGCGGCGGTGCGGGCGCATGAAGGGGCCGGTGCCGATCGCCACCGCTTGCGGGCTGCTCGCGGCCGTTGCGCTCGCCGCCGCGGCGGCTGCGGTGACGCTCGCGTACCGGCGCGACATGGCGCGTGCCTATGCGCGCATCGGCGCCGGCAGCGAACGGCTCGCGACGCCGTGGGGCGACATCGAGTACACGCTGGCCGGCAGCGGCGCACCGGTGCTGGTGGTGCACGGCAGCGGCGGCGGCTTCGACCAGGGCGAGTTCCTCGGCCGCCTGGTGCTCGGCGACGGCGTGCGGCACATCACGCCGTCGCGCTTCGGCTACCTGCGCTCGAGCTTGCCCGCCGGTGCCGGCTTTGCCGACCAGGCGCACGCCTACGCCGCCTTGCTGGACCGGCTGGGCATCGACCGGGTCGCGGTGGTCGCGTTCTCGCACGGCGGGCCATCGGCGCTGTGGCTGGCCATGCTGCACCCGCAGCGGGTGGCGTCGCTGACGCTGCTGTCGGCGGGGGTCACGGCGTCCGCCGATGCCGCCCAGCAGCAGGCCGACCGCCAGGGCGCGGCGCTGATGTGGATCTTCCAGCGCGACTACCGCTGCTGGGCGCTGACCCGGGCGCTGCGCGGCCGGTTCCTCGCGTTGATGGGGGCCGACGCGCAGGTGGTGGCCGCGCTCGGCCCCGAGCAGCGGCGCCTCGTCGACGAACTCATCGAGATCATGAACCCGGTCGAGCCGCGCGCCGCCGGCACCGCCTTCGACCATCGCGCGGCGCTGCCCGACGCGCGCATCGCCGCGATCCGGGCGCCCACGCTCGTGATCCACGCGCGCGACGACAGCCTGCAACGCTTTGCCAACGCCGAGGCCGCGGTGCGCCTGATCCCGGGCGCGCGCCTGGCCGCCTTCGAGCGCGGCGGCCACCTGCTCGCGGCGGTCGAGCGCGACGCGGTGCGTGCGCTGGTGATGCAGCACGTGCGCGCGCACTCGAGGCCCTGACGCCCGGCCGCCGGCGCGCCGGCCCTTGGCGCGCCGCCCGGGGAACGCAGGTCCGCCGCCGGGCGGCGTGAGCCTCGGGTGCCGGCGGCGGCCGCTCAGGCCGGCGGCAACTGCAGCCGCGCGGCGAGTTCGCGCAGCCGCTCGAGGCCCGGCTCCTTGCGCGGCCACACCAGCTCGACGCCGTCGCCGGCGTGGCGCGGCAGCACGTGCAGGTGCAGGTGCGGCACCGTCTGCCAGCCGGCCGGCTTGTTGGCCTGCAGCACGGTGATGCCTTCGGGCGCGAAGGCCGCCTGCACCGCGATCGCGACGCGGCGCGCGGTGCGCATCAGCGCGGCCGCTTCGGCGTCGGTGCAATCGAGCAGCGTCGCGCGCGGCGCCCGGGTGGCGACGATCACGTGGCCGTCGTTGACCTGGCCGGCGTCCATGAACGCGAACACGAGCTCGTCCTCGTAGACCTTGGCGCAGGGCAGTTCGCCGGACAGCAGTTTCTCGAAGATGGTGGGCATGGCGGGGAGTGGCAATGGTGGTGGCCGTGAGGCCGCAGCGCGCGTGCCGCCGGATTTTGCGCGCAGCGACGATTCACCCGGTTTGTCCCCACACGGGTGGGGAACACCCAGACAACAGCGCCGCGCTGACGACACTCGGCGGCTCATCCCCACACGGGTGGGTGAAGATCATCGCGGCCATCCTCGAGCGGCCGGTGATCGAGAAGATCCCCAGCCACCTGGGGCCGGATCCGCAGCCGCCACCCAGAGGGCGGGCGCGCGAGGCGGCGCACGACTGAAGCCGCCTGGGCCGCGCCGGTCGGCCCAGACACCCGACACATCAACACCCGCTGAGCAGCCAAGCCGCAGCCCGGGTGGCGCTGCGCGACTTGCCGCGACTTGCCCGCCCAATGCCGCAAGCCTCGGTGTCAATTCTGAGGACGAAGCCCAAACAACCCCCTGCGAACGCCCACTGGCTTGCCGAGCCGGGTCCGCATGAGGGCGCCAGCACCGAATCCAAGCACTTCAAGCCGCTGCCGCCGGGCGCTCAGACCACAGTCGGGTCTTGACGAGGGCGGTCAAAAAATCCTATGCCCGGTGCTTCTCGGTCTCGAAGCCGAAAGCCTGCAGCAGCTCGGCGGTGCGCTCGGCATGCGGCGCGTTGTTTCCCGGCGGCGTGTCGGTGCGCACGCGCACCCGCTCTTGCAGGAAGCGGACCTGCTCTGCGAAATGGGCGTCGATCCAGCCAAGATGCGCGCGCGCACTGCGGCCGGCGTCGCGCCGAAGATCGAATCCGCCGCCGACGCGCCTGCGCCGGACCCGGCGCCGCGCACAGGCTGACACCCGCCCGCGGCCGCCCGATCGCGCCGCGGCACAATCCGTCGGCGAGGCCGGGTCGCGCTGTCGGACCCCGTCGATGGAGTGAGCGATTGCCCAGTGCGATCCCCAGACCGTGGGTGCGCAGCGTCCGGCGTCTGATCGGGTGGCTCGACACGCCCTGGCGCAGCTTGGCGGTCGCGATCGTCGTGGGCGCGCTCGGCGCGCTCGCGGTCGAGGCCTTCCGCGCGCTGCTGTTCACGCTCGAATACTTCTTTGTCGACGCGCAGGGCGGACACCTGGTGGCCGCGGCGCGCCACCTCCATCCCGCGCGGCGCGTCCTCGCGCCGGCGCTCGGCGGCTTGGCCGCCGGGATGCTGCTGTGGCTGGCCGAGCGCCGCCGGCCGGCGGCACCGGCGCCGCAGCACGGCGGCGACTACATCGAGGCGGTGGTGATCGGCAACGGGCGGCTCGACCTGCGCACCGGCGTGCTGAAGGTGGCCGCGTCGGCGCTGGTCGTCTCCACCGGCGGCGCGGTCGGCCGCGAGGGCGCGATGGTGCTCGCCGCGGCGATGCTCGCTTCGGCGGTGGGCCGGCGGCTCGGGCGCCTGGTCGACCTGCGGCTGGTGGTCAGCTGCGGCGCGGCGGCCGGGCTCGCGGTCGCGTACCACGCGCCGCTCGCGAGCGCGATGTTCGTTGCCGAGATCCTGCTCGGCTCGCTCGCGCTGTCGCAGTCGGGGCCGGTGATGGTGGCGTCGGTGGTGGCGTACGGCCTGAGCGCGGCGCTGCACGGCCCGGCGCTGCAGTTCCCGCAGCTGCCGCTGCCCGCGCCGCCCTGGGAGCAGTCGGTGTGGCTGCTGCCGCTGGCGCTGATCGGCGGGGTCGCAGGCGCCGGTTTGCTGCACTGGCTCGCGCTCGCGCGGCACTTGTTCGTGCGCGCGAAGCTGCCGCTGCCGCTCGCGTTCGGCCTGGGCGGGTTGATCGTCGGGCTGCTGTCGCTGTGGCGGCCCGAAGTCTGGGGCAACGGCTACAGCACGATCGAGCAATGGCTCACCGCTCCCGGACCGTGGCCGGCGATCGCGCTCGTGCTCGCGCTCAAGCTGGTCGCGGTCGCGGCGACCACCGGATCGGGTGCGCCCGGCGGCGTGTTCACGCCGACGCTGTTCGTCGGCGCATCGCTGGGCGCGCTGTTCGCCTCGACGCTGGCCGCGCTCGGCGCCGAGCCGGCCGGCGGGCCGACGGTGGCGCTGATCGGCATGGCGACGCTGCTCGCGGCGACGACCCACGCGCCGGTGATGGCGGCGTTGATGGTGTTCGAGATGAGCGGCCAGTACCATCTGCTCGCGCTGATGCTGCCGGCGTGCGTGGTGGCGACGCTGATCTCGCAGCGGCTGCATCGCGAATCGGTCTACGGTCTCGCCGGCGCGCACGTGCCGTCGCGCCGAGCGCGCAACGCGCGCGTTGGCCGCCGCCCCGCCGGCGACCACGATCGGCCCCGAGCCGAAGGCTCCGACGACCGCGCTGCCGGGCATTGAGCGCACGCTCGCCTGACCTCGGCGCGCAATGCATGCGCACGCCCGATCGACCAAGACCCTGCGTTGACCGCCCGTGCCGACGCGCCTGGGCGGGCGCCGCGGGCGTGTTCATCGGGAAGAACACGCTCGCCGACACTGCGGTGCCCGGCGCATGACGCAGACCGCGGCACTAGTGGTCCACGTCATCCCCCACGTGCCGGTGCGCCAGTGGATCTTGTCGTTGCCGATCCCGCTGCTTCTCCGGGGTGATCAAGTTCCGGCCTCATCGGATGGCGCCTCGAGGTCGTCCACGCCGATGTCGCGTGCACTGTGGATGACGCGCTCGATGCGCACGGACCGCTGGGTCCGGCGATAGAAGATCAGATGGCGGCCGTGCGGCAGCATCAGGACGCCGTCGCCAAGTTCCGGCCTTGCCGTTCCGATGCCCGGCGCATGGCCGAGGGCGGTGCACCGGTCCTCCAATTCGTCGGCGAAGGTCAGCGTCCGCGTTGGGTTGTCTTGCGCGATGTAGAGCGCGATCTCCAGCAGGTCGTCACGGGCGGCGGGTGAGAAAGTGACCTTCACCGGCGGCGCGGCCGCGCTGCAGCCGCCTGGCCGATGCGCTTTCGCACCTCGGAGAAGGCGGCCCCCGCGTCGATGCCGGCACCGCTGTCCGCGCCACGCTGGATGTCGGCCCGCAGTGCCTGCAGTTTGGCCGCGCGCAGCCGCTCACGATCTTCGAGCACCCGCAACCCGTCACGCACGACTTCGCTGGCGCTGGCGTAGCGGCCTTGTTGAATCTGTTCCTTGATGAAGGCTTCGAAGTGGTCGCCGACGACGTAGCTGGAAGGCATGCCAAAGCTCCCGCAGGATCAGGGTGTGATCGCCAGATTATCGAAGATTGATAGCACCCGGGCAAGCACGGCCGGCGTCCCCTGTCTGGGGCGGCTGCAGGCTGGGAAACACAGGTCGTCGTTGCGTCTGGAAGCGCGCCTGCCGGGTGCCCTCGAGTTCCGCAGCAAGAAGTGGCCCCGCTTGTCTGAACAGCTTTCCCCGATTCGCAAGTGGACTGCGGGCGGGTTGGTGACGGTGCAGCTTCGATTCGACACGCAGCGTGCTGGCGCCGAGTGCATTGGCCGACGCTGGCGACGATGCCGCCGAACGCGCGCCGCGCGATGCGGTGCGTCGCGCGCACGCGCATGGCGAGGGATCAGCCAGGCTTGATGGCGCTCAGAGCACGCCTGACAACGCCCGGGTCAGGCCGCTGCGCAGCGCGGGTACCGCCTCGGTGAACTCGAGGTTGACCTTGTTGGCGGTCGAGACGATTCGCGTCTGATAGGTCTTCATGTCAACTTCGTCCGCAAACGACACTGTCTCGGTACCGCTCGTTCCCTGGCTGTTGTTGTGATTGGAGTTCAGGTAGGCGCGCTTTCCGCCATCGAGCCGTTCCTTGATCTGCACATCGGTGACGATCGAGTAATAGACGTCCTTGACCAGCGAGCCTGCGACGACTTCCGCCACGCCGACCAGCAGGCCTCCGGCTGCCAACGCACCGGAACTGGGGCCGTAGTTGCCTGCGGTCGCCGTCGCCAACAGCATCCCCGTCGCCGCGCCGGAAAGGCCGGCGCCGTAACCGCCACCAAGTTGCTGCTGGATCGCCGTCTTGTCGGTCTTGCCCACGTAGAGCACGTTCGCCTGCAGGTAGTACTTCGCCTGCTTCGGATCACGCACGACGGTGTAGCCCTTCGCCGTCACCGCATTGACGATGTCCGGCGCGAGATCGAACCCAGGCTGGTCTGACGTGTTGCGCACTTGGACAAAGACCTTCATCTGCTCGGAAGGCACAGGGTCCAGGAAGATCGTCGCCGACATCTTGGTCTGGACATCGAGGTCGCGTTTTGCGATCGCCGTTTGAGTGGCTGCACAACCAGAAAGGAAGGTAATCGCTGCCATTGCGGCCGCGATGCCGATCAGTCGCAGGCGCGGTACCGCTGGTGCCGTTTGGAAATCCATGAAGCGCTCTCCCGTTGAGTGACAAACTTGGATCGAAGCCCACAGCGTTCTTCGGTGGAGTAGCTGAAATGTTGAGGACTGTTACCCGGCTGCACAGCACGATCGCGCACGAGTTCACAGAACTGAAACTCGAGTGCTGTGCCGGGCTGCATCTACGCGATCAATGGCACGCGGGGGCCTGGCGCCCGAAGTAATGGACATGCACTACGCGACCGACGACTTGGCCCCACTCTTGGACGCAGTCGCGACCGGTCGGCACGGACCGTCACGCTCGAACTGCGTCTGTGTGACGGATTGATCGCACGTTCGTGACCTGCTGCCGCAGAGCGCGCGGACTTGCCTTCGCCACCGCGAGGCCGTTCAAGTCCCCCTGTTCGCAGCCGATAGGCCGTTGGGGCAAGCGATGTTCGCCGTGCGCCCCTCGGAGCAGGCGCCGGATCAGATCGGGCGTGAGCGGTTCATCATCACACGGGCGGGGAGCACGGTAAGCGTTCCGCCAACCCATCTTTCCCCGGTGCACTGAAGGTGCGAACCTCCTGTCTCGGCAACCGACGAACGGGACGAGGCGGATATGGATCGACAGCATGTGCAGCGGTGCATGGAGCAGGTGGCGGCCTACCGTGCTTCGGGCCAGAAGGCCAAGGTCTGGGCCGAGGCCAACGGCGTGCCGCTGGGAACGCTGGGCAGCTGGTGCGCGCACTACCGGCGCTGGCAGGCCAGGCTTGACGGTGGCGCCGGCGCCGAGCCCGCGTCGACCCGACCGAGCGGCTTCGTGGCGGCCCGCGTGGCAACGCCGGCCAGTACATCGTCGGTGCGCATCGAACTGAACGCCGGCGCCGCCGCAGTCGAACTGCACTGGCCGCTGGCCCATGCGCGCGAACTCGCCGTGCTGCTGCGCGAGCTCGGCCGATGATCCGCATCGACACCGTCTGGCTGGCGCTGGGCGCCAGCGACCTGCGCGGCGGCATCGACCGGCTGCTGGCGCTGGTGGTGCACGGCTTCGCGCTCGGTGCGCAGCCCCACTGCGCCTACGTCTTCGCCAACCGGCGGGCCGACCGGCTCAAGGTGCTCGTCTACGACGGCGCCGGCATGTGGCTGTGCACCCGGCGGCTGCAAGCCGGCAGCTTTGCCTGGCCGCGCGAGGACACGGGCTCGATGAGCCTCAGCCGCGAGCAGTTCGACTGGCTCGTCGCCGGGCTGCCGTGGCAGCGCCTGAGTGCAGCGCCGCCGCGGGCCATCACGACGGTTTGACGGCCGGCTGCCATGCACCCGATTGGCCAGCCGATTCGCCCCTGGTATCCGGGCGTTTGTCCATTGGCGAATGTCCCGTCGCGCGCGCACGCGCGCGCGAGGGATACTGCCGTCCATGCTCGAAGCTTGCAGCTCGCCGACAGATGTCTTGCAGGACACGGCGGCCGCCGACTCGGTGCAGACGATGCGCGACCTGATCGAGCGCATGCAGGCCGAGCTGAAGTTCAACCAGATCAAGATCGAGGCGCTGAACTTCGAGATCGCCCGCCTGAAGCGCTGGCGCTTCGGCGCGTCCAGCGAGAGCCTGGAGTCGAACACCCAGGCGGTGCTGTTCGACGCCATCGTGGCCGACACCGCGATCGAGGACTTGGCCGCCAAGGAGGCGATCAATCCCCCGCCTGCAGCCCCGTCGGCCAAGCGCCAAGCCGTGCGCCAGCTGCTGCCTGCGAGCCTGCCGCGCATCGATCGTCATCACGAGATCGAGCAGACCCACTGCGCCTGCGGCCGCGCCCTCGAGCGCATCGGCCAGGAGGTCAGCGAACAACTCGACTGCGTGCCCGCACAGTTCTTCGTGCTGCGCCACATCCGGGGCAAGTACGCCTGCGCGTGCTGCCAGACGATCCAGGCCGCGCCGATGCCGGCGCAGGTGATCGACAAAGGCATCCCGGCGCCGGGCCTGTTGGCGCAGGTGGTGGTGGCCAAGCACGACGATCACCTGCCGCTGTACCGGCAGAGCGAGATCTATGCGCGCTCGGGCTGAGCCCGGACACAAGGCGTCCTGAGGACGGCTTGTGCCGGGCGAAGGGCCAAGCCTCTGGCTTGGCGCGGCCTGCAAGGCTGCACATCCCGCGCTCGAGCATGGCGCAGTGGATCGGCATCTGCGGCGTGCGCCTGAGCCCGTTGGCCGAGGCGCTGAAGGAGTTCGTCCTCGGGCACGACGTGATCCACGCCGACGAGACCCCGGTCAAGCTGCTGGCACCGGGCAAGGGCAAGACTGCCAAGGCGTATGTGTGGGTGTACCGCACGACGAACTTCGCGGCCCGGCGGGCGGTCTTCTACGACTTCAGCACCGGACGCGGCGGCGACAACGCACGCCGGGTTCTGCAGGGCTTCGGCGGCACCTTGGTGTCCGACGACTTCTCGGGCTATCACGCGTTGCAGGGTCAGGGCGTGACGGCCGCGCTGTGCATGGCGCATGCGCGCAGGAAACTGTTCGAGGCGCACCAGTTCAACGGCAGCCCGATCGCTGCTCAGGCGCTGAGGCTGATCGCCAAGCTCTACGAGATCGAGCGCGAGGCGCGCGAACTCCAACCCGAGGCCAGGCGGCTGTGGCGCCAGCAGCACGCCAAACCGGTGGCCGAGGCCTTGCAGACCTGGCTGAGCGAGCAGCGCCAGAAGCTGGCCAAGGCCGATGCCAGGGCCTGGGCGGCGCTCATGGGCGAAGTCTGCGCGGCGGCAGGCTCACCAGGTGAGCCAGGAAGGGGACTGCAAGGCCGGCATCGTAGCTCCCCGAGACCCGATGATCGACCGAGGTTGCGCGGCAAGAGTGCCGGCCCAGGCGCGCGGGTGGACGTGCCGCAGCCGGCGCGGCTGGCAGCGGCGCAGTGCACGCCGCCGGGTCCAGCCCGGTACGCGGCGGGCCAGGGGGCCTACGCGCCGGTCTTGCGGCGTCTGCGCGCCCAGAAGGCGGCCACGTGCTGCATCCACACTCCGAGCCGATCGGCCAACCCGCCCGGCTGCGGCACCGCGCCGATCTGCCGCGCCAGATCGAGCATGTTCAGGATCACGGTGTGCCGCGCCAGCAGCCCATGCTCGAACTGCGAGAACTCGGCAGTCTCGAAGCTCAAGCGTCCGAGCGTCGGCGCGAATCCCGGTGGCGTCAGCGGGCCGGTCATCGTGCCGGTGATGCGCAGTCGCGTGGCGATGCCCGTGCCGTCGAGCGCCAGATAGGGGCCGGCGACGAACTCGATGCGGGCATCAGACAGCGCCGGGAACATGATGTCGCGGTGGAAGGTGAGCACGTCGGCGCGACCGTGCAGCGTGTGGGGCGCGGCTGGATCCTCCCAGACGACATCCTCCGCACAAAGCGCGGCTACGGCATCGGCGTCATGGCCGTTGACGGCAGCGTGCAGACGCCGGCTGAAGGCCATGGCGAAGGCTTGATCGACGACTTCAGGCATGCAGTCCTCCGGCGCGGCCGCCGACGCGTGCAGGGACGGGCCGGTGGCCGGCCCGCCCCGGCGCGGCAGCGATTGTCCGCCCGGCCGGCAGACTTCGGCTGGCGGCGGTACCTGGCCCGCACCGCGGCACGAAGCGGCATCGGCCTGCGCCGCTGCCGATGCGGGCGGTGCTTTGCAATTGCGCCGCGCTGCCGCACGATCGCGCCAACGGTGCGGGCAGCCGGCGGATGCGCCGCCTCGCGGCCCTGTTCGGCCCCGGGGCCCGCGGCGCTCGAGCCGCGGGCGCAGGCAGCCGCGCCGCAATCGACGACCCTGAACCTGCGGAGCGTACGACCCATGAGCGACACGAACCTGCCGGACGCCACCCTGCAATCGCTGCTGCACGCCGCGACGCTGGCGCCGTCGAGCCACAACACGCAACCCTGGCTGTTCCGCATCGACGCCAGCGCTGTCGATTTGCTGGCCGACCGCACGCGCGCACTTCCCGTCAACGACCCGGATGACCGCGAGCTGACGCTCAGTTGCGGCTGCGCGCTGTTCAACCTGCGCGTGGCGGCCGCCGCGGCGGGGCTGGCGGCCACGGTGCAAGTCTTCCCCGACGCGGCCGACGCCGACTTGCTGGCGCGCATCCGGATCGAGCCGGCGCGCGGCCCCATCGCTGAGGCCGGCTGGATCGACGCCATCGCTGCGCGCCGCACTTGCCGCGAGCGTTTCGCGGCGACGCCGATCGATGCCGCGGCGCTGCAGGCGCTGATCGACGCCGCGGCCTGCGAAGGGGCCGCGCTGGTGGTGCTGGACACCGAGGAGCGGCGCATCGCGGCGGCCGGGCTGGTGGCCGAGGGCGATGCGATCCAGTGGGCCGACCCGAGCTGGCGGCGCGAACTGGCCGCGTGGATGCACCCGCGCCGCCGCGGCGACGGCCTGTTCCTGCCGGCGCTCGCGATCCCGGTTGCGCAGCTGGTGATCCGCACCTTCGACATGGGCCACGGCGTGGGCGCCAAGGACCGGCAGCTCGCCGACGAGTCGCCCGTGCTCGCAGTGTTGTCGACCGCGAGCGACAGCCAGCAGAACTGGCTCGCCGCAGGCCAGGCCTTGCAGCGTCTGCTGCTGGCGGGCGTGCAGGCGGGCCTGCAGGCTTCGTTCCTGAACCAGCCGGTGCAGGTGGCCGCGTTGCGGCCGCAGCTGCAGCAGCTAACCGGCCGGCCGGGCTGCGCGCAGCTGCTGCTTCGGATCGGCGCGCCGCTGAAGGCTTTGCCGGCCTCCGCGCGCCGCCCGCTGGCCGAAGTGCTGGTCTCGCGGTGAGCGCGCCGGGCGTGCGGGGTCGATGCCGCGCGCGGCGAGCGCGGCGCCTCAAGCGCGCATCAGCGTGCTCTTGCCGAACAGGCTCTCGATCAGGTCCACCGCCAGCGCGGCGGTCTTGTTGCGCTCGTCGAAGGCGGGGTTCAGCTCCATCACGTCCAGGCTCGCCAAGCGGCCGGTGTCGGCGATCATCTCCATGCACAGCTGCGCCTCGCGGTACGTGGGGCCGCCGGGCACGGTGGTGCCCACGCCGGGGGCGATGCCGGGATCGAGGAAGTCGACATCGAAGCTCAGGTGCAGGTGGGTGTCGGCGTCGAGGGTGGCCAGCGCCAGCTCCATCGTGTGGCGCATGCCCATCTCGTCGATGTAGCGCATGTCGAAGACCTCGAGCCCGGCATCGTGCACGAAGCGCTTCTCGCCGGGGTCGACGCTGCGGATGCCGATCTGGCGGATCACCTTCGGGTCGAGCGCCGGCACCTGCGCGCCGATCGCCAGCAGCGCCGCCGGCCCGTGGCCGCACAGGCAGGCCACCGGCATGCCGTGCAGGTTGCCGCTGGGGGTCAGCGTGCGGGTGTTGAAGTCGGCATGGGCGTCGAGCCACAGCACGCGCAGCTTGCGGCCGGCTTCGCGGCAATGGCGCGCCACCGCCGCGATCGAGCCGAAGGCCAGCGCGTGGTCGCCGCCCATCAGCAGCGGCAGCCGGCCCAGGCGCAGTTCGGCCAGCACGGCGTCGTGCACCGCGCGGTTCCAGGCGACGACTTCGTCCAGGTGCCGGTAACCGTCAACGGCCGGGCGCCACGGGTTGCCGGGGCCGCTGAGGTTGCCGCGATCGGCGACTTCGGCCCCCTGGCGTTGCAGCGCATCGTGCAGGCCGGCCACGCGCAGCGCCTCCGGCCCCATGCCGGCGCCGCGGTGGGCGGCGCCGACGTCGGTGGGCGCGCCGATCAGGCTCAGGCGGTGGGCGGCGGCCATGCTGCGGCCTTCAGATGTCGACGGCGAAGTCGCCGGTCTGCGTCGGCGGCAGGTCGAAGCCGTACTCGGCCTCGAGCAGCGACCACGCTTCCTCGGCCGATTCGACGTAGTGGAACAGCCGCAGGTCGTCGGCGGCGATCATGCCGGTGTCCACCAGCAGCTCGAAGTCGATCAGCCGCGACCAGAACTCGCGCCCGAACAGCAGGATCGGCCGGCGCCGCGACTTGCCGGTCTGCACCAGCGTCAGCACCTCGAACAGCTCGTCGAGCGTGCCGAAGCCGCCGGGGAAGCACACCAGCGCGATGCTGCGCATCAGCAGGTGCATCTTGCGCAGCCCGAAGTAGTGGAACTGGAAGCACAGCTCCGGCGTGATGTACGGGTTGGGCACCTGCTCGTGCGGCAGCACGATGTTCATGCCCAGGCTGCGGCCGCCGGCGTCGAAGGCGCCGCGGTTGCCGGCTTCCATGATGCCGGGGCCGCCGCCGGTGACCACGTAGATCGGCGTGTCGAGCCGGCGCGAGCGCGTCGTGACCAGCCGCGCGAACTCGCGCGCCGCGTCGTAGTAGCGGCTCATCTCGACCTGGGTGCGCGCGCGCCGCAGCGCCGCGGCGTCGGCGCCGCCGGCCTCGGCCGCTTCGAGCCGCTGCAGCGCGACATCGGGCGGCAGCACGCGCGCGCTGCCGTACATCACGATCGTCGATTCGATGCCCAGGCGCTGCTGCACCATCTCGGGCTTGAGCAGCTCGAGCTGCATGCGCACCGGGCGCAGCTCGTCCTGCAGCAGGAAGTCCACGTCGGTGAAGGCCAGCCGGTACGAGCTGCCGCGGCCGCCGTAGCGGCCTTCGGGGGCGGCGCACTCGGCCGATTCCTCCGCGCTGGGGAAGTTGCGGGCGGTCAGGTCGCTGCGCTTGGTGTCCATCGGCGGCGGCTCTAGTGCAGTGTTCCACTCTGTGCAGCACTGAAGAAAACCGATGGATTTGTCGTCCTGGCTAGGCGCAAACCGCAGCGATGCCCAGTGGCATCGCGAGGATTTGCAACGACGCCAGGGCGGCAAAGGCGCGGTTTTATGTGCTGCATAGCGTGGAACACTGCACTAGGGGCTGTGGATCGGGCCGCAGACGCGGCAGGCGGGGTCGCGCTGCACCTGCAGCGGCTGCCAGTGCATCTCGCGTGCGTCGAGCAGCAGCAGCCGCCCGGCCAGCGACCGGCCGATGCCGGCGAGCAGCTTCAGCGCCTCGGCCGCCTGCACCGCACCGACGATGCCCACCAGCGGCGCGAACACGCCCATCGTCGCGCAGTCGGCCTCCTGCACCGCGGCGTCGGCCGGGAACACGCAGGCGTAGCAGGGGCTGGCGGGATCGCGCGGGTCGTACACCGACACCTGCGCATCGAAGCCGAGCGCGGCGCCCGCCACCAGCGGCCGCCGCCGTGCGACGCAGGCGGCGTTGACGGCGTGGCGGGTGCGGAAGTTGTCGCTGCAGTCGAGCACCACGTCGGCCTGTGCCGCGAGCGCATCCAGCAGCGCAGCGTCGGCGCGCTGCACCCGCGAGCGCACCTGCACGCCGGGGTTCAGCGCGAGCACGCTGCGCCGCGCCGATTCGGCCTTCGGCCGGCCGATGCGGCTGCTGGCGTGCGCGATCTGGCGCTGCAGGTTGGTCAGGTCGACGGCGTCGTCGTCGACGATCGTCAGCCGGCCGACGCCGGCCGCGCCCAGGTACAGCGCCGCCGGCGATCCCAGCCCGCCGGCGCCGATCAGCAGCGCATGGCTGTCGAGCAGCCGCTGCTGGCCCTCGATGCCGATCTCGTCGAGCAGGATGTGGCGCGAATAGCGCAGCAGCTGCTCGTCGGTCATGGCGACGGCCCGCGCTGCCGCGGACGCAGCAGCCGCGCGCTGCCGGTCAATTGACGGCGCCGGCTTCGGCCTTGCGCTCGGTCGCGGTCTTGCTCGCGACCACCGGCCGCTTGCTCAGGTAGTTCAGCGCCTGCTGCAGCGGGAAGTCTTCGGGCGTGCCGAACTCGGGCAGCGGCTTGGGCGGCTCCTTCAGCTTGGCCATCTGCTCCTCGATCTTGGCGCGCGCGGCCTCGCGGGCCTTGGTGCGGGCTTCTTCCTTCTGCTCGTCGGTACCGACCAGATGCTTGTCGAGGTCGGCTTCGCGCATGCGCAGCTCGGCGAACACGTTGCCTTCGGCGGTCTCGTCGATCCACACGTCGGGCACGATGCCCTTGGCCTGGATCGCCCGGCCCGACGGCGTGTAGTAGCGCGCGGTGGTGATCTTGAGCGCGGTGTCGGCCGACAGCGGGCGCACGGTCTGCACCGAACCCTTGCCGAAGGTCTGCGCGCCCATGATCGTGGCGCGCTTGTGGTCCTGCAGCGCGCCGGCGACGATCTCGCTGGCCGAGGCCGAGCCCTCGTTCACCAGCACCACCAGCGGCACCGTCTTCACGCCCGCGGGCAGGCGCTTGAGCGGGTCGCTGCCGCGGCGCGCGTAGTACTCGGGCGCGGCCTTGAACACCGCCTTCGATTCGGCGATCTGGCCGTTGGTGGTGACCACCGTCACGTTCTCGGGCAGGAAGGCGGACGAGATCGCGATCGCCGACTCGAGCAGGCCGCCGGGGTCGTTGCGCAGGTCGAGCACCAGGCCTTTCAGGTTGGGCTCCTGCTTGTAGATTTCCTCGAGCTTGCGCACGAAGTCGTCGACGGTGCGGTCCTGGAACTGGCGCAGCCGCAGCCACGCATAGCCGGGCTCGACCACCTTGCCGGCAACGCTCTGGATGCGGATCTCGTCGCGCACGATCGTCAGCGGGAAGCTGCGGTTCTCGTTCTTGCGGAAGATCGTCAGCTTGACCTTGGTGTTGGGCTCGCCGCGCATGCGCTTGACCGCCTGGTCCAGCGTCAGGCCGCGCACCGGGGTGTCGTCGATGCGGGTGATCAGGTCGCCGCTCTTGATGCCGGCGCGAAACGCGGGCGAGCCTTCGATCGGCGACTGCACCTTGACCAGCCCGTCCTCCATGCCGATCTCGATGCCGATGCCGACGAACTTGCCGCCGGTCTGCTCGCGGAATTCCTTCAGCGTCTTCTTGTCGAAGTACTGCGAGTGCGGGTCCAGCCCGGCGACCATGCCGGCGATCGCGTCGTTGATCAGCTTCTTCTCGTCGACCGGCTCGACGTAGTCGCTCTTGACCATGCTGAACACCGCTGCGAGCTGCTGCAGCTCCTCGAGCGGCAGCGGCGCGACCGCGTTGCGCGCGATCGCCTGCACCTGGATCGTCGCCAGTGCACCGGCGAGCGCGCCCGCGGCGATGAAGCCCGCGACCCTGAATTTGGCGTTCATTTGTACTCCGAGACGCAGCCGATCCACGACCGGCCATTCTAGAACCCGACCCCGGCTATGAGCGGGCGGCTGCGGGAAAGTTGCACGCGGCGCCAGGGGCGTGCCGGCGCGCCGGGGCGGCGGCCGGCGGCGGATCAGCCGCCGCGGGCGAAGGTGACCACGTGGTCAACGGCCGGGCGGATGCCGATCCACTCGCCGACCGCGTGGTCGTGGTGCGACGGCACGTGCGCCAGCACCTGCTCGCCGCTTTGCAGCCGCAGCGTGTACAGGAACTCGGAGCCGCGGAAGGCCTTGCGCTCGATCCGCGCCTTCACCGGGCTCGCGTCGTCATGCACGATGTCGTCGGCGCGCAGCAGCACCTCGCATCGGCCCTGCGGGTAGGCGTCCGGCAGCGGGCATTCGGCCAGGTCGGCCAGCTCGCCCACCGGCGTGTGCACGCACAGCCCGTGCGCGCACTGCACGATCTCGGCCGGCGCGAACACGCCGTGGCCGATGAAGCGGGCGACGAAGCGCGTCGCCGGCCGGTGGTACAGCGCATAGGCCTCGTCCCACTGTTCGAGCCTGCCGCCGTTCATCACGCCGATCGCGTCGCCCAGCGCGAAGGCCTCCAGCTGGTCGTGGGTGACGAACAGCGCGGTGGTGCCGGTGTCCTTCAGGATGCCGCGCACCTCCTGCGCCAGGCGCTCGCGCAGGTCCACGTCGAGGTTGGAGAAGGGCTCGTCCAGCAGCAGCAGCCGCGGCCCGGGCGCCAGCGCGCGCGCCAGTGCCACGCGCTGCTGCTGCCCGCCCGACAACTGGTGCGGTGCGCGCCTGCCGGCGTGGCCCAGGCCGACCAGCTCGAGCATGCGCGCGACGCGCGCCGCGCGCTCGGCCTTGGGCAGGTGCTGCACGCCGAAGCCGATGTTGTCGGCCACGCTCAGGTGCGGGAACAGTGCATAGTCCTGGAACACCATGCCGATGCGGCGCTCCTCGGGCGGCACCGCGGTGCCGTGCGCCGCGTCGGCCAGCAGCCGGCCGTCCATGCGCACGCGCCCGCCGGCCAGCGGCTCCAGCCCGGCCACCGCGCGCAGCAGTGTCGTCTTGCCGCAGCCCGACGGGCCGATCAGCACCCCGATCTGCCCGGCCGCGAGCGCCAGCGTCACCCCCTCGACCGCGGCCTGGTCGGCGCGGCTGCCCGCATAGCGCACGCTCACCGATTCCAGGCTCAGGAACATCGGCCGATGATAATCGGCCGATGGAAATGCGCATGGTTCGCATCCTGCGGGGCGACAGCACGGCCCGGCCGCGCGCTGCCCGCCACACGATGCGATGCGCGCGCTGCTGACGCTGCTGTGCGCGCTGCTGGCGCTGCCGGTGCTGGGCGTGCTCGCGGCCTGGTTCGGCTTCGATGCCGGTTCGGCGGCGACGCTGCGCCACCAGGCATCCACCGTGCTGACCGGCTACGTGGTGCAGACCGCAGTGCTGGCGGCCGGCGTGGCGCTGGGCACGACGCTGCTGGGCGCGGCCACCGCGGCGGCGGTGACGCTGTTCGACTTCCCCGGCCGGCGCAGCTTCGAATGGGCGCTGCTGCTGCCGCTGGCGATGCCGGCCTACGTGCTGGCCTACGCGTGGACCGACGCGCTGCAGCCCAGCGGCGCGCTGCAGCATGCGCTGCAGGCCTGGGCCGGCGCCGGCCGGCCGCTGCTGCCCGACGTGCGCAGCCTGTGGGGCGCGGTGATCCTGTTCGTGCTGTGCCTGTATCCGTACGTGTACCTGCTGACGCGCACCGCGCTGGCCGAGCGCGGCGTGCAGATGATGGAGGCGGCGCGCCTGCTCGGCGCCGGCATGCGCCGGCGCGTGCTCGAGGTGGCGCTGCCGCTGGCGCGGCCGGCGCTGGCCGCGGGCGTGGCGCTGGCGCTGATGGAGACGCTGGCCGACTACGGCGTCGGCGCGTACTTCGGTCTGACCACGCTGTCCACCGGCATCTTCAAGGCCTGGCTGGTGATGGACGACCGCATCGCCGCGACGCAGCTGGCGTCGCTGCTGCTGCTGGCGGTGGCGCTGCTACTGGCGGCCGAGCAGCGCGCGCAGGCGCGGCTGCGCTTTGCCGCCGGCCGGCCGACGCAGCGGCCCGACGCCCGCCCGTACCGGCTGCACGGCCGCGCCGCCGCCGCGGCGGTGGCGGTGTGCGTGCTGCCGGTGGCCTTCGGCTTCGTGCTGCCGGTGGCCTGGCTGGTGCGCATGCTGTGGCTCGAGGCCGGCAGCGCCGAGTTCGGCCTGCCGCTGGCGCGCTTCGCCGAATGGACCGCCGCCAGCCTGCGCCTGGCCGGCGGCGCCGCACTGCTGGCGACCGCGTTCGCGCTGGCGCTGGCGGTCGTGCTGCGGCGCCGCGACGGCCGCGCGGGCGGCCGCGGGCAAGGTCTGCTGGGGCCGCTGGCAAAGCTGGTCGGCCTCGGCTATGCGGTGCCGGGTGCCGTGATCGCAGTCGGCCTGCTGCTGCCGCTGGGCTGGCTGCAGCAGCGCTGGCCCGACGCGGGCTGGGCGACGGCGCTCACCGGCACGGCCCTGGGCGTGATCTGGGCCTACCTGGTGCGCTTCACCGCTGCGGCGCAGCAATCGGTGCAGGCGGGGCTGGCGCGGGTGCCGGCGAGCATCGACGAGACGGCGCGCCTGCTCGGCGCCGGCCCGCTGCGCGTGTTCCGCCGGCTGCACCTGCCGCTGCTGCGCCGATCGGTGGCGGCGGCGGCGCTGCTGGTCTTCGTCGATGCGATGAAGGAGTTGCCGGCTACGCTGGTGCTGCGCCCCTTCGGCAGCGACACGCTGGCGGTGGTGGCCTACAACCTGGCCCGCGACGAGCGCCTGGGCGAGGCGGCGCTGCCTTCGTTGGCCATCGTCGCGGCCGGCCTGATGCCGGTGGTGCTGCTGTCGCGCGCGCTGCGGCGCTGAAAACCCCTAGGGTTTGCGAACTGGGGATGGCGCCGGTCGTGCGGCCCGGTGACGATTCGGCGGCAACCCTGCCGTGCGGCTTCCCGTGCGCGGCACGCCGGCCAGGAGACACCGATGCAGCCCGACGATCCGCTCCCCACCTCGAGGCTGGAGGCCGGCGCCGCGCTGGCACCGGCGCAACCGCTGCCGGCAGCCGCGATCAACCTGCATTCGCCGGCACTCGAGGTGCTGACCGACCTGACGCAGGTGAAGGCGGCGATGGTCCGCCCGGAGACGCCGGTGCGCGAGGCCGAGCAGCAGATGATCGTGCAGGGCGTGCGGCTGTTGTTCGTGGTCCACGCGCTGCCGCAAGTGCAAGGGCTGATCACTGCCGCCGACATCCGCGGCGAGCATCAACTGCGGCTGCTGCATGAACGCGGGATCGCCTTCGACGACTTGCGCGTGGACGACCTGATGACGCCGCTGCCTTCGCTCGATACCGTCGAGTTCGGCCAGTTGCGGCGTGCGCGCGTGGGCAACGTCGTGGCGACGCTGCAGCGCATCGGCCGGCACCACCTGTTGGTGGTCGAGACATCGGCCGACGCAACGCCCGCGCGCGTGCGCGGCTTGTTCTCGCGTTCGCAGATCGAGAGGCAGCTGGGCACCGCGATCGACCTTGCGCAGATCGTGCGCTGCTTCACCGGGATCGGGCGGGCGGCCGCGGCCTGAAGAATTCTTGCGCGCGGGCAGTACGGGTCCGTCGCGGCGGGCCACATGGCCGCGATTCATGGCGCGGATGTCGGCCAAGTTGGGTGTCAAGCTTGCGGCGCCCGGGCCTGCCGTGCAGCGGCGCTTCAAGACCCGGACCGGCGCGGGCGCAGCGCCAGCCGTGTTGCGCGACGCCGCCGCAAGCATCGGCCCTGTCAGCCGGCCGGATACCCCGCTGCACCTAAGCCCCATTCATTGACAGGCCATTCGGCGCGTGCCGATACTGCGTGCACCGGATCGTGCGGATCGGCGCATGCTCGCGGCCGGCGCGGTCGGGCCACAACAAGCAAGGTGCGAGGAGACTTCACATGACGGCAACTGCTTCGGGCCGCGGCCCATCGCTCGCGGGCTATCTGGGTTGGGGGGCGCTGGCCGTGCTCGGCGCCTGGGCCCTGGGCGTGGTCGCACTGCAGCGCGGCGAATCGATCAACGCGCTGTGGCTGGTGGTGGCATCGGTCTGCGTGTACCTGATCGCCTACCGCTTCTACAGCAAGTTCATTGCCGAGAAGGTGCTCGAGCTCGACCCGACGCGGATGACGCCGGCGTGGAAGCACAACGACGGCCTGGACTACGTGCCGACCAACAAGTACGTGCTCTACGGCCACCATTTCGCGGCCATCGCCGGCGCCGGCCCGCTGGTGGGCCCGGTGCTCGCCGCGCAGATGGGCTACCTGCCCGGCATCCTGTGGATCCTGGCCGGCGTGGTGTTCGCCGGTGCGGTGCAGGACTTCATCGTGCTGTTCATTTCCGTCCGCCGCGACGGCCGCTCGCTCGGCGACTTGATCAAGGCCGAGCTCGGGCCGGTGGCCGGCGTGATCGCGCTGTTCGGCGCGTTCATGATCATGATCATCATCCTCGCGGTGCTGGCGATGATCGTGGTGAAGGCGCTGACGCATTCGCCCTGGGGCCTGTTCACGGTGGCGGCGACGGTGCCGATCGCCGTGTTCATGGGCATCTACCTGCGCTTCCTGCGTCCCGGCAAGATCGGCGAGGTGTCAGTCATCGGCTTCGTGCTGCTGATGCTGGCCATCGTCTACGGCCAGAACGTCGCCGCCAGCCCGACGCTGGCGCCGCTGTTCGACTTCGACGGCAAGGGCCTGACCTGGATCCTGATCGGCTACGGCTTCGTCGCCTCGGTGCTGCCGATCTGGCTGCTGCTGGCCCCGCGCGACTACCTGTCCACCTTCCTGAAGATCGGCGCCATCGTCGGCCTGGCGCTGGGCATCGTGTTCGTGGCGCCGCAGATGCAGATGCCGGCGGTCACGCGCTTCATCGACGGCACCGGCCCGGTGTGGTCGGGCAACCTGTTCCCGTTCCTGTTCATCACGATCGCCTGCGGCGCGGTGTCGGGCTTCCATGCGCTGATCTCCTCGGGCACCACGCCCAAGATGCTCGAGAACGAATCCCAGGCGCGCTTCATCGGCTACGGCGGCATGCTGATGGAATCCTTCGTCGCGGCGATGGCGATGGTCGCCGCCTGCGTGATCGACCCGGGCGTGTACTTCGCGATGAACAGCCCGGCCGCGCTGATCGGCACCACGCCCGAGCAGGCGGCGCAAGTGGTGTCGTCGTGGGGCTTCGCGGTCACGCCCGACGTGCTGGTGCTGACCGCCAAGGAGGTGGGCGAAACGACCATCATCTCGCGCGCCGGCGGCGCGCCCACGCTCGCCGTGGGCATGGCGCACATCCTGCACCAGGTGTTCGGCGGCGAAGGCATGATGGCCTTCTGGTACCACTTCGCGATCCTGTTCGAGGCACTGTTCATCCTGACCGCGGTCGACGCCGGCACGCGCGCCGGCCGGTTCATGCTGCAGGACCTGCTCGGCACTTTCGCGCCGGGTCTGAAGCGCACCGATTCGCTGCCGGCCAACCTGATCGCCACCGGCCTGTGCGTGGCGGCCTGGGGCTACTTCCTGTACCAGGGCGTGGTCGATCCGCTGGGCGGCATCAACACGCTGTGGCCGCTGTTCGGCATCGCCAACCAGATGCTCGCCGCCTGCGCGCTGACGCTGGGCACGGTGGTGCTGTTCCGCATGAAGAAGGACCGCTACGCGTGGGTCACGGTCATGCCGACGCTGTGGCTGCTGGTGTGCACGCTGACGGCCGGCTGGCAGAAGCTGTTCGACGCGAACCCGTCCGTCAGCTTCGTCGCCAATGCGCGCCGCTTTGCCGATGCGATCGCCGCGGACAAGGTGCTGGCGCCGGCCAAGTCGGTCGAGCAGATGCAGCAGATCGTGTTCAACAACTACCTCGACGCGGCGCTGTGCGGCCTATTCATGCTGGTGGTGGTGGCGGTGATGGTGTTCGGCGTCAAGGCGGTGCTCGACGCGCGCTCCAAGAACCGGCCGAGCGTGCGCGAAACCCCCTTCGAGCCGATGCCCGCCAGCGCGTTGGCCGCGGCCGGCGCGGAGTGAACATGGGCCGGCTGGCAGAGATCGGCTTGCAGCTCGGGCGCGCGGCGCGCGAGCAGGGCAGCTATCTGGCGCAGACGGCGCGGCTGATGGTCGGGGTGCCGGACTACGGCAACTACGTCGCGCACATGCGCGCGACGCACCCCGACCAGACGCCGATGAACTACGAAGAGTTCTTCCGCAATCGGCAGGAAGCCCGCTACGGCCGCGGCCGTGGGGGCTGCTGCTGAACGCCCCCGAAGGCTTCGCCGGCCCGCCCCCGTGGCGATCAAGGCAACGGGTTGCCGATCCGGCCGCAGCCCTGGCCTTGAATTGTGCCGGCGGCGTACCGTCCGGCTTCGCCTGCGATCGCCGGCCGATGTGCTGAAGCCGCTGGGTCGTGCCGGTGTCGGCAACGTCGCGGGCCGGCATGCCGCTGCTGCGCCAGGCGCAGCCCGCCGATGATGCGGCGGCGCCGTGGCAACATCGGCGGCATGACGACGACGCTCATCACCAACGAGCTCGACCTGCTGGAGGCGCTGGTGCCGCTGGCGGAGTCCCGCCTCGTCGAAGTCGGCTGCGGCGCCGCCCTTCTGGCGCGGGAACTGCTCGGCCGCCACGCGACCGCCGAAGTGGTCGGCATCGAGGTCGACGAGCGGCAGCTGGCCAAGAACCGATCGAATCCCGCCGAGCGGCTGCGTTTCGAGCGGGCGGCGGCGCAAGCCATCCCCTTCGGCGATGCGTCGTTCGACGGCGCGCTGATGCTGAAGTCGCTGCACCATGTGCCGGTCGCGGACATGGACCGGGCCCTGGCCGAAGTCTTGCGCGTGCTGCGGCCCGGCGGGTGGCTGTACGTGTCGGAGCCTGTCTATGCGGGCGAACTGAACGAGTTGGTCCGCCTCTTCAACGACGAGGGCGCCGTGCGCGCGGCGGCGCAGGCGTCGCTCGACCGCGCGGTGGCCTCGGGGCGCTGGAGATCTTCGGACGACCGCCGATTCGACACGCCGGTGCGCTTCGCGGACTTCGAGGAATTCGAACAGCGCATGATGCGCCCGACCTTCGCCGACCACGGCATCGATGCGGCGATGGTCGATCGCGTCAGGTCGCGCTACATGCGCCACCAGGGCGCCGACGGCGCCCGCTTCATCCGGCCGATGCGGGTGCGCCTGCTGCGCAAGGCCTGCTGAGCACCCCCAGGGCCGGGCTGCGCCCAGATCGCCCCCGTGGGGTCAAGGAAACCCGGGGCGGCCCGGCGTTTCCTCGAGGCTGCAAAGCGGCCAGCGCGCCCGCGTTCGCCGTTGCGGGCACCGCGCGCCCGCAGGGCCGCAGCCTGCGCGCCGGGCCGCGCGCTGTCGGGCATGCACCCACTGCGGCGACAGCGCCGGCCGTCACCGCCAAGCCCCCAATGCCGGATGCAGGTGATCGCTCGAGTGCCGAACGCCGCACACTACGGGCCTGGCGCGCATGGCCGCCGTCGTGATCGCCCCCGGGAATTCCTGGACTGGAAGATCCTCGAGTCGCGCGGCCGTGCGCGCCGCACACAGGAGCACGTGATGATCGGCATCCACCCCGACAACCAGGTTCCCGCGCTCGAGGACTACAACCTCTACACCAGCGACCCGGCGCTGCGCCGTGCGGTGCAGCGCGGCGGCGCCCAATGGCGCGACGCGGAGCTGCTGCGCCAGGGCGCGCAGTACGGTGCCGCCGACACCCTGCGCGCGGGCGACGAAGCCAACCGCCACGCGCCCGAGCTGGAGATCTATTCCCCTATCGGCGAGCGCATCGACCAGGTGCGCTTTCACCCCGCCTGGCACCAGATGATGGCGCTGGCGCGGCGCAACGGCATCTGCAACCTGCCGCAGTTCGACCCACGCCCCTCGGCCTGGGTGGCGTACGGCGCCACGCTCTACATGCATTGCCAGGTCGAAGCCGGCTCCACCTGCCCCAGCACCATGACCAAGGCCGGCATCCCGCTGCTGCGCCGCAACGCCGATTTGTGGCGCGTGCTGGAGCCGTTGCTGGCCGCCACCGACTACGACGCGCGCGACCTGCCGCTCAGCGGCAAGCGCTCGATCACCGTCGGCATGGGCATGACCGAGAAGCAGGGCGGCAGCGACCTGCGGACCAACACCACCGCGGCCACGCCCGCGGGCAGCGGCGCCTGGGGCGACGAGTTCCTGATCAACGGCCACAAGTGGTTCTTCTCGGCGCCGATGTGCGATGGCCACCTGGTGCTGGCGCGGGCCGAGGAAGGCGGGCAGACCTGCTTCTTCGTGCCGCGCTGGCGCCCCGACGGCCGCAAGAACGGCGTCCACATCCTGCGCCTGAAGGACAAGCTGGGTGACCGCTCCAACAGCAGCAGCGAGGTCGAGTTTCACGACGCCTGGGGCGTGCGCGTGGGCGAGGCGGGGCGCGGCATCGCCACCACCATCGAGATGGCCAGCCACACCCGGCTGGATTGCGCGCTGGCCGGCGCCGGCATCATGCGCCAGGCGTTGGTGCAGGCGCTGCACTACGCGCGCCATCGGCACGCCTTCGGCAAGGCGCTGGCCGAGCAGCCGGCGATGACCGCGTTGCTGGCCGACATGGCGCTGGAGGCCGAGGCCGCACTGCTGCTGGCGATGGACCTGGCCGGGCGCTACGGCTCCGGCGACGCGCTGGACACCGCCTGGCGGCGCATCGTCACGCCGGCGGCCAAGTTCTGGAACTGCAAGCGCTCGGTCGCGTTCACCGGCGAGGCGATGGAAGTGTTTGGCGGCAACGGCTACGTCGAGACCGGGCCCATGGCCCGCCTGTTCCGCCAGGCGCCGGTGAACTCGATCTGGGAGGGCTCGGGCAACGTCATGTGCCTGGACGTGCTGCGCGCCGTGTCGCGCCAGCCGGAAGACGCCGCGCGCCTGCTGGACGACCTGCAGCAGACTGCCTCGCAAGCCCCGCCGCTGGCGGCCCAGGTCGAAGGGCTGCGCGCCGCGCTGGAGCGGCCCGGGCAGCTCGAGCCGCAGGCGCGGCGCTTCGCCCAGCGCCTCGTGCTGACGGTGCAGGCTTGCCTGATGCTGCGCCACGCCGGCAGCCGGGCGGCCGGTGCTTTCATCGCCAGCCGCTTCAGCCCCGACTGGGGCGCGGTGCTGGGGGCCGATTGCGGCACCAACGACCCGGCGGCATTGCTCCATGACGTCTGGGCGGCTTGACGGAGCGGGCGCCTGCCCGGATCCGAGAGGCGAGTCGCGCATGCGGATCCGCAACGTGCATGGCGCGCCCCGGCCGGGCCGGCGCGCCACGGGCATCGAACCGGTCGCGGCGATGGCGCGCGCGACGCGCAAGGGGCAGGGCCAGCCGGCGCCCGGACCCGGCGGACAATGACTTGGCAACGGCCGCGCACAGGAGGTTCTCGTGATCGACTTCGTTTCCGTGCTCGACCAGCACGCCCGCACCCGCGGCGACCGCCTGGCGCTGCGCGCCGATGGCCGCGACTGGAGCTATGCCGAGCTGGCCGAGACCACGCGCCGCGCCGCCGCCGTGCTGCAGGCTTGCGGCGTCGGCCCCGGCGACCGGGTGGCGTTGTTCAACTTCAATACGCCCGGCTTCGTGTTCGCGCTGTTTGGTGTCTGGCGCCTGCAGGCCGCCGTGGTGCCGGTCAACCACAAGCTGCAGGCGCCCGAGGTCGAGTACGTCCTCCAACACAGCGGCGCCAAGGTCTGCCTGGCCGACGCGGCGCTGGCGCCCGTGGCCCGGCGCGTGGGCGGCCGCGTGCGCTGGCTGGTCACCGCCGGCGAGGCCGAAGGCATCGAGTCGTTCGACGCGCTGCTGGCACGGGCCGCCGCGCATGACGCGGGCGGCGCGGTGCCGGCCGGCGACACGCCGGCCGAGGTGCTGTACACCTCGGGCACCACCGGCCGGCCCAAAGGCTGCCTGCACAGCCACGCCAACCTGTTCCATACCGCGATCTGCTGCGCCGCCGCGGTCTCGCTGACGCCGGCCGACCGCAATCTGACCGCGATGCCGATCTGGCATTCGTCGCCGCTGAACAACTGGTTCCTCGGCACCTTGCTGATGGGCGGTGCCAACGTGCTGATGCGCGAGTACGCGCCACAGGCCTTCATCGAGACCTTGGCGCGGGACCGGATCACCTTCACCTTCGGCGCGCCGATCGCCTTCCTTGCGCCGCTGCAGGCCGTGCCGGATCTGCAGCGCCACGACCTGAGCGCGATGCGCCTGTGGACTTGCGGCGGCGGGCCGCTGAGCGCCGAAAACACGCGCCGGCTGGCGGCAGGCTACAAGACCGACCGCATCATGCAGGTCTACGGCATGACCGAATCCGGCCCCATGGGCACCGTTCTCTACCCCGAGGAAGCGATCGCCAAGGCCGGCTCCATCGGCCGCTGCGGCACTGCGGGCGTGCTGCTGGAGCTGCGGCGCGAAGACGGCAGCCCGTGCGGCGCCGGCGAGGTCGGCGAGATCCACCTGCGCAGCGCCGCCATGATGCAGGGCTACCTGGACGACCCCGGGGCCACGGCGCAGGCCTTCACCCCCGACGGCTGGTACCGCAGCGGCGACATGGCGCGCATCGACGCCGACGGCTACATGTTCATCGCCGATCGGGCCAAGGACATGATCGTCACCGGCGGCGAGAACGTCTACTCGAAGGAAGTCGAGGATGCGCTGTCGGTCCACGCGGACGTGCTGGAGGCTGCCGTCATCGGCCGACCGCACCCGGACTGGGGCGAAACCGTGATGGCGATCGTGGTGGCCAGGCCCGGCAGCGGCCTCGACGAGGCCGGGCTCAAGGCGTTCCTCGAGCCGCGCCTTGCGCGCTACAAGGTGCCGCGCATCTACGAGTTCCGCGATGCGCTGCCGCACACCCCCAGCGGCAAGGTCCAGAAACACCTGCTGCGCCAGTAGCCGCCGCGCAGCGCGGCATGGGCGCCGCCGGCGTCTTGGCGCCATGACCGCGGGTGCCCGCCGCGAGGCTGCGCGCCGATCCGGCCCGGGAAGTGCCCTTGTTGCCCGGCGGTGTCGACAGATCGCCGACGCGGCGCTCATGGCCGAGCGCACGGCGAAGCACTGCGTGAGCCCGATCGTGCGCACGCTGCACGCGCGCGACCGCATCGAGTGCGCGCTGCAGGCCACGGCGCTGCGCGGTCGAGCCCGGGCCGCCGGCCGTGCAACCGCGCGCGCCGCGTCACGCGACCAGGCGGTTCAGCGGATGCGCTTCGACCGCGGTGCCGCCCGCGTCGGCGAGCAGTTGCGCGATGCGGGCCGTCTGGTCCTGGTTCGCATGCACCGTGACCAGGAACTGGTCGGCCTTGATCGCGTCTTCGTAGCGCAGCACCGAATCCCGGGGCAGGCCCGCGGTCGTCAGCGCGCCGACCAGCGCCGAAGCGCCGCCGGCCAGCGCCGCACCCTCGAGGCCGCCGACGATGATCGACGCCAGCGGCCCCAGCACCATGATCGAACCGACCGCCGGCACGAAGAAGAAGCCCGAGCCGAGCAGCATGCCGGCGAGCCCGCCCCAGAACGCACCCCGCTTGCCGTAGAACTTCGCGCGGTCGCCGACGTGGAAGTACGCGAGCGGCTGCTCGTCGCTGTGGTCGTTCTTGCCGATCAGCGACACCGCGGCCAGCGGCACGCCGGCGGCGCCGAGGCTGCGCACCGCGCCGTCGGCGGCCTCGTGCGTCGGGAACAGCGCCAACACCACGTGGTCGCTCAGCGCGACGGCGGCAGCAGGGTTCGTCTTCATCGCATCCTCCTCGATCAGGCGGCGGCGCCTTGCGCGCGCCGCGCGTCGGCGCCGCAGGGCGCCCCGGACGGCAACGTGCCGCGAGCGGCCGCAGCCTCTTGCGCCCTCGCATCCGCAGCGGCCTGCACATGGCCGATGGCCGCCGTGTGCGCCGCGGGCATCGAACGCGATGCCGGCCTGCGTCGCGTGCGCGTAGGCCAGTTCGGTCAGGCTCTCCTTGCAGTATTGCTCGGACTCCGGCTGGATCGTATCGGTACCCGCAAAGTCGAGCACCGCCTGGGGCCGCCGCTTGCTGAGGCGGCCTGCCGCGTCGTCGCTGAACCTGGGCCGGACGCTCGCGCCCATCGCCAGAAGGATCTTGACCGCTTCTTCGCGGACCGTGTGGCGCAAGTGCAATACATTGCCGCCATGAAGACCGCGACCTTCCCCTCCGTGCGTGTCGAGCCTGAATTCCGAGCCGAAGTGGAGTCGGTGCTGTCCGAGGGCGAGAGCCTGTCGGAGTTCGTCGAGGCATCGGTGCGTGCCGGTGTCGAGCGCCGCCGCGTCCAGGCCGAGTTCATCGCCAGAGGCCTTCGCTCGCGAGACGAGGCCAGGCGTGCCGGCGACTACATCGATGCCGACGATGTCGTCGCAGCGCTGCAGCGCAGGCTCCACGCCGCGCGCGTTCGCGTGCCCAAGACCCGCAAGTGAGCTTCAGGGTTCGACTGACCCGCGAGGCTGGAGCCGACCTCGATCGCCTGTACGGCTTCGTTGTCGAACGCGAGCTGGAGCGGGTCGGCGGAAACCTCGCGCTTGCCGAGCAGGCCCTCGCCGCCATCCGCGCGGGCATCGCAACCCTCGAGACATCCCCGTTCACCTGCCGCAAGGCCGGACCGAGCCCGTTCCTGCGCGAACTGATCATCCCTTCGGCCAGTCGGGCTACGTCGCACTCTTCGAGATCGAGTCGCCGACCGACGTCGTCGTGGTGGCCGTGCGCCATCAGCTCGAGGACGACTACCACTGACGCATCGACCCTACCCACGGAGTGCCTAGTGCAGTGTTCCACTCTGTGCAGCACTGAAGAAAACCGATTTCACGTGGACGGCAAGACCCTGCGGCGTGATCGAGGCCAAGAAGCAGGGTTCCATGCTCACGGAGTGGCGATCCCGTCGGCCCCGCTACACGCCGGGCCTGCCCGCAAGCCTGCCGGCGTGGGGTCGCCCGCTCCCCGTCGCCTGCCCACCGCCGTCATCGTGGACAAGATCGCCGCCTGCACCAACACCCAAGTCGTGCGATTCTGGCCCGTGGGACAGGACGTCTTTCGCGAGGCGTTGCTCGACTACTGGGGTGGCGCCTGCGCCGTGACCGGGCTGGCCTTGCCGGACGTGCTGCGCGCCAGCCACGCGAAGCCATGGGCCGACTGCACGAGCGACGAGGAGCGGCTGGACGTCTTCAACGGCTTCCCCCTCGCAGCGCACCTCGACGCGTTGTTCGATCGGGGCCTGATCTCCTTCGATGTCGGCGGCGACATGGTCATCGCCCCGCGCCTGACCGCCGAACACCTTGCGTCGCTGCATCTCGGGGATGGGTTGCGCCTGCGCTGGGTCGCGCCGGAGCATCTGCCATTCCTGCAGTGGCATCGGGAGCATGAGTTTCGAGGATGAAGGGCGTATGGCCAATCCGATCATGCGCGCGGACCGGTGCGCATTCGTGGCGCTCGAGGCGCGCGAGCAGGCGAGTCTTGGCACTTGTTGGTCGCTGACTGACAGCGACTACCTGCCACCGCTGGAGCAGCTCAGGCTGATCGCGGCAGATCTGGACGGAGGACCGACCGAGTGATGGCAGTTTTCGGGGCGCAAGTTCTGGCGGTCTTGTTGGTGCTGGTCATGGTGCTCGGCCCGGCCCTTGTTGTTGTCTGGTTCATCCTCAGGCAAAGGAGACGCGATCGGCAGGCGCGGAAGTCGCCCCTCACGGGCAAGCTTCTTCGGACGCCGGGCCATACGCTGCGGGCGCAATTGGAAGAAGCCCGCTCCGACCTGGGATTCGACCTCATGAGTCTGATGATCGCTCCGGCCTTCGCGCTTGCCTTTCTGTACGTGACGAACCTCGTGACGGACCGCGCGCATCCCGTAGCGTTGTTGGCCGTGCTGTTGGGGCTGGTTGCCGTGGTTTGCGTATACCAGGCGCGCAAGCTGCTGCGCAGCTCCATCCAGATGGATCAGTGGCGCCTTGGTCTGGACGCCGAAATGGCCGTCGGGCAGGAGCTCGATCAGCTGCTGCGCCAGGGCGCCGCGGTCTTCCACGACCTCGCGGGCGAGAAGTTCAACATCGACCATGTGGTCATCGCGCGCCAGGGTGTCTTCGCGGTGGAGACCAAGGGGTACCGCAAGCCCAATCGCGACGGCGGCGCCACCGATGCCCGCGTGATTTACGACGGTGAAGTGCTGAAGTTCCCCGAATGGTCTGGTGCGGGCGCATTGCGCCAGGCAGCGCGAAACGCGCACTGGCTGTCGGAGTGGCTGACCGGCGCCACCGGCGAGGGGATCGATGTCACCCCGGTCGTCGCCCTGCCGGGATGGTTCGTCGAGCACAAGGGACGTGGCCCGGTGTTCGTTTTCAGTGGCGCGCAGCTGAAGGACCACCTGCTCAAAGTCCGCGATGCAAAGCCGCTGAGCGCCGAGCAGGTGCAGCGCGTGACACGCCAGGTGGAGCAGCGCTGTCGTGACGTGAATCCGTACTACCGGCCGATCGAAGACGATGCTCCGGGCCGCTGAGCGCCGCCTATCGTTTACTGTCCTTCCAAGACGAATCGTCGCGGGGCAGCGCGTTTGCCGGGTCATGCACTCGCGCGACGAAGCCCGATGCCAGTTGGGCGTCCGAGAACACGACCAGGCAGTTGCCACCGGCATGTCGCGCCGACCGGTACAGGATCCCGGGGCGACCTACGTCGCGCACGATGTCGCCGATGACCCAACTCGGCGGCTCGACGCCCTCGAGAAACGCCATGCCCTTCCAGTTGGAGTGCGCCTCGGCCCAGATCGGCGTCCAGTGCTCCGGATCGTAGCCGCCGGTGAAATCGACGACGTTCTGCGCCGTCACCAGAAACGTCACCAGCGTCGCCGGCGGCAGCAGGGGTGACTCGCCCTGGAACTCGGCGAGCGCAGTCTCGGTCGTGGCGGCCAGGTAGCGGGCCTCGACGCCCGGCCGGCTGAAGCGCCCGCCGGCCAGCGCCGCGCCGGCACTGCTCTGCGGTGCGTGCGCCCAGCGCGGCGTGAACGCGCGATGAAAGGGCGCATCCGGTCCGATCGACGTGAAGATCATCCGGTCGAGCCGGACTCGATCGACAGCAGATAGGAGACGACGGCGTCGGTCTTGCCGGTCGACACCAGGTGCTCCGCGGTCCGGTGCCGGAACTCTGGGATCGGCGCGTTGCGGTACCAGTAGATCGCGCGGTCGCGATCCCCCGACACGTTCATCGCCGCCGACAGCACGCGCAACGTGTCGCGCATGAAGGTCTGCAGCTTGGCGTTGGTCGGCGCCTCGGTCACCGTGGTGCGGTGCACGTGGGCGAGCTGGGCCAGGTCCTGCTGGCGCAGGTGCAGGGCGGCCGCGAAGCGCTCGGGCGCGATCACGGGCTGCCCCGGGCTGCGCAACTCGTCGGCGAAGGTCTGGAAACCGGCATCTGCTTCCATCTCGGCGGTCAACATGGTGTCGATGCCGTTGATTTGGGTCGGTTTCATGTCGGTTTCAAGGCGTCTGGTAACTCGCCGCGCGTGAGCAGGAAGCGGTGGCATGGCTTCCGACGCTGGCCGCCCGGTACAGGCCGGTGGTTCGAATCGAGTGATCAGTTCACGCACGCCATTTGGTTCCGCGGCCCCGTCCAGCGCGGGCGGGGCGATGAACAGCAGCGGCCCCGGATGGCCCATGTCGGCCAGCGTGGCCGTCTCCACACATTGATCGCGACGCAGGTTGTAGTGCAGACCCTTGATGAAGGACCGGCCTTCCGCCACCAGCCGCTCGAACGAATCCTCGCGCGGCCGCCACTGCCAGTTGCCCGGCATCTGCGCGAACCAGGCGGCATCGGCCACCAGGTCGACCGGCGCCATCAGCAGGCTGGAGGCTTCGCCGACCGCGCCGATGGCCTGCGCGGCCCGCCGGCCGGCATCGGCCACCGAGTCGCCGAACACCACCAGGCTGTAGTGGTACTCGCCCATGCAGAACTGGCCGTCGCCGAGCTCGTTCAGCGCCACGTCCATCTCGGCCACCTGGCTGGCGACCACGTCGTCGCTGGCGATCAGCTGGTCGCGCTGCAGCTCCAGCGCGCGCATCGCGTCGCGCCGCGGCAGGATCGAGAAGCTCTGCGTCTCGATGAACTCGCTGGCTTCGTAGAGCAGCGCGTTCAGGATGCCGGGCTCGATCGCGTCGGCGTATTCGCGGATGTCCACCAGCGCCGCGTAGCGCCGCTCTTCGCCGCGGCGCAGCTCCAGCTTGTCGCCGCCGAAGGACAGCCGCGTGTCGGGCAGCGTGCGGTACAGCGGCCCGGCGGTCTGCGCAACGGGCCGCCAGCGGCCGTTGACCAGGCAGCCCAGGAACTCGGCCACTTCGGAATAGTCCCGGCCCTGATGCCGGCGCGTGCCGAGCAGCTCGGGCCCGAAGCCGCGCAGCACGCGTTCGACCAGCGCCGACTTCTCGGCCACCACGCGCAGCGCCTCGGCCTGCGCGGCGGCGATGGCGCTGCGGCTTCGCTCGGTGGACTTCAGCGCGCGGCTGACGCGCGACCGGTTCGGCCGGTAGAGCAGCGTCAGGTACAGCTCGCTGCTCATCATCGGCTGGGCCGCGAGCCGCGCGTAGTAGGCGCGGGACAGGTCGCGCGCGAAGCCGGGTTCCGGCGGATCGCGCAGCGCATCGCCGACGCGGCGGTGCAGCCGGTGCGTCCAGATGGCCCATTGCCCGCCGGCCAGGTTGCGCAGCAGGCTGCACATCGCCTCGTGGCGCTCGGCGATCAGGTGCTCGTCGGCGCATTCGAAGGGCACGCCGGCCAGCCGCCACACGCGCAGCAAGTCGCCGCCGCGGGTGATCACGTCGTGCGCGCTCAGCAGCGACGAGAACGGCACGAAGCGGGCCAGCGGGTTCTCGGCCCTGGCCCGCGCCCAGTGGCGCGGCTGGAGCAGCGCGCGTGCGTTGCGCGCCCGGCCGGCGAGGAGTTCAGGCATGGCAGGCATCGCGGGCTCCCAGGTACAGGTGGGGGGCGTAGCTGCGCGCCTGCCAGAAGCCGCGGTTGCGGTCGTGCACGCGCAGCCTGGCGGCGACGAAGATCTGGCGGAAGCGCTGGTCGTCCCTGCGCGTGACGCAGCGCATCCAGGCCAGCGCCGGCACGAAGGCCGCCGCCACGCCGACCGCGACCCAGCCGCTGAGCAGCGCGCCGCCCCACATCACCAGCAGCATGGCGGTGCCGCACAGGATGACCAGCGGCACCAGCGGCACGCCGAACTTCATCGCCGGCCGGGTGGCGCCCTTGTAGATGGCTTCGTGCAGCATGGCCGAAAGCCTCTCAGCCTCTCAGTCGACGATGTAGCTGGCGAAGGCCGCGGCGCCGCCGATCAGGGTGCCGCCGATCAGCACGTTCGCCACATCAGCCAGGCGGGCGCCCTGGAAGATCATCTTGAAGCCGGCCCAGATGATCGCGATCGTGACCACCGCCACCGAGATCGTCACCAGGATCGTGTTGACGTGGGAGACCGTGGTGCTGATCTTGTCGAAGCCCTCGGCCAGCGCCATCGAAGGCAGACCGGCCAGCGCCGGCGGGGCAGGGCGCAGGTGACGCAGCTGATGCAGGGTACGGGTCAGGCGCTTCACGACGGCTCCTTCATGGACGGGGTGGAACTGAGGGTGGAACTCGGCTGCGGCACCGGGCCGGATGCCGCCCAGGCGGCGGCGGCGACGCGGCCGACATAGCCGCTGCTGAAGCCGGTGCTGAAGTTGCCGCTGTAGTAGCAGGACAGGCTGCGGCGCAACGCGTGCTGCGGGGCCGAGCGGACCTGCAGCGCGCGCCGATGGCATTCGCCGAGCACGGCCTGCATCGCGGCCAGGTTGGTGCAGGGGTCGAAGGCCTGTTCCAGGTCGAGCCCCAGACGCGGGAAGTTGCGCACGTTGATCTGCGCCAGCCCGACGCTGAAGTTCCAGCCGCCGCGCAGCAGGCTGCGCGCCGTAACCAGTGCCTCGGCCCGGGTGCGCGGCTGGCGTTGCAGCACGCCGCCGACCACGCCGATCGCGTGCGGGTTGAAGCTGCTCTCGACCGCCACCAGCGCCCGCGCGGTGGCGGGGTCCACCGCAGGCGCGCAGGCCGCGAGCAGCGTGAGGAAGCCGGCCGGTTCCATGCGTGCCTCAGCAGATGGCTCAAGGCTGCGCGGCCGGCGGCTGCGACGCCGCCCAGGCGGCGAAGTCGTCGTCGAACTTCGTGTTCCACGAGCCCATGCGCGCCTTGACCGCGGGGCTGAAGTCGGTGACGGTCCGGCCGCCGATGGACCACCAGGTGCGCGACCACGGTGCGCCGTCGATCTGGATCGAGACCACGCCGGTGTAGTCGCAGCCATAGGCCACGCCGTTCTCGAGTTCCATCGCGTAGGTGTATTGCGGCGGGCAGTTGCCCGGCGCACTGGCCCACTGGTGGCTGCCGGAGTTGCCGGCGCCGGACATCGCACAGGTCTGGAAGGGCCGGCCGCGCGCCAGGTCGCGCAGCACCTGCGTGACCGGCGGCACGCATTGCGCAATCGCCGACCAGTCGGGTGCGGCCAGGCACAGGAGCACCAGGCAGCCGTCGACGGCCCGGGCCGGCGCCGCCGCCATCATCAGCGCCGCCGCGAGGGCCGGCGCCGCCGTGCCATGCCGGCGCAGCCGGCGCTTTGCACCGGCCTGGGCTTTGATTACATTGGCCTGGACAGACACGGCTGGCTCCTCGATCGGCGCCGGTACAGATCGCCCGGCGTGCGGGTCAATGTAGGAGCGCCCGAGGTCCGCCGCTGCGATGATTTGCTTCGCAGAATCATCAAACCGCCATCACCGCCAACATGCCTGCCGCAACAAGGACAACGACGTGCCTGGTCCACCCGCATCAGCTCGAAGTGCAGGACTTCGCGTCCTACGCGCTGGTGATCGACGCCCGCTCGCCGCATGAGTACGCCGAGGACCACATCCCCGGGGCCGTCAACCTGCCGGTGGTGGACGACGGCGAGTTCGCCGAGGTCGGCATCCGGCACAAGACCGACCGGCACGCG
>WBZU01000119.1_pt1 | contig 74464 bp, 68 predicted proteins | sample 5204311 | NCBI WGS metagenome assembly WBZU01 (sample SAMN12344359, study PRJNA552823) | activated sludge metagenome | biome: Activated sludge suspended growth; feature: Nitrification reactor; material: Wastewater; isolation source: activated sludge from nitrification reactor of wastewater...
CCCACCTGGCAGGACGTCGAGGGGTTCCGATGCCGCGGGAACGCCTTGGGAACGCTGGGAACGCAGGTCGACCGGCATCTTCGTCCACGGGCGTTCGGGCATGGTCGAGGGTCGAGGGCCTAGGGTTCGCCTGGTAAAACCCATTGAAAACGTCGAGGATTCAATCGAAGTCTTGCTCTCGACCGTCACCTTCGATGACGTCGTGCGGGTCATCGTCGACGGTCTCGATGACGCCAAAGTGAGCCAAGACGAACCTGTACCATCGAGAAAGTGGCTGTAGAACAGTCCAGGGAGCTTTGCAGGCTCTTTCGTGGCGACTTTCCCGCGTGGTGGATCCCGCTGAAAACAAGCGGTAAACGGCGGAACGCTGAACGTCGAGGCCCATGGCGCCATGGTGAACCGGGGACGATCATCATCCTTCGCGGGTCTTGCCGTCTTCCTGGCCTACAGCCGGTCGAGGAAGCTCGAATCGCATGGCCGGTGGATTCGAGGCGCCATGCCATCACCGGGAAGCTCTCGCGCCTCATGCAGGGTTCGAGGCCCACCTGGCAGGACGTCGAGGGGTTCCGATGCCGCGGGAACGCCTTGGGAACGCTGGGAACGCAGGTCGACCGGCATCTTCGTCCACGGGCGTTCGGGCATGGTCGAGGGTCGAGGGCCTAGGGTTTGAAACATGTTTCATCTCGTGTTACATGCTGTTACATGCTTCGTTTCGATCCTCCGGAAAACGCAACCTACGCGGAAAAACAGCCATCTGATGGCTGGGTTTCGTGCGGTTGGCTTGCTCTCGACACGTGGCGAGCTGGTAGAGGTTACAGGGAGATCGCGCGGGATCTTGGCTGTAGCGCGGGGCTTTTGACTACGTGGAAACAGGGACGAACGCCCGTCAAGACGTACCTCGAAAAACTCGAAAAACTCGCGGACATAGCGCCGATCGCGTGGAGTTACTGGGTTTGTCTTGATCCAAGCAAAGCAACGGCGGACAATCCACCGCCATCCGATCCACCGCCATCCGTCGCGGTAGACGCTGAGATCAAGCTTGGTTCGACGATCGACGAACTGCGCGCATCCGTCGCGAGACTGACCGGCATCTTGGCCAAGGGAAAGCTTTCTCCGTCGCAAGTTGCCGCGCTAGAGGGCAAGCGGATCTCGGCACTGATAGCGATTTCCAAGCAAGAGCAGGCGGGAAAGCTCGAAGATCATCCGGAGTTTGGCGCGTTCAGGAGCGATATTCTTGACGCGATCAAGGAAGCACTCAGCCCGAACGCGGACCAGTTTCGAGCACTGGCGGTGATCATGCGCCGCAAGGGTGCCGAGTGCGACGCACGGAAAAACGCCGCGTAAACGTTCACCGCTCCCCTGTACGTTTCGCCAAACGCCTTGTGACGGCGTAGCAGTACGGCAAAACACGAAAACGCATCCGACAGACTCCGAAGCGTAACCACGAACACTTGACGCTAGCAGCTGCGCAAGGTGCGCACGCATACGCCGCGGCAAGTCGCCTGCATGATGCCGTTCGTCGGGGCGATGTTGGCAAACGTACACCGTGAAGGTACGTCCGTTGCGTGCGTCATGCAGTGACCCAACGCGTCAAGGTGCGTCATGACGATCCAATCTGTCGAAACGAATCTGTCAGTTTTGAAGTTTGGCGCGGGCAACCATTACCAAAGCCTTGATCAATAGGCATTTTGAGCGCCTTGTTAATATCATCAAAAAAGATATTGCATAATCAAAAATCGACAATCGCGCGCAAAAAGGCCATTGCAAGACGCTCGCGTTCGTCCAATTATCACGCTTTAGCGTCGCACGGTGCGACGTCGGGACCGCCATCGAAAGGATGCAAGCGGCAATGGGCGAGATCTTACCTTCGATTCGCAATACCGATTTTGCCGTGCTCATGCGTGAACATGCGCCAACCATGCGCGCACGCTTGCGCAAGCTTGGCCTATTCGCCGCGGACGTAGACGACTGCATTCAAGACGCGTTCGTCCTGGCATGGTTGCTTCGCCACCAAATGCCAAGGGACCATAAAGAGCGCGGTCAATGGCTTGGACGTCTCGCATTCAATGCAAGCTCACGACGACGGCGGGAATTGAAAAGAACCCATTACGTTGGACCGTCCGACGAATTGGCAAGGCTTGCGGGCGAGTCTCGATCGAATACGGAAGCCGCGGCAATTCTCGTCGAAATGCTCAATCGTTTGCCCGAGCAATATCACGAAATCGTGCGCCTACGAGCCGAAGGGTATTCGATCGACGATATCGCGAAGCATTACGGAATCCCGTGGAATACGGCAAAATCACGCTGGAATCGCGCATGCGTGGCAATGGGTGCGCGTAACGAATGAAAGGTTTTTCGTGCCAATTGGCACGGCATAGGAGGGCGAGCGATGAAAAACAAGGTAATGGTTTGCCGAGTACAGATGGGCGCGATACTTGTCACGGTGCCGATCGAATTGAACGGCGATGATTTGTTCTGCGTATTCATTACGCGAAAAAACGAGCTTGCACGTGTGGGGATATTCGACGCCAAACCTCGCGACGTTGGACCATTCTCGATTTTGGAAAGCTACACACGGCGCATCGTACCAGCGCAAGCAATACGAGACGCGCGTCAACGCGCATTCGATGCACTGGCAGATTTCGAGCCCCAAACGGAGCGCACAACGTCATTTGCTTTCGCCGCTGATATCGGGACGGCGCAAGCTGTCTGCAACGGGGGATGAAATGCCGAGACGAACCAACACAACGCCATTTACTCGATCTTTCGGGGCGAGAATGCGGGATCTGCGCCTTGACCTTGGAATGTCCCTGGATCAATTGTCGAGAAAAACGGGAATAGGCAAGGGGCATTTGTCGACAATCGAGCAAGGCTTCGCGGCCATTACGACGGAATCGATCGACCGTATTGCCAAGGGCCTCGAAATCTCGCCACTCTTGCTCTTGGCATTTCCCAATGAAGACGAGTTTGCGGCCATTGTGGATTTGATCCGGCAATTGCCAACAACGCGCCTAAAACCACTGCGAAAGCTCTTGAAGAAATGGATCAAGGCAACGGAGCAATGACGCAGCTATCGCGACAAGAGCGCGCGGACGAACTGCAATGGATCGCCGGGCTCGTTTGCGCCGTAGGATGCGCCTTGTGCTTATGCGGGCGCGATGATTTGGGGCTCGTCGCGTTCGTGGTGGCGTTGCTTGTTTGGCTGGTCAGTTGATACCGCGCAGCATCGAAGCGGAAAGAAGGGCGCATCATGGCAAGACGCGCCCTTCTGCATTTGAGGACGAGTCTACGCCGAACGCTTCCGGGGACGCTTTACAGACGATTTCGGCGCATCCTGATCCACGATGCCAAGCAACGCGCCAAGGTCGAGCCAAGCGCGCTTCGTTGCGTCCCGATCGCCACGTGCGCGCGCGTTACGAATCGCGCGAAACGAGACGTCAAGATCGTCTGTCGGTATCTGTTGCGATTCTGTCGGATGACCAAACATCGCGGGGTTACGCATCGTAGAGGGAACGATCGGACCTTCCGAGATAGCGCCTTTTTCAGCCGATATCGGCTCGATCGGCTCGTTTTCATGTCCCCGCGTGCGCTTTCAATCCCCCCTGCGCACAAATCAAGGGAATTGCACGCAATTCCCCCCCATCGTAGACCGGCTCGTCGCGGAGCGCGCTTGTGAGCGCGCGGAGCGACCGTGGAAATCACCGCGTGCGCTTTCAATCCCTATTGCGCGCAAATCAAGGGACTTGCTCCAATCTCGAGCGGGAGCCGGTTCATCAAGGCAACGGATGCGCCTCGAAAAAATCGAAAATCATTTCGCTGGCGCTGAAGTCCGCCGAAACAAGCCCGACGGTATCCGCATCCAAGTATTGATGGCCTCCCGGCCACGTATGTCCACCGCCGGTCACCGTGACGAATTCAACGTCGGCCATGCATCCGGGAAAAACCTGTTTTTCGGCTGTCGTACCATCCGACGCGGTATCGGGAAGCGCTGTCGTCGTGGGCATGTCGGCCATGCATGCGTTTCGAATGGCCCACCCCGGTTTGTCCGCCGTGCCGATCGTCGATTCGACGACCGAACCGTAGGCTCCTTCCGGCTGCCCCGGACACGTCCCCACGCCGCCGTCGAACTTCCAACACGGATCCGCCTTGCCATGAATTTGCAGGATCGGCACCGGTCGAGTTGGCGCGCAAGTGCCCGTCAAGGCAATCATGTTCGCCCCGCCGACCGGAGCGATCGCTGCGACACGATCGGCCATGTCGCAAGCTATTCGATGGCTCATTTCCGCGCCATTGGAGAATCCCGTGAAGAAAATGCGTTTGGGATCGATCGTCGCAAGTTTTCCCACGTGCTCCAACAGTGCATTGAAATAAGCGATGTCGTCGACGTCTTGCTCGCACGCGTACACGCACTCGAACGAAGCGGACTTCTCCGATGCTCCCCATGTGCGCAAATTCAACTTGCTCTCCGTTCCGTCCGGTAAAACCAGAATAAACCCGCGTTCATCGGCTACGTTGGCGAGACACGAAGGGTCCGTTTCATCGCCATTTTTGCACGTCATCGGCCCGAGACCCTCCTTGCGACCTCCTCCGCCGTGCAATGCAAACACGATCGGCAAGGGTGTTGCGCGATCGAAGTTTTTGGGCAAGTGCAAAATGAAGTCCCGATTGTCGAAACCGGGCACGGTGCACACGGATTGTCCGGCGCTCGTCGGTGGATTTGCCAAACAATCTTCCGCCGGCAAACTTTGCCGACAACTCGCAACGAGCAATCCTCCAAAAACAAGCACGGGAAACGTCTGTACAAAGCGTTGAAACCCCATAAGCACCTCCATGGTTCGACGATTCGCCAATTCGAACACTTACCTCCATTGCGCCCGGCGGACAATGATTTCCTCATTCGAAAGTGTCCGCCTCGAATCATGCCCGGAGTTTCAATGATTTCGAAAAATGCAGGCAACCCGAAAATCGTCTGGCGGGACAATCTTCACACGTATTTCGTCCCCACGCGGGTCGCCGTCTTCCATGTACTTCCAGTTACAACACTTGTGCATCGGCGTATCGAACCAAGCTACCACTTTCGGCCTTGCATTGTCCGTCCGTCAACGCTACCTCCTCACCACGGCCTTCACTCGGCACTCAAACGAACATGCGGAAAAACTACGTTCTCGACGCAAACGTCCTCCTTCACGATCCTCAGGCGATCTTCAAGTTCGAGGACAACGATCTGGTCATTCCGATCTACGCCATCGAAGAAGTCGACAAGTTCAAACGCGAAGGGACCGAACGCGGTCGAAGTGCGCGCACCATCGCTCGGTTGCTCGACGGCTTGCGAAGTTCTGCCGGGGCGCTCAGCGTCGGGGTATCCCTCGAGAACGGCGGCACATTGCGCATTGCCATTCCCGAAAAACGCCCCAATCTCCTCGTGGGTCTCGAACCGCGGTCGCAAGATCTGGCCATTTTGCAAACAGCGATCGATGTTCGTGACAAGGATAAAGCCAAGCCCACCGTGTTCGTCACAATGGACACGAATTTGCGTATTCGCGCCGATGCGCTTGGGGTCACGAGCGAAACGTACGAAAGCCAGCGAGCGCCCGACCCGGAAGAAGCGCCTCCGATTGTCGATGTCGAGGTTTCCGCCGGCGATGTCGACTCGTTTTTCAAAGAAGGGTTTGTCGCCGTTCCCGATCACCCCGAACTGAGCCCCAATGCGGGCGTTCTTTTGCGTGATGGAGCCAATTCCGCGCACACGGCCCTCGGTCGATACGACGCCGCTCGAAAACAAGTGATTGCGTTGCGAGTTTCTCGCGACGGCATCATGGGCGTTCGTCCGCGGAACAAAGAACAAGCTTACGCCCTGGATTTGTTGCTCGACGAATCCGTTCGTCTCGTCACGCTCGTCGGTAAAGCCGGTACAGGTAAAACGCTTTTGGCGCTCGCGGCGGGTCTGCGGCGAACGGTCGACGATGGCGTGTATTCACGCCTGCTCGTCAGCCGGCCCATCATTCCGTTGGGTCGCGATCTTGGTTATTTGCCCGGCGATGTCGATGAAAAGCTCAATCCTTGGATGCAGCCGATTTTCGACAACCTCGAATTCTTGTTCTCGAATTCCACGACGGGCAAAGCGCGCGACAATCGCGGCTTCATGCAGCTTCTCGAGAGCGGCGTTTTGCAGGTCGAACCCATTACGTACATTCGCGGAAGAAGTTTGCCGAATCAATACCTCATCGTCGACGAAGCGCAGAACCTCACGCCGCACGAAGTGAAGACCATCATCACGCGCGCGGGTGAAGGCACCAAAATCGTATTGACCGGCGATCCGCACCAGATCGACAATCCGTACGTCGATTCCACATCGAATGGTTTGAGCGTCGTGGCGGATCGATTCAAACCGGTGGCTTTGGCGGGCCACGTGGTCCTCGCCAAAGGCGAACGCAGCGAACTCGCGGAACTCGCAGCGAATCTTCTGTAAATGCTCACCTGGTTGCAACCCGCCGAAAAAGTCCTGCGGGAAGCATCCTCACGTGTGCGCATGATCGCGGCCACGACGCCCGTCGATTTGGCCGGTGAGCTCGAACGATTGTTCGTTTCTTGGAATGCGGGCCATGTTCGTCCGCCGCGATTCGATTTTCCTCCACGCCACGATCATCGCGACTTGATCGATGCTTTGGAGCGACTCGCCGACAAACTCGTTCACGAAGGCCCCATCGGGGGCGTCTATGCCGACCGGGCGCGGGAAATGGCCGCCGAAGCCGCCATAAGTTCGGCCGTGGGTACGCCCGCGTTTCGGATCGCCGCGCGCCGGCGTTTTTCCCGGCGTGATGCGTTCGACGATCCCGCCGATCGTCTCGCATTGGATTGGCTGGACGAACCATGTCTCGAACCTGCCCAAGAAGCGGAGGAATTCGTCTCGAGCGATGACGACTTGAATCCTCGTTCTCTTTTGGTTCGGTTGCGTGTCGAGCTTGGGTGGCGGAAATTGCCTTTTCGAGTCGTCGTGGCGCGGGATGCATCGGCATTGGCGGCGACGGGTGATTCTTTCGTGCAAGTGGCGAAAAATCGAAAAATGACCATTGCGGATGTCGAACGCACGGTATTGCACGAAATTGAGGGGCACGTCGTGCCGCGATGTCGAGCCAATGAGCAAAGCTTGGGGATTTTTGCGTTGGGGACGCGGTTTGGCGTGGATGATCAAGAAGGGCGGGCGATTGGGATCGAGCGACGAGCGGGCCATTTGACGAATGCGCGTCGTCGCGAGCTTGCGTTGCGGCATATTGCGGCCCGGCAGGTGGAACAAGGGGCGGAATTCGTCGATGTCGTCCCGCGGTTGGTCGAACGCGGAGCTTTGTTGAACGATGCGTTGCGAATTGCGGCGCGGGTTTTTCGCGGCGGCGGATTGGCGCGCGAAATGGTGTATTTGCCTGCGTATTTACGAGTCGAAGCGGCGCTGAAGGCTTCTCCGGAAATCGATCGCGTGCTGGGGGCGGGGCGAGTTTCCGTTCCGGCAGCGGACGTTTTGCGGGCTCATGTCCGAGAAATGCACTAAACTTGCCGGGAATCGAGGTGCTTCATGCTTTCTTCCCGAGCTTGCTTTCTGGGTCTTGCGGTATTTCTTGCGGGCTGTGGATCGGATATCACGCCTGCTCCTACGCCGAATGGCGGACATCTGACATCGTGGTTGCGGCGCGTGGGGCGCACCAGTGATGCCGAAATGATCGGTCTTGCCGGATTGGCCGAAGGCGGCGTCGTCATGGCCGGTCGTTATTATGGCGAAGTTGATTTCGGCGGGGGTAATTTACCGAGCCCGAACGATAATTACCAAGCGTACGTCGCGAAATACGACGATTCGGGGCAACATATTTACAGCAAGTCGTTCGGCAATGAATTCGCCGAAGCAGCGGTGGATGTCGATGCTTTGCCGGATGGTTCGGTGATCGTCGTGGGGACCTTCAATTGGCCCGTGGATTTTGGTACGGGCATCGTGACCCCGGTGGACACGGATATGTTTGTCCTGAAGCTCGATCCGTCCGGAAAAACCATTTGGTCGCGGCGCTTCGGAGGCCAGGGTGAGCAACGACCGACGGCGCTTGCCGTGACTTCCGATGGCGGCGCGGTGCTCGTTGGTTCGACGTCCGGAACGTTCGATGACGGCTTGGGAAATGCTTACCCGACGTCGAATGATGGATTCGTTTTGCGGATCGATGCCGACGGCGAACCCGTTTGGTCGAGCATCGTCGAGAGCCAGGTTTGGACGAACATTTCCGATGTCGCCGTGCATCCGGTGGATGGAACGATTGCGATCGGCGGCTGGTACAATGACGAAATGGCGGTGGGGGCATTGCCGAAAATCCTTGCGAACGGGGGACAAGACGGCTTTGTGGCGGTGTATGACGACAAGGGAAAACCGCAATGGCTCCGCACCGTGGGTGGGCCGGATTATTCGGATCTCGTGACGGCCATTGCGATGGCGCCGAAAGAGCCGACCATTTACATCACCGGGCAAGTCATGGGATCGGTCGATTTGGGCGGGGGCGTATTGACTGCGTCGGACATGTACGACGCGAATACGTTTCTTTTGGCCCTCGTGACGACCGGCGGATACCTCGGGAGCCGTTTGTACGGCCAAAAGAATTCCGATATCGGGTATGGCCTGGCTGTGGATGCCGGCAGCAATGTGTACGTGGCCGGTGAATTCTATGGCGGCCTTGGATTCGGACCGCTCAGCATTGCATCCAAAGGCAATTCGGATGCATTCATTGGTCGAGTTCGTCCAAACCTCGAACCCAGCTATCAACAGGGTTGGGGGGATACCGAGCGGCAATCTTCGTATCGAGTGGTCGTGGACGGCACCGATCGCGTTTACGTAGCCGGATCGGTGTTTGGCGTGGTGGATTTCGGCCTTGGCCCCACCTACGGCTCCGGCTATTACGAGACGTTCCTTCTCGCCCTGCCGCAATGATGCATGCTCGACAAACCCGTTCCGTTTTGATTCGTCGGCAGGACAAGCCAATGTCAGGTCCAGGACAGGTCCTGGCGCGGGTGCGGGGGCGTGGAGCCCGGCTCGGGTCTGGGTGAAACCCGGCTTCGACCGCAGTGGACATCGGCGCAATCGTTGCGCTACAGTCCGCGCGTGACCCAGTTGTCTCCGACATCGCCTTCAGCATCTCCTTCATCGCAATCAAACGGAAAGCCTTCGCCTCCTTCGACGCCGTGGATTCGCACGTTGACCCGTGGCGGCGATTTTTCGAGCATTGCTATCTCCGGAAAAACACGCCTCGTTGACGACTTCTATCATTTCGTCATGGATGCACGCTGGTCCGTCGTCCTTGTGTTCATCGCCGTGACCTACGTCTTGACAAACGTATTTTTTGCCGGATTGTACCTCTTGGGTGGTGATTGTATCGTTTCCGCGACGCCCGGATCTTTTTCGGACGTCTTTTTCTTCAGCGTGCAAACCATGGCGACCATCGGCTACGGCGCAATGGCTCCCAAGACCACCTACGCGCACCTGCTCGTGACCGTCGAAGCCATTCTGGGATTGTTCGGCACGGCATTGGCCACGGGGATCGTATTTGCCAAATTCGCCCGACCCACGGCGCGCGTGACCTGGAGCGACGTGGCCCTGTTGACGAAGCGTAATGGTGTTCCCCACTTGGTTTTTCGAGTGGCTAATGCGCGGGAGAACCAAATCGTCGAAGCGAGCATTCGTTTGAGCGTCCTCAAATTCGAAGTGACCACCGAAGGCGAACGAATGCGCCGATATTACGATATGCCCTTGTTGCGCAGTCAAAACCCCATTTTCGCCATGACGTGGACGGTCATGCATCCCATTGACGAACATAGTCCGCTGCACGGCATGACGTTTGACCAGATGGTTGAAGGGCGCATTGAAGTCCTGGCGATCCTCACGGGTCTGGACAGTACCTTTGGACAAACCATTCACGCGCGTTTTTCGTACGCGATGGAAGACATCAAAGAGAATGCCCGCTTCAAGGACATCGTCTTCGAATTGCCCGATGGCACTCGTCAAGTCAACCTCGACAAAATCAGCGAATGGGAGCCCGTCCCCGACGGCGCGCCGCCGGTCAAACGCTCCGAATTGTTCACGACGGTACGGTAGATCGCATCATTTTCTCCTGGACAACCGTCCAGTTTCTGCCTAAACCGCCCCGCCTCATGACTGCCACGACCGACACGAATTCCGCCACCTCGATTTCAGCTCCCACGTTGCCCCCGTTCGATCCGGTTCCGGCGCTCGCCACCGAGCTGTCTTTGCCGCGTTCGGGCGTGTCCGCGGTCGTCGCCCTGCTGACGGAAGGTGCAACGGTCCCGTTTATTGCGCGTTACCGCAAAGAAGCCACCGGCGGGCTCGATGAAGTGCAAATTCGCGCCATCGAGGAACGTCGGACGTATTTGGTGGAACTCGACGAACGGCGCCGAGCTGTCCTCGACGAAATCGGCAAACAAGGAAAACTCACTGCGGACCTTCAGAAAAAGCTCCTCGGTGCGGCGACGAAAGCCGAGCTCGAAGATTTGTATTTGCCTTTCAAACCCAAGCGCCGCACACGAGCGATCATTGCGAAGGAGCGGGGCCTCGAGCCTTTGGCGGATCGTATTTGGTCGCAAGCGAAAGAGGGCAATCCGGATCAGGAGGCCGAAAAATTCGTCAATGCGGCCAAAGAAGTTCCGAATGCCGCTGCGGCGTTGGCGGGCGCTCGAGATATTTGTGCCGAGCGTATCGCGGAAAATGCCGACGTGCGCAAGCTCGTGCGTGAAGCGTACATGCGCGACGGCGTGATCCACGTGAAGAAAAACGAGGAACACGAAGGCAAAGCGACGAAATTCGATACGTACGCGACGTTCGAAGGGGCCATTGCGGGAATGCCTTCGCATCGATATTTGGCCATTCGTCGTGGCGAAGCGGAGGGCGTATTGCGGGCATCCGTGGAGCTCGACGGTGAAAAGCAATTGGGACCGATTAGCAAAATGGCGGGCCTCGATGGTTCATCGCCATGGGCTGCGGAGCTTGGAAAGGCTGTTGCGGACGCGTACAAGCGGCTGCTGGCGCCGAGCGTGCAGATCGACGTCCGCGTGGAAATGAAACAAATCTCGGATCGCGCGGCGGTCGACGTATTCGCGCAAAACCTCCGCGAATTGCTCTTGGCTGCGCCGTTTGGACGGCACACGGTGCTCGGGATCGATCCCGGTCAACGTACGGGCTGCAAATGCGCCATCGTGGACGACACGGGAAAACTCTTGGCCAACGAAACCATTTATTTGGTCCAGGGTGATGGCGCCGTTGAAAAAGCGAAAAAGACCATTCGGGATTTGTGCCGAAAATATGAAGTGTTTGCCGTCGCGATCGGCAATGGCACGCATGGTCGGGAAACCGAAACGTTTGTCCGGGATGTCCTCGTCGCGGAAGGCTTGAAAGAGGTTATCTGCTTGTCCGTCAGCGAAGCCGGAGCGAGCGTGTATTCGGCGAGCGACGTGGCGCGTGAAGAATTCCCCGATTTGGATTTGACTGTCCGCGGGGCTATTTCCATTGCGCGTCGATTGCAGGATCCATTGGCCGAGCTCGTCAAGATCGATCCCAAGAGCATTGGTGTCGGGCAATATCAGCACGACGTGTATCAGGTGCTTTTGGCGAAAAAGCTCGATGAAGTTGTGGAAAGCTGCGTCAACATGGTCGGCGTGGAGCTCAATACGGCGAGCGCTCCGCTCTTGGCGCGGGTGGCGGGTATCGGACCGTCATTGGCGAAGAAGATCGTGGCCCATCGCGATACGCACGGCGCATTTTCGAGCCGCAAAAAGCTCCTCGACGTGCAAGGTCTCGGGCCGAAAACATTCGAGCAATGCGCGGGATTTCTTCGTATTCGCGGGGGCGAACATCCGCTCGATGGAAGCGCCGTGCACCCCGAACGATACGCGCTCGTCGAAAAGATCGCGACGGATTTGGGCGTGCCCGTCGCGTCGCTCGTCGGCGACATGAAGCTCATCGCGCGAATCGATCCGAAACGTTATGTCGGTAATGACGTCGGTGATTTCACGTTGAATGACATCGTGGCCGAATTGAAGAAACCGGGGCGAGATCCTCGTGCCGTCTTCGAGGCGCCCAAGTTCCGCGACGACGTGCGGACCATGGAGGATTTGAAGCTCGGCATGGAGCTCGAGGGTATTGTCACGAACGTGACGGCGTTCGGGGCATTCGTGGATATCGGTGTGCATCAGGACGGCCTCGTGCACGTCTCGCAATTGGCGGACAAATTCGTGAAAGATCCCGCGGATGTGGTGAAAGTGGGCGATAAGCTCAAGGTGCGCGTCATGGAGGTGGACATGGCGCGGAAGCGAATTTCGTTATCGGCCCGGAAAAACGATCGTCCGGACACACGCCAAGCACCGCAAAATGCGCCGCAGCAGGGCAGGGGCGGACCGCCGCAGCAGCAAAAGGGACAAACGTTCGGCAAAGGGCAACAAGGTCAGCAGCAGCAAGCGAAGTTCACGAACAATCCGTTTGCGAATTTGTTGAAGCGGTAAGAGGGGCTCAACAGGCTGCTGCGCGAATCAGTGCGTCGGTCAGCCTCCCTCAGCGTACTGAAGTACGCTTCGGATCGGCTTCCCTAGCCCTGATTCGCTCGCGACGCCTGTTGAACCCCTCTTGCAGATGTCGTCATTATGCTAGGCTCGTCCGCGATGGGCGAGCCGGCGAGAAAATTGGAGACCTTCGACGAAGTTCGCGTTCGATCCGTTCCGACGTTCGAAGAAACGTGGAAGAAGATCGAACAGTTGCCTCAGGGCGTAACGGGCGAGATTCTCGAGCCCGGAGTCATCAGCACGATGGCCCGGCCTCGAAGCAAGCACCGACGTGCGGCAGGGCAATTGTACCGTGCGCTTGGCTCTGCCGACCTGGCTTCTGGTGGTACGGGTTGGTGGATCGAGCAAGAGCCTGACGTACGCTTTGGAGATCGGACGACGTCGCCGGACATTGCCGGTTGGCGCGTCGAACGTTGTCCTGATCCTCCGGACGGCTCTCCGATTACGCTCCTTCCTGATTTTTGCTGCGAAATTCTGTCGCCGTCGACCGTACGCAAGGATCGAAGCAAAAAGCTTCCGCTGTATGCGCGGTCTGGCGTCGAATGGATTTGGCTGATTGATCCCGAGTTGTACCTCGTCGAGGTGTACCAATCGATGCAGGGGCGCCCGGTGCTCATCGAAACGGCTGAAGAAAACGACTGCATCAAGTTGCCGCCGTTCGATTTCGAGATCAACTTCGCTCCGTTTTGGATCATCCCGAAAAACCCCGAGCCGGAAACCGAGCCCGGCCTCACGCCTTTGTGAGCTTTCGTAAAACCCAGATTCACTTCGAGCAACTTCGGGAGACACCATGAAACTAGCAGCTTTCACCATTCTCCTGCTCGGAATGCTTGTTCCCGCTTGCAGTACGTCGGTGGACGCCACCGATTACGATCAATCGTGCAACGCAGATGCGGATTGCGCCGTGGTGCTCGTGGGCAGTCTTTGCAGTTGCGCGTGTAGGTTCGATGCCATTGCTCTACGTGACCTACCGCAATATCAAGAAGATGCGACGGCCGCGAATGACCATTGCTTTACCGAGGAGACCTGTGCCGCCGCTTGCGAGCCGCCCGGTCCCGCGGCGTGTTTGTCTGGTAAATGCACTGCGGTACCTTGAGTGAGACACCTTCGGGAGATTCCAGATGAAAAAAGCAGCGTTGACGGTTCTCGTATTCGGAATGCTCGCATTCGGTTGCAGCACGATGGAAGTGGAGGATTACGATCAATCCTGCACGACCGCCGATGATTGCATCGTGCAGCTCGTGGGTGACGTTTGCGGCTGCGGTTGCGAATATGGGGCTTTTGCGAAAAGCGACCTGCCGAAATACCAATCCGATTACGCCGATGCCTACGATTATTGCGTCGGTTTCGCCAGTTGCGACGCCTGCAACATGCCCAATCCCCCGGCGTGCACTGCCGGCAAATGCACCGTGGTCCCATGAATCGCCCAGGTCCGAGGCATCAACGTTTTGCTCGACGCACCATTTCGGAAAGCAACGCCGTCGGATCGTCCTGACGCATCAATGCTTCGCCCACGAGCGCCGCATCCGCGGAGCCTCGAGCTATTCGGCCCACATCGTCCGGTAAAACCAATCCGGACAAAAACATCCGCACGCGACTCGATTCGATCCGCGTCAGCACCTCGGCCGCTCGTTCCGCGTTTATTTCGAGCGTATCCAAATCTCGCGCATTCACGCCGATCATCCGCGTCTTCGTCGATTGCGCATTTTGCAATTCCGCCTCCGTCGTCACTTCCACGAGCGGTTCGAGGCCCCGCGCCAACGCTTCATCCACCAATCGTCGCAGTTCGTCGGTCGTCACGATGCGCGCGATGAGCAGGACGGCATCCGCGCCCGCGGCCGCCGCCCATGCAAGTTGCACGGGATCCAGAATGAATTCCTTGCCGAGCAACCGCGGCCTCGCCGTTCCGTAACGCGCATCCAGGCTTTGGCGACAGCGCGAAAGATGTTCATACGAGCCCCCGAAAAACGGTTTGTCCACGAGCACGCTGATCATGGCTGCGCCTGCTTCGGCGTACGCTTGCGCGCGATCCTCGATGCTCAGGGCCGTGGACAGCTGACCCGCCGACGGCGACCGCGGTTTGATCTCGGCGACCAGACGCAGAGGTTGTCCCGGCAAACGACGTAACGTTTCCAGGACCAACCCTTCGGGTTCGTAGGATGTCTCGACGTGGAACGTCGATGCTACCGAAAGCTCGGCGCGCTTCGACGCGAGAATCCCTTCGAGCACGCGTTTCATGCGGCCGCCCGCGCGATCGTTGCCGTCAGACGCAACGCTTCGACTTTGCGCTGCGCCCGGTGCGTATCGAGCGCGTCCGCGGCTTCTTCGGCCAGCTTTGGATATTGCGCTTCGTCATCGACTTCGCGACAAACCGCCAGCGCCGCCGCCGCGTTCAGGATCACCGCGCTTCGTGCCGGGTGAGGTCGACCTTCGAGGATCATCCGCATCGCCGCTGCGTTTTCCCGAGGTGAACCTCCATCGATGGATCCCGTAGGCGATGGTTCGAGCCCAAACGATTCCGGATGCACCACACGTTCCCGAAGTCGTCCATCGGCGACCTCCGTCACGTGCGTCAAGCCAAACGGACTCACTTCATCCAAACCGTCTTCGCCGTGCACGACCCACGCGCGACGAACGCCCAGATCCACGAGCGCTCGCGCCAACGCGGGGCGCAACGCGCGATCGTAGATGCCCAGCAGCCGATGCGTCGCGTGGGCCGGATTCGCCAAAGGTCCGAGCACGTTGAAGATCGTGCGGACGGCAAGCTCGCGACGCGCGACTTGGCTGTGGCGCAACGCCGGATGGTGCGTCGGGGCAAACAAAAACGCGATGCCTGCGGTGCGCAAAATGCCCGCTTGTTTGTCCGGGTCGACGTCCGTGGGAATACCCAACGCTTCGATCACATCGGCGCTTCCCGAGCGGCTCGAGACGCTGCGGTTGCCGTGTTTGGCCACGGGAACGCCGCATGCCGCCAAGACAAACGCTGCGGCCGTCGAGATGTTCAGCGTTCCATGACCGTCGCCGCCTGTGCCGCAGGTGTCGGCGACCAAGGGCAAACCATGATCCACGCCGATGCTATGAGCACAAAGCGTTTGCGCCGCCCTGCTGATCACCTCGGCGTGTTCACCGCGCATCCGCAACGCGATCGCGAAGCCCGCCACTTGCACGGGTGTCCAAGCGCCGGAGAAGATCGCTTCGAGCGCTTCGTGAACCACGTGAGGCGTGGGGCCCGTGTCGTTGGCGATCTCGTGGAAGACGTCCGGAAACGAAATCGCTTTGGAATTCACGCCTTCGCTCCGGGGTTTGGATGGGCATACAGCCGAATGCCATCGAGCCAATTGCGGAGCAGATCCATGCCGTGCGTCGTCAGAATGGATTCGGGATGAAACTGCACGCCTTCCAAGGGAAAACGTTTGTGTCGCAGCCCCATGATCTCGCCTTCTTCGGTCCACGCCGAGACCTCGAGATCCGCGGGTACACTGTCGCGATCGACGATGAGCGAGTGGTAACGCGTGGCGACGAACGGATCGGGCAAACCTTGAAACAAAGAGCGCCCATCGTGATGAATCGGCGAGGTTTTTCCGTGCATGATGCGCCCGGCGCGAACGACGTGACCGCCGTGCACTTGCGCCAAGGCTTGATGGCCGAGACAAACGCCGAGCGTCGGGATTTTGGGAGCCAGCGCTTCGATGATCGCGAGACTCGAGCCCGCTTCATTGGGCGAACAAGGTCCGGGCGAAATGAGGATCCCGTCGGGGGCGAGGGCTTCGGCTCCCGGCACATCGACGGCATCGTTTTTCCTTACGTCACACCGAGCGCCTAAAATTTCGAGGTATTGAACGAGGTTGTACGTAAACGAGTCGTAATTATCGACGACGAGCAAGCGCATCGGTATCCCCCGAAGGAGCGAGCGTAGCAGTTTGGAATGGCTCAGCCGGTCGTGGTGCTGCTTTTTTTATCGGCAAATCAAGGGAAAACGTGACATCCGCGGAGGATCGACTCGGGAATGGCGGAAGGGTCGGGCAAGTCGATGAAGCGAGATCCGTCGTGGAAAGCTTTCTCGAGCGCCTTGCACGAATGCCCCGGCCGATTGGTTGACATCGGATGCATCAGGCCGCTAACGTGCGCTCTGGGCGCTTTCCCCGAGCACCCGAGATGCCGCGGCTGACCGAGAAAATCCAATCCGGCAGCGCGATTGGTGTCTGTTCCCTTCGCAGTCGCAACGAATGGCGGAACGCGTCTCGCTACGAGGAGCCGATGGCTGACGACAAGAGCAAGAAACCGAAGATCAACCTGAAAGACCGGCTCGGAAAAACCAACATCGGTACGCAATCCGTACCGTTGCCCGTGCCGGGGTCGTCGCCCGGAGCCCCTCAAGGGATCGCGCCTCCTCCGGGCATTACACCGGGAATTCCGGTTCCGCCGTTTGCCCAACCGAAAGCTGCAGCGGCTGAAGCAGCGCCTCCGCCGAAGCCCACGGTCGTTCAACAAACGATCAAGGTCGAAGTCGGCGAAGAGATCATCAAAGAGCGCGAGAAGGCCAAGAAGCAAATGATCGGCGCGGCGATTGCCACGGCGCTCTTGGGCATTGGCATCGGTTACGCGGTTGGTGGTCAGGCGGCAAAGGCCGATCGTGGCAAGGCCGTCATTCAAAACGCCAAGGCGCTCATGGGCGACATCAAAGCCGCCAATGAGAAGATGAAAGAGCTCGAAACGCTGCTCGGCGAAGCCGCGGAAAAACTCGGCAAGAAGGACTATCCCGCCGATTTGTCCGGAAAACTTGGCGCCCTCAACATCCCGTTTGACGCGACAAAGGTCGACGGCGGCAGCATCTCGGGCCTCAAGCCCAGCGCCCTCAAGCAGCTCCTGAACTTCACGTCGTCGTGCGAAGACTTGAACGACAAGAAGGACAAACTCAAGAGCCTCATCGACTTCGCCAAGGATCCGATCCTCAAGTCGTGGAAAGAAGAAAAGGAACCGGTCGTGAACTTCTCGATCATGTTCCGATCGGACCAAAAAGGCGTCATCGCTGAGTTTGTCCCGAACAAGGATCCATTCGACATCGGCAAAGATTGGCCCGCGAACTACTCCGTCATGAAGAGCGAGCGTGGCAAACCCGCGGAGAAGAAGCTCAATCGGTACACGAAAGGCGATCTTCCGGGAACCGATCTCGTCGTGCCGATTGATCCCTCGAGCACCGCGATCTTCACCAGCCAAGAAGGCATCCGTAACTTGTCCAAAGCGTTCCTCGAATTGCGTCGGGAACTCAAGGGCGAGCACGACAATCCTGCCGAGGAAAAAGCGGGCACGATCGAACTCGGCGACACCTTGTTGACCGAACTCCAAAAGGTCACTGCCGGAAGCTGAGCCGACAGCCCCGACAAACCCCGACCATCGCCCGCGCGTCCTCGAGACCGCGGGCGTTGTCGTTTCTGGGGTTTGGGGCGTAGAGCGCCGCAGGCGACTCGCTGCCCCAAATGTATAACCTGGGGACAAACTCGTTCGCGAATTACGTCGTCGTCCCGGCCGCCGATGTGCGACGGATGATCTCCACGCGCCCGATATGTTGTTCGTCGCAGTCCTGCACGATGAACCGCATCCCGAACTTGCTCAGGCTCGTGCCCTTCTCCGGAATCTTGCCGAGGTGCTCCGTGATCATGCCTTCGAGCGTGTGTTCGTCATCGGCCGGCTGCATGTCCGTGCCCAAATACGTCGACAGCTCCCGCAAACTCACCGCCGCGTCCGCGATAATGCGCCCGTTGCCCAAGTCCTGAATCGGCGGCGCTTCCTCCGTGTCGTGTTCGTCCCGGATATCCCCGACGATCTCTTCGAGCACGTCCTCCAACGTCACGATGCCGCTGACCCCGCCAAACTCGTCCACGACCACCGCCAAGTGCTGACGACGCGAACGCATGTCCCGCAACAGCGATGCCAACGGCTGCGACTCGACCACGAAGTTCGCCGGACTGCGCACGATCTCCCGAAGTGAAGTGTTCTTCGGGCGATGTTCTTCGAGGTGCTTGAACAAATCCTTTGCGTACAAAAGACCGACGATGTTGTCGAGTTGTTCTCGAAAAACCGGGTAACGCGAGTGTCCACTTTCACTCACGAAAAGCAGCACTTTTTCGATCGGCATCGTCACGTCGATCGCTTCCACGCGCGATCGCGGAACCATCACGTCCTTGGCCGTGCGCTCCTGAAATTCGAGCACGTTGCGGATCATCTCTGCCGGCTCAGGATCCAAAAGCCCGCTGCGTTCGCCCTCTTCGATCAGATTTTCAACTTCGGCTTCCGCCAACTTCGGATCGGGTTGTTCGTTGACGACGTCCTTGCGTGAGATCGCTTGTCCCAACCAACCGAGCGGAATCGCCAACGGAAACATGGCGATCTCCAGCGGACGCAAATACCGAGCAGCCATGGGCGCCACGAGGTCGGCGTACTTGCGCCCCATCGTCGTGCTGACTTCGTACAGCAGGCCCGTGAACGCGACCGTGATGCCAAACGCGATCCACGCCGCGCCTTGCGAGATCCGCGGCAGCAGCACCAGCAGCGTGAGGATCGAGGTCGCCGTCGAACTGACGATACGCCCGAGCAAATACCTCGACCGCAGCTTCGCATCCGCCGTTCGGATTCGCTCGAAGGCTCGTTTGTCCGGTCCTTCCGCTTGGTCGATGAGCGCGCTCAGGCGCGGACCGGTAAGGGCTGTCAGCGCGGTATCCGCCGCAGCGAACAAGGCGCCCACGACAGCTGACACCAAGGCAACGGCCAAGAGCGCCAGTGGAACATCATTTGGACTCAAACCGAACAACTCCCCTTCGCCTCGCTGAACCTTTGGAGCTTCAGGCCGCCTCGCAGCGTCCGTCGCGCCAAACCCCAAATCGTGTCGAGCCGCCGTTCCGGCAACGAGTTATCCGGCACCGTCGGATTCAGTGAGACGTAGCTCGGCCATCATACACGAGATTCATCGAGAAGAGGAGTTCGTCCTAACGGAAACCCGCGCCGCACGACGAACCCGTCCTGTTCTGCTTCGCCGATCGCCACGAGCGCTCCTTCGGGCGACAGCCACGCAAATGGTTCGGGAGAAGATGCAGGCAACGCCGAAAAATCCAGCGCACTCAAGAGTTTGCCCTGAGACGCTCGAACGACGCCGCTCGGGGTCAACGTCGCGACCGCCATGCACCGGTCGACCGCTTGCGCCATGGGCACCACGCGGGCGGCCAAATCATGGCGAGCGGCGTCGAGTTTGGCGGATTCTTCGAGTTCGAACGGACCGCTTCGAGTGCGACGAAGCGCACCGAGAGAACTTGGAACACCAAGGGTTTGTCCAAGGTCTCGAGCCCACGAACGAACGTAATAACCTTTGCTCACATCGAGCGACACATCGAGGAAACCCAAGCGGCCGTCTTCGACAAACCCCGCCCCGATCACGTCGATCGACTTCACGTCGACAGGGCGATCTTCGAGCACGACCTCTTCACCACGACGCGCTCGGTCGTAGCTGCGTTGTCCGTCCACCTTGATGGCCGAATACGCCGGCGGCGTTTGCGCCTTGCGCGCTCGTTCGTGCTCCAGCGCGGCGCGTATACGCGGTGCGTCGGTGGTCGCTGAGTCCGCGGCCAGCCGAGCGATTTCCTGCTTCAGCCAGTCGGGGACCTCGGCCTCGGCGACGATCGTTCCTTGGACGTCCAACGAATCCGTTTGGCGCCCAAACAGCACGCGCGCGTCGTACCGTTTGTCGTGGAGCGTCAAGTACGGACCGAGCTTCGTGGCTTGACCGAGCAGCATCACGAGCACACCCGAGGCCATCGGATCCAGCGTTCCGGCATGACCGATCCGCTTCATGCGCAGCGTGCGGCGAAGTTTGCCCACGACATCATGGCTCGTCGGACCCGTGGGTTTGTCGATGACGAGGACTCCTTCGATGGAGTCTTCCGCGTCGTCTTTTGCGGCCATGTTCAACCGAACCAGATCGATCGCCGTTGGTGGACCATTTGATCGAGCATCGTTTGGATCGACGTACGCACGCGTTCCGACAAACGGCCCACGAGGATGTCGTCATCCGCAGACTCGGTGCCGTAGCCGCTCCAGGTGAAGGGTTCGCCGAAGCGGATCTTCCACTTGGTCGGTGCGGGCATCAGACCGAGCGGACCCAAGGCGGGGAAGGTGGGCGTGACCGGGAAGTACGGGATGCCCAGCGCTTTCGTCATGTATTCGAAGCGGTAGAGCATGGGATTGGCTTCTTCGGCGCCGACGATCGCGCAAGGAACGATCGGCGTTCGCGTGCGCAAACACAGCCGAATGAACCCTCCGCGGCCAAACCTTTGGAGCTTGTAGCGATCCCGATACAGCTTGCCGATACCTTTGGCGCCTTCGGGAAACACCGCCACGAGCTCACCTTTGTTGAGCAACCGTTCGGCGTTTTCTTGGCATGCGCGGACAGCTCCGATGCGGTTCATGAACGTCCCGACAAACGGCAGGTAGTAGACGAAATCTTCGGCGAGCCAACGCAATTCGCGCTGCGAGATGTGTTCGCGACGAACCGCGGTCCGCAACATCGCGCCGTCATAAGGCAACGGGCCTCCGGAATGATTCGCGACGATGAGGCAACGACCCTCCGGCGGAATGTGATGCACGCCTTCGACCGCGACGCGGAAGTACCGGTCGTACAAAAAATCGAGCGTCGGCAGGAGGCGGTTTTCAAAGGTCGGATCGAGTCCGAATTCGTCGACCTCTTCCGAGCGACTGCGCATGCCTGCGCGTCCGTATTGGCGCGCGTAAAACTCGGGCGAAAGAACTTCGTGCGCCGTTGCCGGTCCGGGGTCGGAAGGACGTTCGGGGGCGGGCGTGGGCGAGGGCGTCGAAGCGTTGTTTTCGCCAAGATCCGCAGGCGGTTTGTCCGAACCTTCCCGGGTCTTGCCGAACATCAAATCCAAGCGCGCCTCGAGCTCGCGAATTTGTCGTTCGATCTCGTCGGCCGACGCGGAGGTCGAAGCGGACGTCGACGTGCCTGCCGTAGACATCGAAGGAACGGGCGGCATGCCGAATCGTTCCGCCGCTTGTGCGTCCTCGGCGTCCTGGCCAAACCCCGCCGACAAACCCGGCTCGGTAGGACCTACGGGGGCGATATCGGCGGCGTTGTCCGCGTCCACGTCGTAGGCATCGAAGAGGTCATCGTCGACTGCGGAGGTGTCTGCGGTTGTCGCCGATGGTGCCGAAGGCGCGGGAACGTCGAGGGATTCGTTTGCGTTGGAAGGGTTGGGCATGGCTACGTCCGCGCGGGCTGCGGCGACGGGATCGGTTGAGACAAACGCGAGATTGGCCTTGGGCGAAGCGACCTCGGGCTTCGGTGCCGGTGGATGGTCGCTACGCGCGGACTTGTGTTTCCGTTTGTCTTTCTTTCCCATGGCCCGTTCACGCTTGTGGCGGCGTTTCCTGGAGGAGATTCGCTTCGCGAAGTCGCTCCGCATTCACATAGTCGAGCAACGCTTCGCGGGTGGTGTACGCCGGACGAAAACCCATGCTCGTGGCCTTCTCACCGTCCGCGACACACAGGTATCGCAGGTACCGCAAGAAGCTCGCCGGGAACGGCGCGGCTTGCGCGATCCACATCGCGGAGACGATAGGACCGGCCAGCGGATGCATCAGCGGCCTCGGTTTGCGCCCGGACAAACGAATGATCGTCGACAGCGGCAAGACGCCTTCGCCGACGATGTTGTACGTGCCCGGATGATCGCGATCGATCGCGAGCTTGAACGCCGCGAGCACATCGACTTCGTGCACGAGCTGCCACAAGGGATCGAAACCCAAGAGCGTGATGACCTTTTCCTCCGCCAGATATCGCGTCACCCAATTGCGAACGGTCGGCCCGACGATGGGCGCCGTGCGTAACACGGTCACGACGGTGCCTTTGGACTTGGCCGCAAACGCGTTGATCTCGCGCTCGGCAGCGATCTTGTCCGCGAAAAAAGGTTCGTCCGCGTCGGCGCGCAACGGATGGCGCTCGGTCAAAAAGTTCGGGTTTGTCGGGTGCGCACCGTAGAGCAACGTCTGGCTCCACTGAATGAACTTGCGCAGTCCCGTTTGTCGCGCCGCATTGATGAGGTGCATCGTGCCGACGGATTCGAGTTCGTGAGACCAAACCGTCTTGTGCGTGGGCGACGGCAAAAACCCGAGATGCACGAGCGTGTCGACGCCTTCGGTCGCCAAAATGCCGGCCACGCGTTCTTCCGCGGAAGATGCCGTCAAGTCGAGCGGAAAGTGCTTCGTTTTCTCGCGCGCCGTGCTCGATGCCGCAATGTCGATCGTGATGATGCGTTCGGTTTGCGGATCATCTTCGAGGAGCCCGACGAGGTTTCTCCCGAGAAACGACGCTGCTCCCGTGACGGCAACGACGCGGCGCCCAAGCTTGTTTCGCGAAGCGGAACTGACGTTTTCCGGGGGGGATTCCATGCAGAGCGGGCTCGACACTACTCGTTCGTGCGGCTTGTGCAAGATGTGCGTGGACGCGCGCCCGTTTCACCGCGCTGACGAATTTATGACATACCGAGGCGGTTACGAGGTTCCCGTTCGTCCCGATGCTCCGTGGAAACGAAATTCCGTAGGGGCCAAGGGGTCGGTGCCGACGTTGCCGATGCCGCGCAGGTGGTGACGTTTTTCCGCAATGGTTTTACGCAGGCAAACTCGGGACGCTCCCTCATGGCCCGGAATGGTTCGTCCAGACGTATACACGAAGACGAGCGAGCCGACGTTCATCGCAACGGCGGCAGCTTTCCCATTTTTCGCTGCAAGGAACGCCGGTGCATTCGTAATCGCCGCGCCGCTTCGGAAATATTGCCGCCGCAATCCGTGAGCACTCGATTCAGGTATTCCCATTCCACCCGATCGAGCGAAGGGACGTCTTCCGGTGCGTTCGTCGCCGGACTGAGCCCCAACAAGGCTCGGGCGCAAACTTCCGCGTTGGTTGGTTTCGTCAGGTAATCGATCGCCCCGGATCGCATGGCTTCGACCGCATTGGCAATCGTTCCGTAACCCGTCAAGACGACGATCCGCGTGCCTTCATCCAGCGTTCGGAGCGCCTTGACGAGGTCCAAACCGCTACCTCCGGGCATCCGCACGTCGACGAGCGCATATTCGAATACTTTGTGCCGCGCCAATTCCAGCGCGGAGGTCGCTTCACCGGCCGTGGAGACCGCAAATCCGCGGCGTTCGAGCGCTGCGGCCAAAGCCGTACGAAAAACGTCGTCGTCATCGACGACGAGAAGCGTCGGCAATTCCGTCGTATTCACTTGCTGTTCTCCGGCAAACGCATGATCACGCGTGTCCCGCGCGGAACTCCGGCTTGAATTTCGAGTTTTCCTCCCACATCTTCAATCATGCGCCGCACGAGCCACAATCCCAGGCCCATCCCTTCGCCCGGTTCTTTCGTCGTCACGAATGGTTCGCCCACGCGCGGAAGGATCTCTTGCGTTATGCCCGTTCCGGCGTCGTCGACCGCGATGAATGGCCCCGCTTCATCCTGATCGATCCGCACGGAAATGGGTTCGTCCGTCTTCACCGCATTGCTTGCAAACCAGGCATTATCGAGTAATGCGCCCATCGCCGCTTCGACGTCGTCGGCGCTCAAGGGGACGTGGAAGGTTTGTCGAGGAGCGGAATCCGTTTTGATCTGCGCTCGAGGATGCGCCGCCAGCCAATGCGTAATGGCTTTCTGCACGGCGGCTTTGGCATCCGTCGGTTCGTTGTGCGTTTGACGCGATCCGCCCGCTTGCAATCGAGTAATGACGGCGCGACACCGATCCACTTGCGATCCAATCGCCGAGGCATGTTCCTTGATGGCTCCGAGATCGGCGCCCAGGCTGAGCTCATGGGCGAGCACCGCAATGGTTCCGAGCGGCGTATTCAGTTCGTGTGCCGTACCTGCGGCGAGCGTTGCCAGCGCGCGAAATCGCGCATTGTCGGCAGCTTCGCGACGCAGCCGGGCAATTTCTCGTCCGCGTTCTTCCAGCGCCGCGCGCACACCCGTCACGAACAACGCAATGATGGTCGCCGACAAAGCAAAAGCGAACCACATGCCATACAGATGCGTCGAAAATGCTCCGTCCGATGGATGATTCGCGCAACAAGCCCCCGAAGGCATGGCAAACAATCCCAAAAAGAGGATCGCCGCAAATGCCGAGAGCGCCAGAGTCGTTTGTCTTGGCAAAATAGCCGCCGCCAACGCGATGTGCACCAAGAACAACGCGCTCAGAGGATTCGCCGCTCCGCCCGATGCCGCAAGAACCGCAAAGATACCCAGCAAATCAATCGCCAAACTGAGCGCCAAAGCCCAAGGTGTTTGTCGTGGCGATCGGGTCCAACCCGCGAGCCACACGTTGCTCGCCAAGACCAACAGCGCGGGGATCGCAATCTCGTAACGAACGTGGAACCCTTGCACATATTCGCTTATCGGGAGCGTCAGAAAAAGCAGCGCTCCCACGACCAGACGCAGCCCCGTGAGGCCGCGTAGAACCAGCTGAAGATCACCGTTTTCATCCGGCGGCGCAGGTGCCGAATCGTGTTCGCTCATCATGTTTCTCGACATCGACCCCGGTTGATTTCGTAGCGGCATGGGCAAAGCACCGTGAACGCATGCATTCGCGTCGCGACGTTCTAGCAGCAGCCGCGCGAAACGAGGTGCGACGGATCGTCGCAGGGGACATCCGCGACAACATGACGCATGGACCGCCCGCCCCAGCGGACCCATAACGCGGCCACTTTGTATGTCTCGTGCAGGTTCCCTCCTCCCAGCTGTTTGTCTCGTACTAGGGCTCCTTTTTTCCCGCCAGGCGCAGGGTTCGGCCTGTTGCGGAAGTGGTCACGGGCTCGGGCAACGCTTGAATCGAAGCGAAAACGCGGCATTGGCCGTGTCGATCCGCGCAGCGAATCGTTTTGGTTCGTATGACCCGACAGCCGGGTTTTTCCGGGCTCCCTCCGCCACGGTAGACGACGAAATTCGAGCGGATCTGTCAGGTTTGTACGCCCCGGTGCGTGGATTGCAGTTTGGGATTTCCGTGCCGTTTGTCTTCAATGTCCGAACGCTCGGTTCCGATTCGGCTTGGAATGGTGGCATCGGGGATGTTTCCGCGTCCGCTCGATTCGACATATTGCCGGTGGAAACGTCGCGGTCGTGGCCGGCCGTGGCCTTGACGTTGGGATTGACGGTTCCCACGGGGCGACCGATCGCGGACGCTCGGGACAAACTGGCAACGGATGCGACGGGGCAGGGCATCTTCGAAGTTCGTCCGGGCATTTTTTTGGAAAAGTCATTTTCCGGCTCGGCGGTGGCTTTTCTGGTCGGTTCGTTGGGATTCAGGAGCTCGCAAACGGACATCGAAGGGCACCGGATACAACGCGCGCCGCGATTGTTCCTGCTCGCTGCGGGCGGGCCGGTATTTCACAATGGTTTGTCGTTGTCGATAGGCCTGATTCACGAACATGAATGGGCCCCCTCCATCGACTCGATTGCCGTGCCGAATGGAGATCGTTATCGAACGGCATTGATGGCTTTTGCCGGTTACGATTTGCCCCATCAACTTACGTTGTTTGGTTCCTGCGAATTGGATTTGCCGTGGTCGTACTCGGGACAAAACGAGCTCGCGGCGATTGCCGTATCGATTGGCCTTCGCCGATCATTTCCCTGGGAGAAGTAGAACGATGAAATGGGATCGCTTTGGGTTTTTGGCGGTGTCGGTGCTCGGCGCACTTGTTGCGGGGTGTGGCGAAACCGATTCCGTGGTGGATGCATATCGCGAAAGCGACGGAGATTTGCGCCTCGTGCATTTCGTCGTCGATGCCGACTCGCCGCTGGTTCAAGGGACGAACGATTTGCGTATTTCCCTGCGCGAAGTAGCCTCCGATGCGCCGATCACAGGGGCCAATCCAACCATCATGGCCATGATGCCCGCGATGGCGCATGGCAATTCCGAATCTCCAGCAATCAAAGAGCTCGGCGAAGGCGCGTATCTCGCGCCAGGTTTGTCGTTACCGATGGCCGGTCGATGGGAAATTCACCTCGGCGCGATGCTCGCGGACAAACACGACTCGGTGAAGTTCACCTACGATGTGCGTTAGCTGCTGGGCTTCGCCCCGACCCGGCAGGGGCTCCGCGCCCCTGCACCCGCGCAAGGGCCCAGGCCCTTGACCCTTGTATTGGTTTGTCCGCTACGCGGTCAAACCAAACAGGTTTCAGGAGGCTATTGCAGACGTGGACCTAATCCCTTGTATTGGTTTGTCCTGCGGACAAACCAATACGGTGCCAAGAGGCAATAGCAGACTTTAACCTGGTCGTTTCGGGTGCGAAGCACACGAAACGTATGGGTCCAGCGCTCGCTGGTCCGGGTCCAGGGTCGGATAGACCCTGGTCGGGTCTGGGCGGATAGCCCAGTTCTTTTCAGGCGTTACTTGGCAATCGAAAAGGAGTTCGAAGGACCCATGAATGGGCCGCCGTCTTGGGCGACGCGATTGCTTTCGAAAACAGCGTTGAGGATGGTGAGCGTGATCGGGCCCTTCGCTGAAACGAGTTTTGCCCACGCGGCCGCGTCCGGCGTGTACGTGAGTTCGGTGGTGAAAACCCGATGGAACTTTGGCGCTCCCGGCGTCGAAAAGACCAAGAAATAGGCTCGGCCGTTGATGGGCGCTCCGTGCGCGTGCGCTTCGCGAACCTCGAGCAGCGAATGCAATGCGGAAGCCCACCGCGAATCAGCGGGATTCACGTTCAATCGGGGCGCTCGAGCGACTTCGCCGATATGCCACGAAAACGTCGGCGTCTTTGCAGAAGGTAAAACCATGTCCGCTGCCGGCGTATCCACGACCGCCGATTGTGCCGGATCGGTTTGCGCCTGCGCGGCGAGCATGACGATGAGCGCTTCGTCCGTTGCGAGTCCCTCGTAGATGACATCGGCGACATCCGCCGTGGTTGCCGGGGGCGGCGCGGGATCCATGCCGCAACCGGAAACGATCAGGCCGGGCAGCCCCATGAGCCCTGACAAACCAATCGTCAATGCCAACCATTGTTTGTGTACACGCAGTTTCACGGTGGACCTCCCAATCCCGCAAACGGATCTGAAAATCGTGGATCCGTCGTCAATTCCGTATCGGTCAGCGATTCCAAAAACGCGATGACGTCGGCTTTTTCTTCCGGCGTGAGGGTAAACCCATTGATGAGTTCACTCTTGTAGGGATTTTGGCTGCCTACGCCGGCATTGGGCCCGTCGGTAATCGTGCGCCCGGCGGCGGCATAATGATCGAGCACCTCGGACAACGTCGCAATGCTCCCGTCGTGCATGTACGGAGCCGTGAGCGCGATATTGCGCAACGTGGGCGCGCGAAATCGTCCCATATCGGTCGGGATTTTCGTGATTTCGTAAATGCCTCGACCGCCTTCGGGATACGCCCCGGTTCCCCCGATATTGTAAAGGCCCGTGTTGTGAAACATCGTTTCGACGATGGCCGTTCCCTCGTGCTGCACGGAATCGGAGAAATTGAATCCGCCGTGGCAATGGAAACACTCGAGCCTCTCCGAAAAAAACAAATCTTTGCCGCGTTTGGCTGCGGCGGAAAGGGCACTCGGATCGCCCGCATAGTTGTAGCGATCGTAGGGCGAACGATAAGAAATCACCGACCGCTCGAATGCCGCAATGGCTTTGACGATGGTCGTCAAGGCGATGGGATCGGGTTCGTCCGGAAAAGCACGAGCAAACAGATCGACGTAGAGGTTATCGGCTTCCAGGCGGGTAAACAAAGTTTCTTCTTGCCCGGCCATACCCAATTCGACGGGAAATTCACCGAACAACGGGGCGAGCGCTTGATCTTCGAGTTTGTCGATCAGCGGATTGCCCCAGGTCAATGTGGTCAAATATCCCGTATTCACGACCGACATCGGACTTCGAGGATGCAGTTCGCCCGTGGACCCGAGGCCCTGTGCGCGTCCGTCGGTGAATGCTTTTTTCTGTTCGTGACAGGACCCGCAGCTCTGCGTTTTATTCAACGACAAGCGTTTGTCGAAAAATAAACGGCGACCCAGCTCCACCTTGTCCGTGGTCATCGGGTTGTTTTCGGCCGCCTTGGGTTTGGGATAACCAACGGGCAAACCCCAAGCTTTCCAATCCCACGTTTCTTCAGGGGAATTCGACGACGGGGGCGGTGTCGATCCGCCGCCACATCCTGCGGCCGCGCCGAGGAAAAGCAAACCGGCGAGCAGAAAGCTCGATTGCGTCGTGGCGGCTGGATCTTTCATGTTGTTTCTCCCGAGTGGCCAGTGTTTACGTATTCAACACCAACCGCAAAGCTGATTATTCTTTGACGAAGGCTCTTTGTTCCTCGGCATGAACGGTGCCGTCTTGGATATGAATACCCAGTTGGCCCAGCAATGACGCACATTCGGGATCGTCTTTGCTCGACATGCATCCGGGCGCGCCGCCTCCGTTCACCGTCAAGTCATTGTTGGCCACGAGCGCGGCGTAGTCAATCACGACTTTATTCGTCGCGGTGTCGAACATGGACCATTGCACGACGGGGCGATTCTCGCGAGCGCACGACGTGATTTTGCCATTGGCGTCGGCCATGCATTCCGTGCTGCCCAAATGCGCCAAGAAGGGGCTGCCGCCCGCTGTGGGAATCGAATCGATGCGCAGGAACTTGTATCCGTCGTTCCACGACCAGAAAAGCCCGGTCAAATTCAACGGCGACGGCGCCGATGCCGCGTCGCTGTGATTCAAATCGAAAGGCACGCCGACCTTGAAAACAAGCCCCGTGTACGTGCCCGGCGGAACTTTTCCGATAATCTTGGTATTCAGGTCCGTCGTGCCATTCGCACAACCACCCGTTTTATCCTCGAAATCGAGCAACACGACGCTTTGGTATTGCCATTTTCCGTCCTGCTCGAGCTCCACGGGCACCTCCTGCCCATCGGACGTCGTCAAACGAACATCGTGCACGTAGAGCCGAAAATCCGTCAACGACACTTCGGTGCCCGCCATTCCAAGGCTCGGGTATTTGTCGGTGCAATGAAATGGCATATTGTCCACGCGAGCCTCGAAATTGATCTCGACGGCCTGCGAATTCGCTCCGCCGCCTGCGCCTCCTGCTCCGCCTGCGCCTCCGCCGCTGCTCGAAGATGACGAGGTCGTTGGGGGCTGCTGGGCAGGATCGTCGCTGCAACCGATCGCCAGGGGCAAAAGAATCGTAGTGCACGCCAAAAGGGCTAAGTTCCAGGCAAAGCGGATACGCATTTCGTGGGCCTCCATTTCGTTGGAGGACTGTAGGTATCGAATGCACTTTGGCAATGCGTCATGATGCCGCACGACGGGAAAACGTCGTCGACGATTTTCGAGGGATATCGTTGCGAAACGTAGTTCGTGGCGATGGGTACGAATTTTTGTCGGAAAATGACCTCCTACGTCGCCTCAGGATTCAGCTCGCGTCGCGAGTGGGTCCTTCGTTGGGGCCAAGTGGTGCACTCCGCGACGCGAGTCGATCGATACGTCATCACGCAGTTTGTGAGGGCAAACGATTGCGCGAATCCAGTCGGTCGCTTCAATGGTTTCTTTTTGCCAAACCTATTGTCAGGGCGCCGCACAGGTCGCGCGAACCCAAAGCACCTCTTCATCTCGCTGGACAAAGAGATCCACTTTTTCGCCCTCGGTCGTCACCGCCAAACTCGTGGCATCCGTAAGTGGCATCGGCTGAGACACCGGCGTTCCGTCATCCGCCAAAACGACCGCATACGCGACCTTACGCGCAGCTCCGCAACCCAAAGGCGCAACGTACGTGGCCAAACCTCCGCGGGCCAACGGGCGCAACGTTCCCGTGGTTGCCGGAGCTGGGGTCCGAAATTCGATGTCGGTTGCGCCGAGGCGCGAGAAACGCATCACGCCGCCTTCTTGGGCGCATCCTTCGTCGTCGATCGGCGCGCCATACACGAACGCGACGGGCCGACCGAGCATCGTTGCATCGATGATGCCGTGCAACGCGGCGAGTTTGCCCAAGTCCTCCGGTTTGCCGTCCTCGCCGATGCCCCAAAAAACAAGCTCGTTGTTCTCAAAGAGCGTCACCACGTGACCTTTGGACGTGCCGCCCGCAGCGTTTGTCCACGTCGCATCGAGGCGCGCAATCGTCGACGGACGCGCGTCACTGTCGCCCGCCGAGGGAACGATTTCACGGCGCAACCACGACGTCGCCGAACCGAAAGGTTTTCCCATCCAAACATCGGCCCCTGCCGCGGAAACTTGGCTCAAACGAGTCGTCAGGAGCAAACACGTATCGTCCAGGCAGCTCAAGTCCACCGCTTCGAACTTGTCCCCCACGCCCAGCGACGTCGCCTGCTTGTTTTGAACGACGAACACTTCGGAGAGTTTGCCCGCGGCCGGTTCGGCGTACGCCGCCAGCCAGAGACCCGCGTTCGTCCTTCCAATCCGCGGCATCGCCGCCGCATCGGTCCAGGGAAGCGCGACGGGATTCGTACTCGTTCCCGCCGGATCCAGCGTCATCGCGGCCACGCCCAAAAGACGCGGAGGCGTCTCCGCAACGTCCGCATCGGCGATGACGAGCGTCGACAAAGCTTTCGGTACCGCGACAAACTTCGTCGACGACTTGACCTTGGCGCGAACGATGGGCTCGCGCGTCGTGCATCCCGAAGGCAACGCGACCCCGGAAAACATAGGTCCAAGCTGCACCGGCTCGAACTTCCACGCGGCCGGCGGAGGCAACACATCCACGTTGAGGACCTTTGTCTCCGTCGCGGCATCCGTTCCCGCATCCGTCGCTCCCGGTGTGGTCGACGAGCACCGCGAACACGCGGGCAACGCGAGCAGCAACATCACGAAGAGGACGCGGTGGCGCATGCTCATGCCGTCTCGAGCTCACGCCGGAGCACGGGGTACATGTCGAAACCGCCGACCTCGACAAACCCGTTTGTCATGTATGCACCCATCGGGCCGGTCCACAAGACCTCGTCCATGACGACCGGTTCGTTGGGACGACACGGCAACGCTTCGAGTACGGTCGCGCCAAACGTGGGCGCAAGCTTCACCGCCGCAGCCACCAACGCCTTGGCCACGCCCTGCTTGCGTGACGCGGGATGCACGAGCGCGCACGCGATCAAAAACACGCCTTCGCGATTGCCCTGAAGCACCGGCAGCTGCTTGTAGAATCGTCGCTCGTACGCCTTACGCATCACGGGCGTGGGCGCGACTTTCAGCCACCCGACGATTCGTTCGTTCGCATCGATCGCCACGATGCCGCGCGCTTCATCATGGTTCTGTTCGAGCGCCCCGAAAAACGCGTCCGCGTTCCGGCGAGGATCGTTGGCGCAGATGTCGAGCCACTCGTTGTTTGTCCCGTTGAAATGCCAGAAGCGACAATAACAAGGCGACCCTGCGGCCTGAAAAAGTTCGTCGAGGCCCTTGGCGTGTTCGGCTCGGGCGACTTCCGTGCGTAGTTCGGTCATGTGAAACCCTCCGGTCGGCGTCCTCGGGCCGGGGACAAACGTTCCCAAGCGGCGGCCATTGCACAGAGGCGAGCCTCCTGAAGCGGTGGCCCCATCAGCTGCAAGCCTACGGGCAGCGCGGGCGTCGTCGACGTGGCCGACGTAGGTTCACACGGCACACTGATCGCGGGCAAACCCGCCAAGCTCGCGGGCAACGTGTACACGTCCGCCAAGTACATCGCGAGCGGATCATCGATACGTTCGCCCAAACGAAACGCCACCGTCGGCGAAACGGGTGTCGCGATCACGTCCACGTTGCGGAAGGCTTCTTCGAAGTCGCGTCGCAAGAGCGTCCGCACCCGCTGTGCGCGCAGGTAATACGCATCGTAATACCCGGTCGACAAGACAAACGTTCCGAGCACGATGCGTCGCGCGACCTCGCGCCCGAAGTTTGTCCCGCGCGTACGGGCGTACAGCGCCTCCAGGTTCGTCGCGGAACCATCACGCGCCCCGAATCGCAAGCCGTCGTAACGCGCCAAGTTGGACGACGCTTCCGCCGTGGCCAACACGTAATACGTCGCCACCGCGTACTTCGTATGCGGCAATCGCACCGGATGCAGCGAACATCCATGCGCTTCGAGCGCCTTCAATGCCTCGCGCACGCGGGCTTCCACGTCCGCCGACAAACCTTCGCCGAAGTACTCCTCCGGCACCCCGATCCGCAGCCCGCGCACGTCTTGCGTGCATGCCGCTTCGTAGTCGTCCACCGGTGCTGTGAGGCTCGTCTGATCGTGCGCATCATGCCCGGCAATCACCCGCAGCATGCGCGCAGCGCCGCGCACATCCATCGCAAACGGACCCACTTGATCCAGGCTCGATGCAAACGCCAAGAGCCCGTACCTCGACACGCGCCCGTACGTCGGCTTGAGCCCCACCGTCCCCGTCAAACCTGCCGGTTGTCGAATCGAACCCCCCGTGTCCGAACCCAGCGCACCAAGCGACAAATTCGCCGCCACCGCCACCGCACTTCCCCCGGACGAACCTCCCGGAATCCTCGATGTATCCCACGGGTTTTTCGCCGGAAAAAATGCGCTGTTCTCGTTGGACGAACCCATGGCGAATTCATCCATGTTCGTCTTGCCAATCAACAGGGCATCGGCGGCGCGTAGTCGAGCGACCACGGTGGCGTCGTAGGGAGGACGAAATCCGTTTCGAGGATCCGCGCCGGACGTTTCCGATCCGTTGGAGCGCAAAAGAATCTTCGACGCCGACGTCGTCGGGACGTCACGGGTGCAGAGCGCATCTTTGATCCCGATGGGCACTCCGGCCAGAGGCCCCAACGTTTCGCCGCGAGCGCGTTTGGCATCGATCGCGCGAGCGGCTTCGAGCGTTTCTTCGCGTTGCACCGTGAGAAATGCGCCGAGCGCTGGATCGTACTTCGTGATGCGATCGAGGTGCACGCTGGCGACCGCTTCCGCCGAGACATCTCCGCGGGTGACCGCGTCCGCGATGTCCGTCAGCGATTGTTCATGGAGCGAAAGGTTTGTCATGGATCAACCCTCGTCCACGTAGGCGGGCACGGCGAACCCGTCCATCGAAACGCGCGGTGATTCACGCAGCGCGAGGTCCACGGGAAAACTCTCGTGCGGTTCGTCGGGCCGCAGATCGGGTCTGTCGAACGAAACGTGCGCGGTCGGCTCGATGCCCGTCACGTCCAGCTCTTCCAGCTGTTTGACGTGGGCCAGGATTTTCCCGAGATCCCCGGTCAGCTTTTGGATTTCGTCGTCGGGAAGTTCGAGACGCGCGAGCTTCGCGAGCGAACGGACGCGATGCTCGTCCATGAGGCTGTTTTCCGGGTCGGGCGAGGCCATGACGCGGATGTAGCACGGCGTGCCGATCTCAGGATCGACGACGCGCGCGTGGTGGCGGTGTGCCCAAGTAGTTGCTGGAAGCTTCGAGTTTTCCGGCCGGTGCGAGCGAAAAGTACGGAGGCTCGGGCAAGTCGTCGACGCGCCAAAGCGTGTAACCGAGCTTCGTCAACATCGCGGCGACTTCCCGCCCCGATTCTTCTCCGGGAATGGATTCGAACAGCACGTACGGCAGATCCCGAGCGAGGACGTTTGTCGCGCCGCCGAGCACTTCGTGTTCGAAGCCTTGAACGTCCAATTTGATGAGGCTCACGGGCGCATCGCCGATCACGCGATCGACCGTTTCGATGCGCACGGCGACCTTTTCCGTCGGTTGCGTGTTGTTGTGGGCGAAGCCGCCGAGACCTTGGTTTGGCACGTCCGCACGAGGCATGTAGAAGTCGCGCGATTCAGCAGGTTCGGCGGCCAGCGCTTCGTGATGAATCGCTACGTGCGGCACCAGCGCGACGTTGGCTTCAAGGGTTTTTCTGGGCAAAGGGTTTGGCTCGAACGCCCACACGCGCCCTGTTTTTCCTACCAGATCCGCGATGAACGTCGTGTGGTAGCCCTCGTTCGCTCCGCCTTCGACCACGCCGTCGCCCGGTTGAATCAGCGTCGCGAGAATGCCGAGCGTCGAGAATTCGTAGGCTCCGCGAAAATGTACCGTCCAGCCCACGAGCGAGTTTGGCGAACCGATCCAAGGCACGCGCACGCCGAACGTTTTGGGATACGCGTAACGTCGCTCGTGGATCTCGCGGAGGATCGGTTGGGGAACCAGAGCACGTTGAAGTCGGGTCACTCCACGCACGGGCACGTTGCGCAAGAGTTCGGCGGCAAGCAGGCGAGGTTGCGCGAGCATCTTGGACAAGACGTACTTCAGAGGTCGCGGAAAGTCTAAGCTCGGCGGCTCGGCTTTCGCGACTTGTAGGAAAGGTGGCCCGGGTCGGCCGGCGGTGATAATGCCGCGCCTGGCTCGTTTGTGACGGATCTTGGCAGATTCGCAGCACGTCGAGCGTTGTTGGCTCCGTATGGTCAAGTTCGCTCAAGGGTCACCTCAACGTCGTCGTTACGTCGCCTTCACGGCCATCGGCGCAGCTCTTCTCGCGACCCTCGTGCATGGATCACGTCCCGCGCCGGTGAAGGAACGAGCCACCGCTCTGGCTTCGGAGCTCACGCGTCGAGGTGTTCCGACACGAGCGGAAGATGTGACGTTCGTCGATCCGCCTCGAGGCGTGTTTGGAGCGCTTGGAGCGACGAGTCGCGCGATCGTGCGGACGCCTCCTGCCGCGGGTGAACCCAACGATCTCTTCCTCGTGTACGCAAAGCTCTCGCCCGAAGGCGTGCTGCTCGATGTGGGCGGCATGTACAACGTCACGGAAACCAGCGGCGCGGATGAATCGGTTCCGTCCGTCGGCGGCGAACGTTTCGCGTACGTCGCTCAGCCGCTCGTTGCGGGCAGTCACGCGACCGTCCACGTGATCGATTTGTCCGGACAATCCTCGAATTTGGACGACTTTTCGCGCCTTGAAAAAGCGCAGCTGTCGATCACGAACGCGCAAGACACGGGGCAGTTTCGCGGTATCGGGAAGCGAACCTTTGCCGTTTCGCAAGACGAACCCGCTGCGGGAGATGCGGCTCATGGTGCCGAGAAAAACCCGGAGACGGAACCGGCGGTCGCTGATTCCAAAGGGACAAACGAAGGGGAGCCTCCGGTTTCACGCGTGCGTTGCACGCTCGAAGGCGACACGCTCGTCGTGACGGATGAAGGTCGACTGGCTCGCGTGGATCTGGCGGGAGCAGCGCAGCTTCCGCCGTGGCTCAGCGTGGTCGATCAAGAAGTGGCGCGGCCGGGAAACCTCGTGACGTGGGCCGTCGATCGCGTGCGTGATGTCGTGGGTGACGAAGCCATGCAAACCGTGAAAGCGGTTGCGTTCACGGGCCTCGAAGTGGTCATGCGCCAGCGCGAAGACATGCGTGGCGAGAGCGCGGCGGCCGAAGACATCGCGAAGGACTTGGGACAAGAGACGTTGGCCGAGCCGACGCGGGTCATTCCGACCGATCCGGAAATCGGTTGGCCTCCGGCGCCGCTCGATGCGTGGATCACCCCGGCACTTCCCGGCGAAGGCGTGTGGAATCCGCAAGACAAGGATCCGTTTGTCCGTCGCGTGGAGGGTTTGCCCCCGGCGTTTCTCACGACGTACATTCGTCCGGACAAATCTCGCAAGACGACGCGTGTGTTCATCGCGCTCTGGGATCCGCGGCAAGTCGAGCTGCACATGATGGCGGGGACGGTCGAGCCGAAAGGGGCGACGGGTGAAGCGGGGCCGGGGTTGATTCCGCGCGATCCCGCGGTGCTCGAGCGCGTCGTTGCGGCGTCGAACGCAGGCTTTCAAGCGTTGCACGGCGAGTTCGGCATGATGGCCGATGGCGTCGTGTATCTGCCGCCCAAGCCGTATGCGGCCACCGTTGCGGTGCTTCGTGATGGCAACACGGCGTTCGGTACGTGGCCCGAGGATCAATCGATCCCGACGGATGTGCTCTCGTATCGCCAGAACATGACGGTGCTCGTGCAAGACGGACAGTTCAATCCGTACGGACGAACGTGGTGGGGCGGGACGCCTCCGGGTTGGGCGGACAAGACGCACACCGTACGTACCGGGATGTGTTTGACCAAGGAGAAGTTTGTCGCGTACTTCTACGGCGCGGACCTTGGGCCCGAGGGGTTGGCGCAGGCGATGATCCAAACGCGCTGCTCCTACGGTCTGGCGCTCGACATGAACGCCGGGCACAGCGGCCTCGAGTTTTACACGGTGGCGCGAAACGAAGATTTCCCGGCGCTTGGGCGGCCTTTGCAGAACGATTGGGAGGCGGAAGGAACCGTCTCGGGGATCGATGGTTGGAAGTTCCGCGGTCGAAGGTTCATTCGCGGCATGGGGCTCATGAACTTCCCTCGCTACATTCGCCGTGAAGCGCGCGACTTCTTCTACATGACGTTGCGCCACATGTTGCCCGGGACAAACATCACGCCGATCGTGCAACCTCCGGCCGATGGGGAAGGGGTTTTTCGAGTCAAAGGTTTGCCCCAGCATGGTTTTCCCTACGCGCTCGCGGTGACGGATGTGCGGATCGACGCGGCATTTCCCGATGTGAAAGTGCGTCTCGTGAAGATCGATCCGCGCGTGGTGTCCGCATCGCCCGCGACAAACAAGGTGACGGGAAAAACCGTTGCGGTGCTGGACGCCGGGCCTGCGGAAGCGGGAGCGACGGCGCCTTCGTTGTGGTCGTCGCCGGGTGGATTTGCGATCGGCAACGAACCTCCGGTCGAAGGCGCTTTGCGCTTGGCGACGGGAACGACGGCGACGCAAACGGCCGTTGCGGCGGTGGGCGTGCTCGATGTCGATGGGATGCTGCTCTACGCGGAGCTCGCGACAAACGGTCCGGCGCCTGCGGATGCGGCGAAAAAGATCGATGAACTCTTGGCGCACGCGGGGGCTTCGTCGCGGGTTCTACTGGCCAAACCTCTCACGCTCGCGCTCGGGGGCGACACGGATCTCGGGGGAAATGCCATGCACGCTCCATCGACGGCGACGGCGGTGCGTTTCACGCGGATCGAAGCTCCGGGCGCGAAGCGAATTCACGAAGCGACGCCGGTCGTGCCGCTGACGACGTGGTATCCGCTTCAGTCCAAGCGAATTCGATACTTCAAGAAGCCGAAAACCGAAGAAGCCGGGGGCGGAGATGCGGCGGGAAACTGAAGGCGTGGGGATTTCCCGTTCTTCGTTTTCGGTGCGCCGGTGTTGGGTGGACCTCTTTGTGCGGGCCAAACCTGCGGCAAGGCGGGTGAAGACTTCGCAACAAACTCGCGAAAGTCTCCAAGCCCGAGTAGTCTCGCGGTGTCAGTTTTTTCCGTTGTGCATGCGCAGTTCGTCCCAGTTTCGCAAACTGCGACGAACCTCTACTCGCGTGAAGCGAAGTGTGCGAAGGGTGTGTCCCGTCGTTTGCGGTGAGTACCGCAATCTCCTGAGGAGTGGCTGAACATGGCCGATGATAAGGGCAGCAGCGATTTGGACGTCTTCGAGGGCCTAGCCAAGAAGGGTCCTCGCGCGACGATGCCGGGATTAGTGGCTCCTCCGCCGTCAGGTGGAATTCGTAAAGGCACGCTGATGGGCGGCATTGCGCCGATCCCTTTGCCCCCGCCGCCGGGAGGTGGAGTTCCGCTCCCGCCGCCGCCAGGCTCGTTGCCGCCGCCGGGGGGCATGCAAACGCGTCCCGGTGTGCCGCTTCCACCGCCGCCTGGTGGAGGTGTTTCGTCGCTTCCGCTTCCACCACCGCCCGGGTCCTTGCCGATGCCGCCGCCCATGAGTGGTGCCGCGGTTCCGCTTCCGCCTCCGGTGGCATCGGTTCCGCTTCCGCCGCCGCCCGGTGCGATGCCTGCGCCGATGCCCATGCCGATGGCTCCGCCGGTGGATCCCGCCGCCGCTGCGCAACCGAACAAGTCCGTCGACATGGACTGGGACGACGAAGAAGAGTCCACGCATGTCTTCGACGGCAAGATGCCGGGTGATGGAGGTGCTCCGACCGCAGGTCCGCAGCGTCCTCTGCCCGCAGCGGGAATGCCTGCCGCAGCCGCGCTGATGTCGGGATCCGGAGCATCGGTTCGTCCCGCCCCACTGCCGCCTCCGCCCGGTGCCGTGCCGCTTCCTTCGGCCGTGCCGTTGCCCGGAGCCATGGGCGCGGTGCCTCCGCCTTCCGCATTGCCTTTGCCGTCCGCAGTTCCGATGCATGGCAATCCCGCGCAAACGCTTGCGTCGCCGTCGATGCCTTTGCCGTCGATGCCTCCGATGTCCGGACCGCCGCAAACGGCGCGATCGGAATCCACTGCGGTTCGTCACATCCCGGATCTGCTCGGCACGATGCCCGTGCAAGCGCAGCCGCAAGCTTCAGGCGGAAGCAAAGCCGGCATCATCGTTTCGATCGTCGCGCTTCTCGCCGTCGCGGGTTTGGCCGTCTTCATGATGATGCCCAAGAAGGGCACGTTGAAGATCGATCTCCAAGCCAAAGGCGGCGGCTCCGTCGACAAGGCCGAGATTTTCGTTGATGGTCAAAAGAAATGCGACATCACGCCGTGCATCGTCGCGGATCTCGATCCGGGATCGCGCACGGTCAAAGTCATCGTGCCGAACGCGGGACCTGTTGATCCGGTCACGGCCACGGTCGAAGCGGGCAAAGAAGTTCCCGTGATGATCACGGTCGATTCGGGTTCGTCCCCGACACCTCCGCCGGTGCAAGCCAGCGCCACGGGCATCAAGATCCTGGCGGCGACGCCGAACACGAAGGTTTTTCTTGATGGAACCGAAAAAGGCACGCTTCCCGTCGACTGGAGCGACGTCAAACCCGGATCGCACAAGCTGAAGTTCGACGGCGGCGATCGTTACGAACGTCTCGAGCAATCCGTCGATGTCGAAGCCGGCAAAGTCAAAGAGATCGGCCCGATCAAGCTCAAGGTCCTCAGGGGTCAGATCATCCTCGAGCTCGCGACCGAAGGTGCCGAGGTCAAACTCGTCAACAGCAAGAAGGTCGAGAAGAAGATCCCGGAGAAGGAATGGAAGAGCCAGCCGGTGAAGATCGAGCTCGATCCGACCGAAGGTTGGAAGCTCGTCGCGACCAAGAAGGGCATGGACGACTTCACGCGGGACCTCGCGTTTGACGACGGCAACGCGGAAAAACCGATCAAGATCGACCTCGCGGCGCCGAAAGCGGCGAGCACCGACACCGCATCGGGATCCGCGACGGGATCGGCCAGCGGTTCGGCGAGCGAAACGGGTTCCGCTACGGGCTCGACCGGCTCGACGAGCACCGGTTCGACGAGCACGTCTTCGGGTGGTTCGACCACGGCGCCCACGAGCACCGGCGCGGGCACATCCACGACGGACAAGACGCCGCCTCCCGCGACGGGCAACGGCACGCTCAACATCAACTCGATTCCGGTCTCCAAAGTCATCCTCGACGGCAAGCCCTTGGGCAGCACGCCGAAGGTCGGCATCAGCGTCCCGGCCGGATCGCACACGGTCGTCTTCATTCATCCCGACAAGGGCAAGAAGACAGTCTCCGTGACGGTCAAAGGCGGCGAAACGAAGACGGCTGCGGTCAAGTTCTAACGACTGCCCGCCGATGGTGGGGCCGCATCATCCCGCGCGGCCCCGAAGATTCCCCCCAGAAACATCCCCAACAGCGGCAAAATCACCGCGGGCAATTCGCCCGCCGGACCGCTCGTTCCATCCAGCCAAACCAGATTCAGCCAAGGTAGCGGCAACGAGCGGATCACGAACGTCGCCAAAAAAGCCATGGCGGCTCCGGCGAGCGCAAAACGAAGGCGTTGATTTCGCCTCGAGGCAAGTCCCAAGACGGCGCCGATTCCGCAGCTGCACGAATAACCGACGACCACTTGAAGGTACGATCCGGAAAAACCAATCAAGCCGACATAAGGAACGACGAGCGCGGCAATGATGGCTCCGAAAAGCAAACCCAGGGTGACGCAGATGGCCACGCGAATCATCGTTTTACGAAAAATGCCGTGCCGATGCCTTGATCGAGGCTCAGCAGCGTGAGGTGATAAGCAGCGAATCGAGGATCCGCCAAAAGGTCATTTCCCGCCGCATCGTAGGTGCGATCGAATCCTTGGGAGAGCAGCAAGACGACCGCGTCGGGATTGCGTCGAAAAAAGTAATCGACGATGTCTTTCGAGGTGCGCGCTTCACGAGCCAGGTATTTGTCGTTGAGTTTTCCAAAATCGATCGTCTCGAGCTTCGTTTGATACGGAATGATGCCCGCGTCCGGGTAACCGGCCAGCTTCAGCGTCGGCGGAGCATTACGTTGCAACCAATGCGCGATGGGGACGTAGTGGAGCTCCACGCCGCGCATGTAATTGGAGCGATAATTGAATTCGTTTCGCCATTGCCCGAAGGCCGCGGCAAACGGCATGTACAGACAGGCGGCGGTGAGGAAAAACGCGGAGCGTCGAATGGCGGGCGCGGCGGTGAAAACGCGCCAATGGCGATGCAATTCTCCGAGAGCGACCATCACGATCAGCATCGACAAACCAAAAAAGTGAAACGCAAACCGCTCCGAGTAATTCATCACGAGATCACTGCGGGCGTACGTCGAGCCGATCGCGAGATAACCAAGCACCGTACCAAAAGCGAACATGCGTCGCGCGGCGCGAGTCGCATCGGAGTGCCGGGCGGGCGTTTGTCCGAGGCTCCGCGTGAGAAGAATGACGACCATTGCCGCGATGATGCTCGGGACCAAGTATTTTCCGGCATGCATCGAGAACGAAGAAAGGAAAGCGCTCGATTGTCCCGGGGCAAGTTTCTTCGCGTAATAGGTATTGGGGAAAAAATCACCGAAATAAAGACGCCGAAAAAGATGCAATGCGCCGACGGGCGCGACGAATCCAAGCACCGTCGGCAGCGTCCAAGCACGCCATGCGGAACGTTCATGCACGAGCACGGCCAGGAAAAACGCTCCTCCGACCACGATTCCTTCCGGGCGCGTGAATGCAATCGCCGTCGCGGCGAGCGGCAGCGCCCATAAGAAGCCAGTGCCGGGTTTTTCATGCGCACGTTTCGTAGCGACGAACGCGCACGCGATCGTGAGCAAAATAAATGTCTCCGTTTCGAGGCTCGACATGGCGTGGGTGGCTTGTTCGGGAGCGCATAAGAACAAGGCCGTGGCAATCGCTGCGGCGAGCGGGGAGACGCCGAGGGGAACGCGGGAGGCATAAAGCAGGCGAGCCCCGACGAACCAGGCCACGATGCCAACCACGGAGGTCATTGGAATCGGCGGCAGGTGCAAATAGGTGGCCAGGGTCATCAAAAACAAAAGCGTATATCCGGTAAAACCTTCGACGGGCGCTTCGCCGGCGTTCCACACGATTTGTCCGTGCGTAACGAGGTTCTCCGCATATCGCGCGACGATGTAGGCGTCATCCGCATGAAAGTGCGGACGTTGCGCGAGCATGACCAACGCCGCGAGCGTTGCCAATGCAACGATGAGCAGCGGCGCATGGGTATTGGTTTTTCCGATCAGGTCGGGCCCCGACGACGACGGCGCAGGCCGGCCGTGTGGAGTCATGGTTGCGCGCTTTTCTCGTCCGCGGAAGCCCAGGCATTCCACGTTTGCGCACAACGCGTATCGTCTTGCCGCCCGCCGCCCGCACAATAAGCAACATTGAACGGCGGTCCAAGAATGTTCAGCGTCGTTTTGCCGACAAAGGGAATGTCTGTCCGGACAATCTCGAACCAAGCCGCTTGTCGGCGCTTGTAACGATCCAATTTGGCTTCGCCAATCAACGCGCCGAGTTGACGTTGCAGGTTGTCGCGAAGCTCTTCGTCTTCGGTCACGGCCAACGTGCGTTGAAGCAATCGAATCGCGGCTTCACGTTCGCCTTGTTTGTTCAAGATATGGGCACTGCTCACGGCCGACCAACCGGCGGCTCCTTGATCCCCGCCGAGCTCCGCGGCGCGGGCGAGCATGCGGGCTCCATCCAGCTTCCATTGCGTAATTTCATTGGGATCTTTCAGGAAGGATCCGGGCGCAATGAACGCGACGAATTGACCGGCATTCCGCCATAAATCGGCATCGAGCGGACGATTACGCAAGCCCCGCTCGAGAATGGCGCGGACCCGATCACAATCTTCGCGTTTGGCTTCCGTCGCCTGTAGCGTAATGAGGGCGTCGGACCAGAGATACGGCGTGCGAAATTCGGGATCGAGGGCATTGATGGTATCGATGAGGTCCGCGACGGTGTCGTAACGCCGCTTGTCACTCATGCGCAATCCCTGGGTGACGAGCACTTGCGCCCAGATGATATCCGCCAATGCCGAGCGATATCCCAGCGACATCGAGACGACCTGCTCGGGCGGCGGGAGCAGATTGACGTCAATCGCTTCTTTGGCCTGCAAATGAGCTTCGGCGACTTTGGAGCGCACGCCGGCGATACTCAAGATTGAAATGGCGACGATGGTTATCGTCCGACCGATATCGGTTTGGCGCGGCATTACTCGACCTCCCTGTCGACGTACATTCCGGGCAATACCCGAGCAGGTTGTCCGGGCTGGCGTTCACCGCGGACTTGGAACGTGGAAAGTTTGCCGTCGCCGTCGAGGTCCCCGTGGGCGGTGGCGACAAACCGCACGGCCTGCGTGGCGGCGTCCGTTTCACTCTCAAAACGGAAGGAAAAACGGTGAGGTTCGTCGATGCGAAAATTCAGCGTACGCCACGTCAAGTGTTCCCAGATTTCCGGGGGATCGGCGACGGATGTGCCGCGAGGGACTTCTGCGGGAGTCAAGGGAACGGAGGGCGGAAAGCTTATGTCGTGAGGTTTGGAATTTGCGTACGCGAGGGTGTTGGAGACGAGTTTGTCCAAGTAGTCGACGGGTTCGGTGAGTTTGGAGGCGTGGAGGTTGCGGACAAACGCGGGAATGGCGACGGCGAGGATGCTTCCGGCGATGGCGAAAGCGATACTCATCTCGACGGCGGTGCGCGGGCGCAGCATGAAGAGGGTTGTAGCGCGGGAGCGAAGAATTTTCCAGTTGTCAACGGGTTTGACAAAAACAAACCGCAAATCTACAAAAAGGCCGAGGCCCGAACCAGTTGGTCCGGGCCTCGCGTTTTACCCTAAACGGGGTTTGGGGCGAAGAGCGCCAACGGCGACTCGAAGCCCAAAATGCCCAAATGAGGTTCGTCGGCGTTCAGCAAACGATCATTCGAATTCGTTCGCAATGAAAACTTGCGTCGAACGAGCGAGTTGCTTGGTCGTGTCGTCCACGTAACCCGTGAGCGTGAAGTAACCGAATTCCGTGCCGTCACCGTCGAGGTCGCCCTTCGCGCCGGCTTCGAAGTATTTCGCACCGAGCGGGTTGGGAGCGCCGGCAGCGGATTCCGTGCCGAGCGGCGTGCCGTTCTTCGTGTAGCGATATTGGAAATACACCGCGTCATCCATCGTGAAACGGAGGCACTTCCAACCACCCGTCGACGTGCCGGCGGCGAAGTCCGTCGTGCCCGAGTTGTTCGGCTGGTATTTCTTGCCTTGAACGTCGGTAATCGCAGCCGGAACGATGCTGGAGCTGTCGCACAGGTCGTGCGTGACGCCCGTGGACGTCGTGCCGAGAGCGAGCATTTCGGATTGCGCGAATTCGCGGTCATACGCTTCCGAAGCAGCGCGCGACATACGACCGATCGCGTTTTTCGCTTCCGAGGTCTTCGCGCTCTTGAGGTAACGATTGACGCCGAAGATCGCGAGAGCCGCGAGAACGCCGATGATGGCGACGACGATCATGAGTTCGACGAGGGTAAAACCACGCTTGGCGTAACGATTGAAAGCACGCATTGGACGAACCTCTCTTCTTCTTTGTTACCAGGGATGATCGCGCCATTGGTTTGACGCGGGATTCGGGGCCAAACACATCACCGAGGACGACTCGAATGATGCAAAACTCGACTTACTTCAAATGATCATCTTCTCGAAAGTCGACGACCATTGTCAAATAAAAAATTCAACCTTCGCAAGATATTCAATCACGATCACTCATCATCGCCGTGCGTCGGCTCGACACAAATATTGCCTGCGATCGAGGACGAAGCGAATAAGGACATGACTCCATCCGCGTTTTGATCGCCGGCGGCTTGCACGACAAACCACGGACCATCGACCTGCGCATGCGCCGCCGCCCAATTGGTACAATAATCAATGACCGGCACCGGATTCGGTTGCGGCGCAATGCCCGCCTGGACAGCATAACCAAAACGAACCGGACCGTCCGTGACGACATTGAGCTCTCGCCAGCAGTCATGTTTGGCTTGACCAACTTGCCCCGTGTCCCAATGCCGCTTTTTATCGTCCGGCGTCGCGGGATACCAATCCGTGAGACCCGCTCCGCAACCACGGTATTGAAATGTTTCCGCCCGAATCGCTTCTTCCGATACTCGAATCGCTTGCATGACGGCTTTGACTTCCGCCGCCGCAGCCGCGCGCATGTATTTACGAAATCCAACAACGCCAATCGCCGCAAGAACTCCAACGATCGCAACGACAATCATCACCTCGACAAGCGTAAAACCATACGCGCGTCTCGAGCGCCGGCTTGCCGCGTTTTGTCCTTCTTGCGTCACGCGCGCAAGATAAGCAGAAGTCATGCCAGGCTTTTGTTCTTTTGCACGATCCAAACCCGATCCGATAAAATCTCCGATATTCACTTGCATTGGTCACACCTGTCAAATTTTTGGAGTACCTAATCCTACCAAAAACGATTTTCGCGGGTGACAATATTTGTCACTTTCGCTCGAAGCCGGTGACAATTACCGCCGATGACTCAATGCGCCAGGACCCGAGATCGCGGCCTCCGCGTCATCTTCCTCGTCCGTGGTAACATCCGTGTCCAGGCCGTGCTTCGTCAATCGATAACGCAATGACCGAAACGTAATGCCCAACGTTTTCGCCGCCGCCTTTCGCACGCCTCCAGCTCGCTCCAATGCCTGCAAAATAAGGCGCCGCTCGAGCTCCCCCAGGACCTCGTCCAGGACACACCCCTCCGGCGGAAGCTGCCATAATAATGGCGCCGGGCTCGCGGACAAACCACTCACCCCCGCGGGCAAATCGCCAAGCCCAATGGCCGGACCACTCGCCAATGCAACCGCCCGCTCCATCATGTTCTCGAGCTCCCGGACATTGCCCGGAAATGAATACGCATCCAATGCTCGCAATGCTTCCGGCGTCAATTCCCGTACGTCCTTGGCCATCTCATTGGCGAATCGCTGAATGAACCATTGCGCCAATCGCGGCACTTCCCCGGTCCGCTGACGTAATGGCGGAAGCTCGATCCGAATCACATTGAGACGATAATACAAATCTTCGCGGAATCGTTTTTCGCGGACATCCGTCTCGACGTCCCGATTCGTCGCCGCCAAAATGCGAATATCCACCGGCTCCTCGATACTCGAGCCCACAGGGCGCACGCGCCGCTCCTGCAATACACGCAATAGTTTGACCTGCAACGATTGCGGCAATTCGCCCACTTCGTCGAGCAATACCGTTCCACCTTTGGCTTCGCGAAACAATCCCAACGTACGCGTTCCCGCTCCGGTGAATGAACCTTTTTCGTGGCCGAATAATTCGCTCTCCATCAGCGCTTCGGGCAATGCCCCGCAATTGACGACCAAAAATGGCCCCTTCGCCCGATCGCTGCGCTCGTGAATCGCCCGGGCAACCCGCTCTTTGCCCGTTCCACTTTCTCCCGTAATCAGCACCGTCGTGCGCATCGCCGCCGTCTTTTCGACGATTTCCCCGACCTTCGCCATTGCGGGACTCGTGAACAAATCCCGCGTCGAAGGTTCGAGGCGCGAAATCTGCGCCTTCAAACTTTGATTTTCGAGCTGGATATTGTTCTTTTCGAGCGCTTTTTGCGATAACGCCAGCATCTCGGCCGGCGAAAATGGCTTCGTGACGAAATCGTACGCGCCCTTCTTCATCGCATCGAGCGCGTGATCGACGGTCGAATAGGCCGTCATCACAATGACTTCGGTCGCCCCGCTGCGCGCTTTCGCCGCCGTCAATACATCCATTCCCGTTCCGTCCGGCATCATCAAATCCGTAATCACCAACGGAAACGGCTGCGGATTCTGCTGTAGCGCTTCAATGGCTCCTTTTACGCCCGGCGCACACACCACCTCAAAGCCTTGACGACGAAACGCTATGTCCAGCACTTGCCGGAGGGCAGGTTCGTCATCCACCACCAAAACCTTCGGTGGCCCCGAGGATGCATGGAGAGGCATGGAGGCCATGCTGCATCCGTACCACGGTCCCGCGCGCTTGCCTACGGCGACGAATTTCGGTCAAAACACGCCGCGGAAATGCCCGAGATCACTTGCATGCGTTCGGATCCACGGGCAATCCGTTGACTTTCTCCGTGAAGACAAACGTCGTCGGAGCACTCGCATCCTGACCGACCGTTTGCTGCACCCATCCCGTGTCGCATTCCTGCGCTTTGATCACCGCTTCGTAAAGACCGTCCTGATCCCGATCTTCCACCACGACGCCCAGCCCCGTCGCCTCGTTGAACACCGTCACGAGCGCTCCTTGAATGCAGGATCCCGTCACCGTCCACTCGCTCGTCGCCGTTTGTACCGAGAAACTCGTCGGCGCATCCGGCGGCGGCAATGGCAACGTCGGACTCGCGCACCCGGCCGCGACCAGGAACGACACCGCGGCAAACCATCGAGAAAAAGTGCGGCGTTTCATGATGATTCAACAGCCCTGCACAAAACGTGCCTCGTTGAATTATGCGCCTTGTTCGTCTCTACAACCGTTCGGCGAGACAACTAAGTTGACACAATGCGCCCGTCAGTTTGCACCACGCGCAGCCGTTTCACCGGCTTTTTCACCACCGGCGGTTCGATCACCACCTCTTCATCCTCCGCAAACAACTCGCCGACCAAATCGTAATCGCTCGCTTGCGTGATGCGTACGCGCCGGAATTCCCCCGCCCGCGCTTCACCCCCGGACAAATACACCTGCCCGTCAATGTCCGGCGCTTGCCCGCGATGACGGCCCATCAGCACGTATTCGTGTTCGTCGCTCGTTCCCTCGACCAACACTTCGAGCTCCCGACCAATCAATGCCGAATTCTTCGCGTGGGAAATTTTCCTCTGCAACGCCATCAGCTTGCGATGTCGAGCCGCCGCTGTTTTCGCCGCGACTTTGCCTTCGAGCTCAGCACTGGCCGAACCTTCTTCGTCCGAATAACGAAACACCCCGACGCGGTCAAACTCGGCCCACTTCACGAATTCACACAACTCGGCGAATTCCTCATCGGTTTCTCCGGGATGACCGACGATGAACGCTGTTCGAAACACGAGATCCGGAATCGACGTGCGCATACGCGTGACGAGCTTGCGCAAACGATCGCCCCCGTGACCTCGTTTCATGCGTTTCAACATGCCGTCCGCCACGTGCTGCAATGGCATGTCCACATAAGGCACGACGCGCTCGTGATGCGCCAACAACTCGATGAGCTCCGCCGTGATCGTCTCGGGGTACAGGTAAAACAGGCGCACCCAATGCACGCCCGATACATCGGCCACGCGTCGCACCAGATCCGCGAGCGAATGACGATCCGCTCCGGAAAGATCCCGCCCGTACGCAATGGTGTCCTGCGAGATCAAATTGATCTCTTTCACGCCCATCGAGACCAGCTGTTCGACTTCCGTAACGACATCTTCGATCGGTCGTGATCGCTGAAGTCCACGCAGTTTGGGGATCACGCAGAACGAACACGTTCGATTGCAACCTTCGGCAATCTTCACGTACGCGCTTCCCGAAGGCGTCGAGAGCGCTCGCGGGTCCGAAGCTTTGACGACCCAATCGGCGGGATTGCCCACGAGGATCCGCTCGGCTTGTCCGGACAATACTCTTTCGAGCGCCAACATATCGCTCGATCCAAGCACGTGATCGACTTCGGGCATTTCGGCGGCGATTTCATCGGGATGCCGCTGCGACAAACACCCGGCGACGACGAGCTTCTTGCAATGGCCGTCTTCCTTGAGCCGCGCCATTTCGAAAATCGTGTCGATCGATTCCTTCTTGGCTTCACCAATGAATCCGCAGGTGTTGACCACGATGACGTCGGCTTCGTCCGCGTCTTGCACATGGTCGTATCCCGCTCGTTTGGCGACCCCGAGCATGACCTCGGAATCGACTCGATTCTTCGGGCATCCAAGGCTGACGAAATGAATGCGACGCGAAGGCATCTCTTCGATCCGCACGTTCGGCAATGGCTTCTTACGCGTCATTGGTTTTCCTATGGCGACTTCATGAGGCGAAGCGACTCGCAAAGCGTTCGAACAAGTAAAACGCATCGTGCGGGCCGGCCGCGGCTTCGGGATGATACTGAACGGAAAATGCTTTGAGCTCCGGCAATTCCAAACCTTCGCTCGTGCCGTCGTCGAGGTGCACGTGCGTCGTGCGCGCCTTGCCCCCAAGTGACGCGAGATCCACGGCGAACCCGTGGTTTTGCGTGGTGATCTCCACGCGGCCCGTCGTGAGGTCTTTGACGGGCTGATTGAGGCCGCGATGGCCGAATTTGAGCTTGTAGGTTTTTCCTCCGACCGCCAACGCCAATATTTGGTGCCCCAAACAAATCCCAAACAGAGGCTTTTTCCCGACGAGCGAACGTACGGTGTCGATCGCGTACGACACGGCGGCCGGATCTCCCGGACCGTTGGAGATGAAAATGCCATCCGGCTGCAAATCGAGGATCTCCGCGGCGCTCGTGCGGGCGGGGACCAACGTGAGGCGACAACCAAGGTCGGCCAAGGAACGCAGGATGTTGCGTTTGATGCCCAGGTCGAGACAAACCACGTGTCGCTCTCGGGCCTGCTCGACGGGACGAATGACCCGGAATGAATCGGATGTTTCGGTCCACGCGAGTTTTTCCCGAACGCTCACCCGTTCGACCAAATCGAGGCCCTCCATGGCGGGAGCTTCTCGCGCGCGGCGAATGAGCTCTTCGGGAGCCGCAGCGCCGATCGCGCCATTTTGCGCCCCGCGATCGCGAATCGTTCGCGTGAGCAGGCGCGTGTCGATACCCGACAGAGCCACGATGCCGTGTTTGACCAAGTACTGATCGAGCGTTTGGTTGGCGCGGTAGTTGGACGAAATGGCCGAGAGATCGCGGACGATGAATCCGGCGACGTGGGGACGTCCGCAGACGCTTTCATCGTCGGCGTCGTTGATGCCCGTGTTGCCGATCTCCGGCGCCGTCATCGTGACGATTTGGCCGCAATACGAAGGATCCGTGAGGACTTCTTGGTAACCCGTCATGCCCGTCGTGAAGACGACTTCTCCAACGCTCACGCCCGGTGCGCCGCACGCAACGCCCTCGAAGACGGTGCCGTCAGCCAGACATAGATACGCTCGTTCGCCGCTCATCCTGCCCCTTGCTCCCAGCCAGGTACGTTGTTGTGCACGATGCGACCCGAAGCCATCGTCAAGAGCACCGCCCCACGCACGTCTCGACCAAGGAACGGTGTGTTTTTGCTCTTCGACCGCAGACGTTGAGGTTCGACTTTCCAAACTTGTTCGGGGTGGATGAGACAAACATCCGCCCGAGCGCCCACGCGCAGGCTGGGTGCGTCGAGACCAACGATTCGCGCGGGAGCCGTCGTCAATGACGTGATGAGTCGGCCAAGGGAAAAGCGACCTTCGCGCGTTCGTTCGAGCAGCAACGGAACGACGAGCTCGAGGCCGATCATGCCGGGCGATGCCTCCGCAAACTCGCAATCTTTTTCGAGCGAGGAATGCGGCGCGTGATCGGTGGCGACCGCGTCGATCGTGCCGTCTTCGAGCGCTTGGCAAAGAGCTTCGACGTCTTCAGCTTCGCGCAGCGGCGGGTTCACCCGGCACGCTGTGTCGTACCCGATGACGGCCGCGTCCGTGAGCGACAAGTGATGCGGCGTGACCTCCGCCGTGACGCGTATCCCGCGGCTCTTGGCCTCCCGCACGATGCGTACGGCCCCGCGCGAAGAGATATGCGCGACGTGGTACTTGGCGCCCGTGAGTTCGGCGAGAAGAACGTCTCGCGCGACGATGATGTCTTCGGCGACGCGCGGCCATCCACGTAGTCCAAGGCGCGTGGAGATGGCGCCTTCGTGCATGAGCGAGCCTTCGGTCAGCGTGTGATCTTCGGCGTGCTGAATGACGGGCAGGTCGAAGTTGGCGGCATATTCGAGCGCTCGGCGCATCACCGCGCTCGACATGACGCATCGTCCGTCATCCGAAACGGCGACGGCACCGGCATCCTTCAAGTCGGCCATTTCGACCAGTTCGCTGCCTTTTTGACCGATCGTGATCGCGCCGATGGGATGCAATTGCGGTCCGCCGATCGAACGGGCTTTCGCGACCATCGCTTCGGTGATGCTGCGCGTATCGTTGACCGGGCGCGTGTTTGGCATGACGCACACGTGGGCAAACCCGCCGGCTGCTGCAGCGGCAAGACCCGAGGCGATGTCTTCTTTGTATTCCTGCCCGGGTTCGCGAAGGTGCGCGTGCAAATCGATGAATGCGGGCGTGAGGAGCAGCCCGTCTCCCCGAATGATTTTCGCGTTTTCAGAGGCGCAAATCTCCTGCGTGGCGGCGTTTTGGCCGACGCGCGTGATGACGCCACGTTCGATGACGACATCGACGACGTCATCGAGCCGAGCTGCAGGATCAAAGGCGCGTACGCCTGCAATTACGAGCAAATCCGGGGTGCGCAACGAACCAAACATCGAGCGCCTCACTAGCACAGTGTTTGGCCTGAGTCCTTTGGTTCGCGGCCCGTTGACGGATCCGGTCGTTCTCGAAAACCGTGGTCGCGATCGAACGAAAAACCTGCGTATTTTTCGCTCGATTGTTCAGGTTCTCCGCCGCTCGCCACGTTGATTCCTTCGACTGCTCGGGAGGGCGTCGTACGTTCGCGGCACGCACGATTTGCGCGCCTGGCGCGGGTTTTTCGCCTGTCTTTCCCGCAAGGCGCGGGATAGACATGCCGAGGGGGAACAAGAAGTGGAGAAAAAACAATGAGACTGCAGAAATCACGCCCTTCGCGGCCTGTATTGCTTATGTCTCTCATGAGCACCGCGCTTGCCGCTGGTTTGTCGATTGGAACACTCGCGCGAGCCGAGACGCCGGAAGCCGCTGCACCTGAAGCCGCTGCGGCGACGCCTGCACCTGCGGCGAAGCCGGCGCCGCCACGTTATTCGATGCCCTGGATGTTGCGCCCGGTAGCGGCGGGGAACGTTGTGCGGGCCGATATGGCGTTTGCCTTTTCAAACGTGCGCGATACGCAGCCGATTCTGTTTCTCGGGAGCCTCAAGGTTCGTCCGAACCTCGCCGTGATTGCTCGATTTGGTTTCATTCACAACACGCCCGTGGAGGGCAAGAGCGCGACGGCGTTTGTCAATCCAGCCATCGGCGCGTTGTATGCCATTCCCGTCAGCAAGAGCGTGAAGGCGAGTTTATTTGCCGCGACGACGATTCCGATCGGACAAGGCGGGGGCAATACGCCGGATCTGCCCACACGCGGGGCAAACCTTCCTTCGGGTATTTTTGCGCGAGCGTCCGTCGATAACGCGCTCTTTCAGATCAACTACATGACGCCCATCGTCGGCGCGGACATCGCGTACGTCGGCAACGACATGACGCTGCAATTCGAAGCCACGGCGCTCGAATTGATTCGTGTTCGCGGGGAACAATTGGACAAGGATTCATCGAGGACAAACCTCGTGTTCGGATTGCACGGAGGGTACTTCCTCCTCCCGCAACTCTCGTTCGGCGTCGAAGTGCGTTACCAATACTGGGCGTCGCATCCGACGTTCGAGAAGCAGATCGCCGACGGCAAGGCCACGGATGACATCCTCGACAACTGGACCTTCGCCTTCGGACCTCGCGCACACATCAAACTGAACGAGAAGATGTGGCTGCGTCCCGGCGTGTCGTTGACGATGGGTCTCGATTTGCCCACGGGTTTTACCGGGGGAGGTCTCGAGTACAAGATCGTCCAGGTCGACGTGCCGTTTTTCTTCTGAAACGAACGTTCGTTCGTGACGTAAAGCCATGATGTCGGGGCGATGGGTTCATCGCCCCGATTCGTTTTGTTCACCGTTTGAGGAGAGGTTTGTCGCTGTTCCGCGGGAGGTTTGGAGTGCGGAACGAGCTGGTTTGAACTCAAACCAATTTGCGAGCGGCGTCGATGTTGAGGCGTCCGCGAAGAACGCCTTTGCCGCGTTCGCTTTCGGAGGCGCTGAGCGGCGTGGCGCTTTGCAGAAGCGCGCTGCGGACAGCTCGACAATCGGGCTTTTGACCGCGGTTTTGCTGAATCGACAAGAGCAACGCGGCGACACCGGCCACCATCGCGGCGGCAAACGTCGCTCCGCTTTGGGCCACGGTGCCTCCGCCGGCTGCAGCACCGACGATCGCCTCGCCTTTCGCCACGACACCGCTGTCGCGATACGTCGGTCCCCACATGCCGAAATCGAGCAACTTGCCTTCGTTGTCTTCTGCGGCGACCGCAAGCACCGTCGAGGCTGCGGTGGGCACGTGAAAGTGTTCGTTGCCATCGCCTTCGGCCGCAACGACGACGAGAACGTTGCGTTCGGCCGCGCGGGCCAACGCTTTGGCGAGCGCATCGAGCATGCCTGCATCAGGCGACAAGGCTCCTCCGTGCAACAGGACAACGTTGGCATTGTTGTCGAGCGCGGCGCGAATGCCCTTCGCAAGATCCGGCGGACTGCCCGCCGCTACCGAACGATCCGCTCGGAATGAGTGCACAGGCACGATGATGCCCCGCGATCGCGGCGCGATACCCGGCGCAACCGTACCCGGTTGACCAAATACGACGCTCGCAACGTGCGTGCCGTGCGTGCGATCGACCGCTTCTTCGTTCGCGACCGACGTCTCGAGCGCTGTGACATTCGCCCCGGAAAATGCCGGATGCGACAGATCGACAGGACCGTCGAGAACAGCAACACAGATATCAGCACTACCAAGCGTTTCTGCTTGAAGCTCGGCAAGACCAGGCTGGGAGGATCGCGGATCGGTGGACATGTGCGGCGGGAGTCTAACCGCAATACGTGCGTTTGGGTGAGGGAGTCGTAGCGTCGAAAAACAGCGCGGACGCGTCGACTCGGTCAATACCGCCCAGCCCCGGTTTTCCAAGCCGATTTGCCGAAATGCCGCCCGCTACACCCCCGATTCCCTAGGAAAAACGAACCTCGTCCTCCAAGGTCCGTCGTCGTCGCCGCTCTTCACGAAGTGAGCTGGATTGCGTTTGGGTCCCGGGCTCACGAGGGTCACAAGGCGCCAACCTGCTGGACGCGGTAAAACCGTTTTGTGATCAAACGATCGTCCCGACCGCATTTGCTCGAGCTGTTCGTCAGTAAAGAACGTCGATGAACGCGTGGGCTTTCGAGCGGGCCATCACGTACGTCGCGTCGATTCCTTCTCGGCGTACGTAGACCACTTCGTTTCCCCGGAAAACATCGCGAGCGCCAAATGCAAGGCGGAGCGTGCGTGAGGGATCGACGGTCAGATCATGGGCGTCGGCATCACGACGGACGCGTTCGATGACCACGGTGAACGCCGGAGGATCCAGACCTTGCTCTTTGCGCGCGGCTCCGATGCTCACGGCGGCGTAAGGCGTGAGGTCGCTCAAGGCATCGCGCAAGGTGGCCGCGGCGCTCGTTTCATTTGGTGCTCCAACGATTTGCAGTACGTCGCCGACTCGTTGGAGAACCATCGGTTTCTTCGACTTATCCTTCTGGTTCACCGTCACTCGGACGATGTCGTTGATGTCCATGACGAACACCGTGCGATCCAGCAGCCATTGGCTTGCCGCCGCTTCGAGGTTTCGCGGGACGACGAAGACCGCCGGGTCACCTTCGAGCCTGCCGAACGAGCCGCTGGTCGTTGGTGCTCCAATCAAAAGGCGCACGCCCTTTGGTCCCGCATCGGCACCTCCGACGTCCGCATCGATCGTGATGCGCGGTTTGTCTAGACCGAAGGAGCCGTCGTCTTTGCCGGCCACGAATCGTTCCGCCACGAGCGGGAACAACGTGGTGGCGACGTCCGAACCCAAGCCGATGTCCGCGGTGAGGCCTTTGCCTACGGGTTCCGCGAGTCTCCAGCCGCCTTGCTCCGTACGTTCGATGCGTTGCACGCGATCGCCTTGTTCAATACGCAAGGCTCGAACGGCTGTTTCCGGCGCGTCGATGACCGTCAAGCTGCGTAGCGCGATGTCGTCGGGAAACAGGTCGCGTACGGCACTTGCGGGCAACATGAGGACCGCTCCATCACCGCCTCGTGCGACCGCGACTTCATCGCCTTGGATCGCTCCGACGAAGATCTCTTCGTTGCGTTCTTCATCGCCGCCGTCTTCTCCACGGGTCGGCAGAAGTGACGTCAAACGGATGGAACCCGCAGGTTTGTCAAGGCCAAGCGCCCGACGATCGGCATCGGTGATGACCTTCGATGCGTGCAGATCCAAGAGCGCCTCGAGAACCTTGCGGCCTGCGCCGGCGTCGATGTCGCGATCGACCGGGCTGCGTTGGTGGAAGCCTTTTCCTTTGCGGGCCAGTTCGAGCCGTTTGTTGCCGCTGATGAACGTGACCTCTTCCACTTCGTCGACGGTCGCCAGGAACAACCCTTTGTCGGCAAACGAATCGCTGGACTTGGTCAAACCATCCGCGATTTCTTTCGTCACGCACGCGGATACACGTGCAGGCTCGCGCTGAATGGCCACCACCAGCTCCGGATTGTCCGGACAAGCTCCACCCACGACGAGCACGCTTCGCGGTCGTGACGTGTCTTTCGGGAAAAACGTGAGCGTTACAGCGGGAACCGAAGCTTTGTCCGCCGCATCGTCCGCAAGGAACGAAGCCGCATCTGTTCGTCCAAGCGTCGCGACGAATTCGTCGAGCGGCCTGCGAGCCACTCGATTCTTGGCATCCGCCGTCGATCCTCCGAGGCGCATTTCCGTGCCGCCGGTCCCCACCGGTTCGAGCGAGTAGCTGCCGTTTGGCGAGACGATCTCGAAGCGCGCGATGTCCGTCGTGGCATACGGCACGAGGCGCCGGGCGCGCAGCAGTGCGGGATCGTTGTCGAGGGCGGCGGCGAGTTCTTTGTTGATGACGTAAAGGTTCGTCGCGGACGACGTCTTCACCTCAGCAAACACAGCTCCGGGCGGTGAAGACGCGTTGGCTCCCAACGTCAGCGTCATGCTTCGTTCGCCCATCGTCACGGAGACGCGCAGCCGAGGTAGGTCGAACCCGAGCGTTTTTGCATCCACGCTGCCCGCTTCGACCACGCGTTCGTACGTGCCAAACTCGAGCGTTCCGAGCAGCTGATCCACTTGCTGCTGCTCCGCGCCAAACGTTCCCTCGTTCAGCGTGATGTCCCAGAAACGTTGACCGTTGGCATCGGCGGCGCGGCGCGCGAGCTTCGAGGTTTTTCCCGAACGCTCGATCGTCACCGAGGAGATCTCGTCGACGCGCCATACCGGGAAGAAGTTGCGTTTACGTTGCTCGAAATCCTGCGTGGTGACCGCGCCGCGATCGATGACGAAGACGTACAACCCGGCGAACGCCGCAACCGCCGAGAGGACCAGCGTCGTTGCGTGTCGCTTGGCTGTTTTGCGCCACGTCATTGTTCGTTACGCGGCTTCGGTCCGCGCCTCCGTTCGGTGCTGTGTCGGCGCAGCTGGATGGCGATGCCGACAAGCGCGCTCGCGAGCGGGATGAAGATGACGACGTAACGAAAGATCGAGGTGAGCGAGTCCTCGGACAAACGCAGTCCGGCGCTCATCGCGGGTTTCTTCGGAATGTCGATCGGCGTGGGGGCACTCGCGAGCCACGCGATGGAGCTCTCGATGAAGATGGCCGTTCCGCGAAGTTCGTCCGCGAGCCAGTTCTCGCCCATCATCGGGCTGGACGAAGCGATCGCGATCATCCGCGCGCCACGAGCTGCGCCCGCGCGAGCAGGTAATTCGGCCGCAAATGAAATCGTGAGCGGGCCTTTGGCGTCGCCTGGTTTGGCGACAGGTTCGGCGGGATCTTTCGCCCAGGAGAAGAAGTCGATCATGCCGAACGCGTCGTCGCTCGTGCCGAGGAGCGGCGTGGTGGTCGCTGATCCTTTGCCGGTGGATTTCATCGAGCTGACGACGGTGAGGACAGGGCCGGTGCCCATCGTTTCTGCACCAACGAATCCCTCGGTCACCGCATGAGGTTTGGTGATCGGCATGAACGTCTCGCCAAACCCTCGTGACGAACGCAGACGTGGATCCGTTTCGAAGATGAAGTTCTTGTTTATTTCGAGCCCAAACAATCCGAGCAGTCCGCCGAGGCCGAGATCTTCATAGTGCTCGGATTGGGCATCGGGTACGGGTCCTGCCGCGACCAGAACGTTGCCGCCCTGGTCGACGAACGCTTCGAGTTTCTTCGCTTCTTCCGCGGAAAACGCTTCGCTCGGACCCGCCACGATCACCACGCGACAACCGTTGTACGACGAACGTGTGGGGTTATCGTTGGACGAACCCTTGGTCGCGACGCCGGCGACTTCGTATCCGTTCAGGCGCAAACGATCACGCAACGTCGCTAGGCCCGCGGGGCTCTGTTCGATGGACTTTTCGCCGTGACCCGCCGTGAAGCAGATCTCGGGGCGATCGGTGGACACGACCGCGCGAATGCCCAACGTGAGGGCTTGTTCAAGCTTTGGCCGGGCGCGCGAGTCTTCCGCGTCTTCGACTTCGACCAAGTCTCGCGGGGTGATGAAATGCGCGCGGTCGCCGCGGGAAATGACGACGGCCGCATCCGTCACGACACGCCCTTCGATCACGCGTTCGTCGTACTTGCGTTGGATCGCCAGAAATTCGGCCGCATGACGTTCGGGATCGACGTAGTGCACGTCGAGACGCGTGGTTTCGGCGCCGTAAGCGCCCAGCAGGTGACGTAGCGACAACGTGAGCGGATCGGACGCCGGGACGAGGACATCGACGCGAATCGGTTCGCCCAACGCGTGAAGCGTCTCCGTCGTCGCGCGACTGAGCGTGTACAAGCCGCCCGTGGTGAAGTCCCACCGCTTGTAGTGCCGAGACGCCAGGATGTTCACGAGCAACGCGAGCACCATCGCGGCCACGAGTCCCATGATCGCGCCGAGCTTCGTCCCCGCGCTCGTGCCTTCCGGAACGACGCTTGAACGCTCGTTTGTCTTGACGACCTCGTTTGTCTCGGCCGATGTCTTCTTCTCGGCAACAGCGGGGCTCGTTGGGGCCGTGGTCGCCGATTTTTTCCGTGAAGTTTTGCTCGACGAACGCTTGGCGTCCGTCTTCTTGGTGGGTTTGTCTTCGCTCATCCCCACCTCCAGGCGTCCACGGCGCGCGTCGTGATGAAGAGCGGCAAAGCGATGACCGTGGCGTCGTAGACCAACCGTCGCGAGTCCAAAAGACCGCGCGAGGCGTCATTCATTTGTGTCCAAACGGAAAGATGCGTGGCGATGTCATGCACGGCGCCGTCGGGAATGATGAACTCGGCCATGCCGAAGAAAAACAGGCCCGAGATCGCGAGTGCGGAGAGCACCGCGGCCGTGAGCTGACTCTGCGAAAGAGCGCTCGTCATGACCCCGATGGCCAGGTAACCGCCGCCGATGGCGAGCACAGTGGCGTAACTCGTACCCACGACACGCCAATCGATTTCGCCCTTCTGCATCAGAATGACGACCATGTAGAGGAGCGTCGGCGCCCACATGGCCGCGTACGTGACAAACGGTGCGGCGTACTTGGCGAGCGTCACGCCGGCCGAGCCGACGGGAGCCGTGAGCAGCGCTTCGATCGTGCCGCTGCGTCTCTCTTCGGCGAACGAACGCATCGTGAGCAGCGGACAAACGACGAGCAGCGGGACGTACATCAACATCGTTTGACCAAAAAACGATTGCACCGGGCCGCTGTCGCCCATCGAGTCGGCCGGAGCCGTCGCGAAGTTGACGATGATCAGGAAGAAATGGAGCCCTTGCAGCAAGAGGAACGACGTGATCGCCACCCACGCCAGCGGAGTGACGAACAACGCGAAGAGCTCACGCTTGAAGATCGGCCAAAAACCTCTCACGTGGCGTCGGCTCCCGGGGTCTTGGAAGTTTTCGTTTCGTCCTCGACAAACGGTTCGTCCTGGCGTGTCAGCTCGGCGAAGACCTGTTCGAGTGATGCCGCGCGGGGGATGGCTTCTCGGACAAACACTCCCGCGTGCACGAGCCCGCTCACGAGTCGCTCCGCGACATCGGCGCTGACGGCATCTTTGGCGTACGTGGTCGTGACGGAGAACGCGTCTTGGATGCCGAGATCTTCGACCTCGGCTTTGGTCACGCCATCGATCGACTTGCTGACGTCCAACGCTTTTTTACGGTCGCCGCGGACGATGAGGCGCAAGCCCGAGGCGCGGCGCATTTCGCGCAGATGATCGATCGTTCCGGAAGCTACGAGTTTGCCGCGGGCGATGACGAGGGCGCGGGAACATGTCGCTTCGACTTCGGAGAGAATGTGGGTGCTCAAAAGAATCGCGTGGTTGTCACCGCGTTTGCGGATGATGTCGCGCACGTGGCGGATCTGGTTCGGATCCATGCCGGCCGTGGGTTCGTCCAGGATGAGCACCGGGGGATCACCCAAGAGGGCATCGGCCAGACCGACGCGTTGACGGAAGCCTTTCGACAAGTGGCGGATGAGCACGTCGCTCACTTCGGTGATGTCGACTTCTTCCGAGACGGCTTCGACGGCTTTTGCGCGTTCTTTGCGGGGGATTCGCTTGAGTTCGGCACGAAAAACCAGGTACTCCCGAACGCGCATTTCCGGGTAGAGCGGACACGTTTCGGGCATGTACCCCAGCTTTTTCTGTGTGAGCTCGGGTTCGTCCGCGATGTCTTGTCCATCGATGCGAATACGTCCCGCCGATGGGCCGAGGAATCCGGCGAGCATGCGGAGCGTGGTGCTTTTTCCGGCGCCGTTGGGGCCCAAAAAGCCGACGACTTCCCCGCGATCCAAGTGGAAGGAGATGTCCGTTACGGCGCGGAATGCTCCGTACGATTTCGAGAGTCGATGAACGTCGATCATCGGCGCGAACGGCTTAGCGCACGATGCGCGGAAGGAAAAGAAACTCATTGGCTTGGCCAGACGGGCGGAGCCGTGAAACCTTCCGGACCTCAGAGGTGGCGGGCAGGCCGCTCCTCTGGTAGGAGCCGTCAACGGTCGAGACGCTGTCATGGATCAAGCGCTGCTACGTTCGTACTTGGCGACGATTTACGAGCTCCCCGGGCCTCATGGAGCAGCCTTGCGCGTGTCCCTCGACGGCGAAATTGTCCAAGATCATTCGGGACTTCCGGAGATCTTGCAGCGACGTTTTGCCGTGCTCACCGCCTACAACCCACGCTCGATGCTGTTGCCGCGAAAGGTCAACGAGCAGCGACATCATGTTTTGCGCGATCTACTCATCCTCGGTTGTTATCGAGTCGAGCCGTGTGTCGGCTTCGAATCGGAGCCGGATGGGGTTTGGCGTGAACCTGCGTGGCTCGTGTACGGCATGGAACGGGATGAAGCGATCGCGTTTGGCCGGGTCTATCGCCAGAACACGATCGTGTTCGCCGAAGCCGGACGCCCCGAAATCATCGTGACCGATCCGACCGCCGACGACGTCGGCCGTACGTTCCATGGAAATTGGCGGGTGCGTTCGTGATCCGATCGTTACGTTCTACATTCCAAACCTCGCGGGTTCAGAGGAGACTGTCGAAGATGCACAAAGAATCGTTGATGTCGTGCGTGATCGTGGGAACCGCTTTGCTCTTCGGCGTTCCCGGGTGCGGTCAGAAAAAAATCAACGAGTGCAATCAACTCATCGAAGTCATCAACAAAGGCGTCGACAGTCTCAACAAAGCGTCCAAGTCGAACTCGGCCGATCCCACGGGGACCACGGAATACAAGACGATGGCCGATACGATGGAGGCCGTCGCCGCCGATGCCGCGAAGGTCGAGCTGACGGTGCCCGAGTTGAAGAAGCTTTCGCAGGACTATCAAACGATGGCGAAAGACGTCGCCAAGGCGGCGCGAGAAATGGTCACCGCTGCGGACTCGCAAGACTTCGCCAAGGTGAACGCCGCGAAAGCCAACGTCGAAAAAGCTGTCAAACAAGAAGATCCGCTCGTCGACAGCATCAACAAGTTCTGTCACGCGCCGTGATCGCTGCCTGTCCGTTCGTCTGAACGCGACAAACCGTTCTACGCGACAAACCGATACCCGACGCCCCGCACCGTGATGATGTGCTTGGGGTTCGCCGGTGATTCTTCCAATTTCGTACGAAGCTGAAGGATGAAGTTGTCCACGGTTCGCGGCGTTCCGTGATGCCCCGGCCCCCACACCGTCGACTGCAGCTGCTCTCGCGTGAGCACTCGGCCCCCCGCGTTCACCAAACACACCAAGATGTCGAACTCGGTCGCCGTCAGTTCCACGAGCTGACCCGCGCGCCGCACTTCGCGTCGTGACGGCTGAATCTCCAGGTCTGCGGCACGTACGGGACTCGTGTCGTCACCACGCGCAATCGCGTCGCGTCGCAACACCGCCTTCACCCGCGCCAGGAATTCCGCCAGGCCAAACGGCTTCGTGATGTAGTCCTCGGCGCCCAGCTCGAGGCCCATCACTTTGTCCATCTCCGCGCCTCGCGCGCTCAACATGATCACCGGCATCGTGTAGCGATCCGCGCGCAACATGCGGAGCAGCTCGAATCCGTTCAGCTTCGGCAACATCACGTCGAGGATGAGCAAATCGATGCCCGATTCTTTCGCCAGCGCCAAACCCGACTCACCGTCCGCTGCAACGAGCACGCGATACCCTTCTGCCGAAAGGTTCATCTCGAGGCCCATCGCAATGCTCTCGTCGTCTTCGACGATGAGAACCGTTTTTGCTGCTCCGCCGTTTTGTCCGACCCGACTCATGCTGATCGGCTGAATACCACGGAATGCATAGGCTGAGATGCCACTCAAGCCACGCCGCCCGTCGTCGGCTCTTGCCTCTGCACATGCCCGCGGGTGCTGAGCGGCAAGACGAGCGTAAATGCGCTGCCTCGACCTTGTTCGCTGTCGACGATCACGCGCCCGCGATGCGCCCGCATGACGTGTTGGACGATGGCCAGACCCAAGCCCGAGCCCTCTTGTTGGCGCGCGAGAAGGTCATCGACGCGGTAAAACTTCTCGAAGATGCGTTTGTGTTCGCGCCGCGCGATGCCTTTGCCGTTGTCGCGAACCGTGATGCAAATGTCGTTGCCCGCGAGCGACGTGGACAACTCGATTTTCGGCGGCTGTCCCCCGTATTTGAAGGCGTTCGACAAAAGGTTCACGATCGAAATAACCACGGCCTGTTTGTCACACCATAACTTCGGCAAGTCCGGATCCGTGTGCACTTCCAGGTCGACGTGGCGTCGTTCACGCATCGGTTCAAACGCCGAAATCGCCTCTTCGATGATCGGTTCGACGTCTTGTTCGATGAGCTCGTAGACGCGTCGACCGCTTTCCATACGCCCCCAATCGAGCAGTCGATCGATGAGCGATTGGAGCCGCGCGCTCTCTTTGTTCAGCGCGCGAATGCAGCGATCTTCCGCTTCCTTGTCGCCTCGGCGCATCGCGAGCGTCTCGGTGAACATGCGGATCGACGTCAGCGGCGTACGTAACTCATGCGAGACCTTCGAGACGAAATCCGCTTGTAATTGCGACAAATTGCGTTCGCGATGCAGGAACACCCAGACGAGGATCACGCCCGTCACGAGCATGCTCGAAAACGTCAGCACCAAGATGCCGATCAAAATGTCGTATCGAGCGTCGCCGGAAACGACGAGCGACACGCCGATCGCGCTCAAGAGCACCGACGGCACGATCACCAGCGTGACCAAGAGCTTCACGATGCGTCGGTAACCGAGGGTCGTCAGATCACGGCTTCTTCCGCTGGCATTCATCGAGGGCAAACGTAGCGCGCCAAGTAGACAGCGGGGAGGCGTGATGAAACGCATCCTCGCGACAACTCGATGTAATCTCTCGACTTGTGCAGACTCTCGTCGAACTCATTGCGAAAAAACGCGACGGCGGCTCGCTGTCGACCGAGCAAATCCATCGACTGATTCGGGCTTTTGGCGCCGGGGAACTCGCCGACTACCAAATGACCGCGCTGTGCATGGCGATCTTCTTCCGCGGCATGAGCGATGAAGAAACCGTCGCGCTCACGCAAGCGATGCTCCATTCCGGCGATGTGATCGACTTGAGCGATGTGCCGGGGGCGAAGGTCGACAAACATTCGACGGGCGGCGTGGGCGACAAAGTTTCGTTGTGCCTTGCGCCTTTGGTTGCTGCGTGCGGCGTTCCCGTTCCGATGGTCAGCGGTCGAGGTCTCGGGCATACCGGCGGTACCCTGGACAAACTCGAGGCGATTCCCGGATTCAACGTGTCGCTCGATGTCGACGCGTTCCGACGCATCGTGCGTGACGTGGGCGTGTGTATGATTGGACAAACCGCGCGGATCGCTCCGGCGGACAAACGCATCTACGCGCTTCGGGATGTCACGGCGACGGTCGAGTCGATTCCGCTGATCGTGGCGAGCATCCTTTCGAAGAAGCTGGCGGAAGGTATCGACGGCCTGGTGCTCGACGTGAAGGTGGGTCGAGGGGCCTTCATGAAGACGGAAGATCGGGCACGGGAGCTCGCAGAGGCGCTGGTGCGCGTAGGCACAGCGGCGGGGAAGCGGGTCGTGGCTTTGCTTACGGACATGACCGGACCGCTTGGGGCGACGATAGGCAATGCGCTCGAGACGCGGGAGGCGATTGATGTTTTACGCGGCACGGGCCCGGACGATTTGATTGAATGCACGTTGGCGCTCGGGGCGGAGATGCTCATTTTGGGGCAGGTAGCAAACTCCGAAATGGACGCTCGGGAAAAACTGCGGGCGGCGATATCGAGCGGTCGGGGCGCTCGGGTATTTGAAAGAATGATAGAAGCGCAGGGCGGAGATCCGGGGGTGGTGGAGAATCCGTCGCGATTGCCGGAGGCGCCGGCGCACGTGGTGGTACACGCAGCGCAGGAAGGGTTTGTCGCCGCGATTGATTGTTTGGAATTGGGATTGACGGCGGTGGCGATGGGAGCCGGACGAACGCGGGCGGATCAGCCGGTGGATCATGCGGTAGGCATTGAGGTATTGGCGCCGCGCGGGACGAAGGTGGCTGCGGGGCAAGGTTTGGCGCGGTTGCACGTGCGGACGCACGCGGCGGGAGAGGCGATTATGCCACGGGTGCAGAAGGCGTTTCGGATTGCGCATGCGGCGGAGACGCCGGCGCCGTTGGTGTTGGGGCGGATTGGGTAAACGGGTTTGGCGGGGTATTTGGGGGCGGGGACTACGGGGTCGCGAAGAACACGTCGGCGCTGGGAGTGGCGAGTGCGGTATGGGCAGGCCTCATTCCGCAATGCGGGTGAGTTCGGCGAGGGCTTCTTCGCGTTCGTTTCGCAAAACCTCGCCTTTGATTTGCGCATACACGAGCGTCGTACGTTTGGCCCATTCGTTGGCATCGATGTCCCCGTGGCGATGGGCCATTCGCGTCAATTCGAGCCAGAGCCGCGCGGTATCGATGTCGTTAATGCGCGGACGATTTCACCCAAGCGTTCGAGACGCGCGTGATCGGCGAGTAGCAGAACGCATTTTTTCGATAAACGCAGTGTTGTCTGCCATGAGGGCATGGCGCATCGACGTCAATGAAACAGGTTTGTCGCAGCATTACCGTGCAAAATCCGAAATATCCCGGGCAGAAATGCAATCGGCCACAAGACCAAAGCCAGGTTGGGCAAGAACCAGGCGAGGTTGATTTCTTTCAACAATACCCAATAACTCACCGCCATGCCCCCGGCCACCATGGTCAATATCAATGAAACCAGGCACAATGCCGCCCACTTCGAATCACCGCGACTCGCTCGACGTACGGCCGTGAGCCCGGAAATCGAGAATGCAATGTCCAGCGGGAAAAACGACCAGTTCCAGGCGACGACCCGAGGTTGATCCGCGTCGGCATAAAGCCAATCCGCAGGAATATGGACGATTCCGACCGCATTCATTGCGGCCAAGGCCCAATACGTAAGGAAAGCAATATCGGTGACGAGAAGCGCGAATCGGAGTTTCCGTGACATGTAGGTTGGTTTTCCCATGACGCCCGCGCATTTCTGACTTTGCACGCGTTTGATTCATCCAAGCGCATGAAGCGTACCAAAACCACCGCGACCGAACGATATTTTCTCGTCGTTACGGACGTTCTTCATGCTTTGCCGCGCGATAAACGGAAGAATGCAGCCGGGCACGCAGATTTGTAGCTTCCCGTAGGCGTGGTTGGGCAGATGGCGCAAAAACGTTGACGCTGCTGCTTGCCTTCGCGCGTCGGGTATGTTTGCATGCGCGGGCAAGGTCCCGTTTGTCCAAACAGGTGTGCGAGGCTCGAGCATGGATTCGCAGGACACGGAACGACTCATCGCCGAAAACGACGCTTTGCGTCGGCGGATCGAGGCGCTGGAGGCGGAGAAAACGGGCGAGCGTTCCGAGAGCGAAACCGTGGCGAAGCTCGAGCGGGTATTGCGCGAATTGCCGTTGATCGTAGATATTTTTGATGTGTCGACGGCGCGCAGCGTTTTCAAAAATCGCGATCTGGATGCATTGCTTGGTTATGCGCCCGGGCAGCTCGACGCGATGGGACCACAACCGATGTTGTACAAGACGGTCGTTCATGAGGATATTCCCAAGGTTTTGGATTTTATTGAACGAATTCGGAAGGATCCGGGGGCCATGGTCGACGCATTCATTGAATATCGCGTCAATCGTGGCGACGGGAAACCCGGCTGGTTTCGTGCGCATGCGAGGCCATTTGATCGGCATGAACATGGGGGCATCGCGACGGTTCTCATGGTCACGTATGATGTGACTGAAACGAAACTTGCGGAAGAAGCTTTGCTCGCAATGAACGACGAACTCGATCGTCTCGTCGCGCAACGCACGGCATCGCTGGAACAGATCAATCGACAATTGCGGGACGAAGTCGAAGAACGCATACGATTGGCGGATGAGGCGGAATCTCGAGCGCGGTTGATTCGCGAATTGAGTTCGCCGATTTTACAGGTTTGGCATGACATCCTGGCCATTCCGATCATCGGGGCGGTCGATGCCGAGCGATCGGCCATCATTCAGGATGCATTGCTTACGGCCATTTCACAAACGGGCGTGCGTTTTGCGATTTTGGATTTGACCGGCGTGGGCGCAATGGACGTCGCCACGGCCGAGCATATCGAGCGATTGGTTGCAGCTGTGACGTTGCTCGGGTCGGAAATGGTGATTTGCGGTGTCGGCCCCGGCGTTGCACGGGTCATCATCGAGCAGGGTTTGTCGCTGAAAGGCGTGAAGGTGAAAAACCTTCGCGATGCATTGCAATATTGCCTTGGGCGCCGGCGCTTGGAACGAGGATGATTTGGCGCCGGCGTGAGCGCATCGCTTGGCGAGCGTATTCGGTCGGATCCCACGGGCCCGCAGCGGGGTTTGGGGGCTGGATTTTCTCGGCGTACGCGTGCTCCAGCGGTTGCAAACCGACGCCACATCGCCGACCCATCCGATCGGAAAAACCACTTCACTTTTTCCTGAATGACGCTATTGTTCCGCGTCATGCTGTCCGTCACCGATCTCACGCACGTTTATCCCAACGGCACTCGCGCATTGCAACAAGTTTCACTGGAAATACCTCGCGGCATGTATGGGCTTTTGGGTCCCAATGGCGCCGGTAAATCGTCGCTCATGCGTTGTCTGGCCACGTTGCAAGTTCCCACGTCGGGTGCGATTCGTTTCGATGATATCGATGTTTTGCGGGAACCCGAACGCCTGCGTGCCACGCTGGGGTATCTGCCGCAGGATTTCGGAGTTTATCCCCGCGTGTCCGCGTATGACCTGCTCGATCATCTGGCCGTTTTGAAAGGTTTGTCGAGTCGCGCCGAACGCCGCGAAACAGTGGAAAAACTCTTGGCTCAAGTGAATCTATGGGACGTACGCAAAAAGGCCGTCGCCGGGTTTTCCGGCGGTATGCGCCAACGATTCGGCATCGCTCAAGCGCTCCTCGGCAATCCGCGACTCATCATCGTGGATGAACCTACCGCCGGGCTCGATCCGGAGGAACGCAATCGTTTCAATAACTTGCTCGCCGAGATTGGTGAACAGGTCGTGGTCATTTTGTCGACGCATATCGTCGATGACGTGACGGATCTTTGCGCGCGAATGGCCATTCTCGCCGGGGGAAAAGTCGTCACGACGGGGACACCTCAAGCGCTCATCGAGGAATTGCGCGGGCGCATTTTCGCTCGGACGATCGACAAATCCGAATTGCCGAAGTGGCGCGAAGAAGTCGACGTCATTGCCACGCGTCTTCGAGGCGGCCGCATCGTTATTCATGTAATCGCGAATGCTCCGCCCGGTGAAGGGTTTGTCCCTGTGGAAGCCGGGCTCGAAGACGTATATTTCTCGACCTTGCACGAACAGCGCCGATCTTCGGCCGCCGCATGAAGGGAAGTATCGACATGCTCCGACACGTTGCGGCCTTTGAATGGCGATACCAAGTCAGAAGCCCCGTAGCTTGGGTAGGCTGGGTGCTTTTTTTCCTTTTCGCGTTCGGCTCGACGGCTGCCGAGCAAATTCAAATTGGCAGTCAAGGCAACGTTCTCGTCAATGCGCCTTACTCCATTTTGCAGAAGCAGGCCATTCTGAGCGTTTTCTTTATTTTCATCGTCGTGGCGATGGTCGCCAACGTGATTTTGCGTGACGATGAAACCGGTTTTGCCCCTATTCTGCGTTCGACTTCGGTTGGAAAAGGTTCGTACCTCGTCGGTCGATTCGTCGGTGCGACATTTGCCGCGTGTTTCGTTCTGGGAGCGGTTCCTTTCGGCATTGCATTGGGTGCGGTCATGCCGTGGCTCGATGCGGAAAAAGTCGGATCGGTCGGCGCCGGGCCCTATTTGTACTCGCTCTTCGCTTTTGGTTTGCCGACCTTGGCGATCTGTGCGGCAACCTTTTTCGCTTTGGCGACATTGACGCGTTCCATGATGTGGACCTACGTCGGCGCCGTCGCGGGCCTCGTCATGTACCTCGTGACGCGCGGTCTTTTGCGTGAACCGCATTTCGATACGATCGCCGCGCTCACGGATCCTTTTGGTTTGTCTGCTCTGAGCGTCGTGACGAAGTATTGGACGGCGTCCGAGCGAAATACGCGACTGCCTGCCATGACCGGGCTATTGCTCTGGAATCGCGTCATTTGGACCGGGGTGGCCACGCTGCTTTTTGCGTTGACCTACAAGCTATTTCGCTTCGAAACTCCGGCCAAGGTCGTCAAGGCTGTCGAAAGCCAAAAAGAAGCGCCTCAACCCGTGCCTGACACGGCTGCTCGAACCGTTTCGAATGACAAAAGCGTCACGTCTTCCGCGCGGGCTGCAGTTTGGTCATTGATTCGTTTCGACATGGCCTTTGTATTTCGCAGTCCGGCATTCTTTGTTTTGCTGGCCATCGGGCTGTTGAATGCGACGGCTTCTTCGTGGTTCGCCGGAACGCTCTATGGTAGCCCGTCGTATCCGGTCACGCGCCTCATGGCGCAGAGCTTGACGGGCGCGTATACGATCATCCCGATGATCGTGGCGATTTATTATGCGGGGGAATTGGTTTGGCGGGACCGCGAGCGCCGCATGCATGAAATCGTCGACGCCACACCGGCGCCGGATTGGGCGCATCTCGTGCCGAAAATTCTGGCCATTGCATTGGTTCTTCTGTGCACGACGCTCGTCGGCGTGCTCGCCGGCGTTTTGGTCCAGACGCTCAGGGGATACACTCATTACGAGCTGACTTCGTATTTGTTGTGGTTCGTCTGGCCCAACGCGGTCGGGGCGATCTTACTGGCGGTATTTGCGGTTTTTGCCCAAGTATTGGTGCCGCAAAAGTTCCTGGGCTGGGGCGTGATGCTCGTGTATATCGTCCTGACGCTGGTGCTCGCGTCGGTCGGGTTCGAGCATAATCTGTACAATTATGGCGGTACCCCGCAGGTTCCCTTGTCGGACATGAACGGCATGGGCCGATTCTGGCGCGGGCAGGCGTGGTTTCAAATCTATTGGTCGGCGTTTGCCGGACTTCTGATGGTTGCATCGCATGCCTTGTGGCACCGCGGAGCAATGACGGGATTACGTGTCCGTTTGCGCCGGGCGAAGTATCGAATACATGGAGCGACGCTCGGCATCGCCGGGGTTCTCATGGCGATTTTCATCGGCAGCGGCGTTTACATTTACCACAACACGAATCGGCTCAACGTGTATCGTTCGTCCACGGAAAACGACGAATTGACGGCGGAGGCGGAGAAGAAGCTTTTGCCATTCGAAAACGTTCCGCAGCCTCGTATTGTCGCCGTATCCTTGGACGTGGCGCTTTTTCCGCGCGAGGCTCGGGCATTGACCACAGGTCATTACGATTTGGAAAACCGCACGAAAGAGCCCATCGATACCTTGCACGTTCGGTGGAGCGAACCATCACGCCTTGACAAACTCGAAATCGAAGGAGGAGCGACGCTCAAAGAGGAGTGGCCGCTTTTTCGTTATCGCATTTACTCGCTGAACAAGCCCATGGCGTCGGGGGAGCGGCGGAAAGTCGAATTCGCTACGACATTGGAAGAAAAAGGTTTTCCGAACAGCGCTCCGTTCACTCGAATCGTGGAGAATGGCACGTTCCTCAACAACGAAGAGATTGCTCCGCGGATCGGAATGTCGCGTGATGGATTGCTGGTCGATCGGGCCAAGCGGCGAAAATATGGTTTGCCCCCGGATGTGCGTCCGGCGAAACTGGAGGACGATTCGGCTCGCGCGCGTAATGTCTTGCGTGTCGATAGTGATTGGGTCCGAGCCGAATTGACGGTGACGAGCGATGCGGATCAAATCATCGTGGCGCCCGGCACGCTGAAAAGTGAAGTGGTGAATGGGAATCGCAAAACCGCTCGATTCGAGCCGGAGACACCCATCAATCACTTCTTCTCGATTCAGTCGGGTCGTTATGCGGTGAAAAAGAGCTCCATGGGCGATATCGACCTTGCGGTCTATTATCACCCCGACCATCCCTACAACGTGGACCGAATGCTCGACGCGATGAAGGTTTCGCTGGAGGTATTCGGGAAAGAGTTTTCGCCGTATCAGTTTCACCAGGCCCGGGTACTCGAGTTTCCGGCGTATGCGGATTTTGCGCAATCGTTCGCGAATACGATTCCGTATTCGGAGAACCTCGGGTTTTTGCATCGGCACGAGGATCCTGAAAAAATCGATATGGTCACGTACGTGACGGCGCACGAGATTGGTCATCAATGGTGGGGACATCAAATCGTATCGAGCAATCAGCAGGGGGCGACCATGCTGATCGAGAGTTTCGCTCAATATTCGGCATTGCTCGTGATGGAGAGAATGTACGGGCGGGAAGGAATGCGGCGATTCTTGAAATACGAGCTCGATCGGTATTTGCGTTCGCGCGGGACGGAGGTTCTCGAGGAATTGCCGCTCGCCCGCGTCGAGAACCAGACGTACATCCATTACCAAAAGGGCTCGTTGGTGATGTATTGGCTCAAGGAAGTCGTTGGCGCGGAGGTCGTCAATCGGTCGCTGCGCAAATTGCTGCAAGAGTTTGCGTTTCGACCGGCGCCTTATCCGAATCCGCGCGATTTCTTGCGCATTTTGCGCGCGGAAGCCGGCGCGGCCCATGAAACACTGATTGCCGACTCGTTCGAAAACATCACGCTCTATGACGTCAAGACGACGCAAGTTCAGGCTACGCGGCGTCCTGATGGCAAATACGACGTGAACCTTGAAATCGAGGCGAAAAAGTTTTATGCGGATGGCCTGGGCAAAGAGACCGAAGCGCCCCTCGACGAAGTATTCGATATCGGCGTTTTCGCGGCTGAACCCGGCAAGGGTGACTTTTCGGCGAAGTCGGTGTTGTTGTTCGAGAAGCGAAACATTCGGTCGGGTACGCAGACGTTGACGATGACGGTCGATCAGGAGCCGAAGTTTGCCGGAGCGGATCCGTACAACGCGAGGATCGATCGGAATTCGGACGATAACTTGAAAGAAGTGAAAGCCGGGCTGTGAGGTCGGTCATTTCGTTTGGCGCGGCATGGACATGGCAGGCATCGAAGCTGTGAAGCAATGCGACAAATGATTGCGCAATCAAAAGCGCAATCGTTCAGTATCCCGTAAACCGTGCTTCCACGGCCTTGCGATCGGCCGGCCCGAAGTGCCCCGTGAAGAATGTTTGCATGGGGCCCATGGCCAACAAGGCGCGAATGTCCGCGTCGTTGTCGGCGATGTCGCACATATACAGATGCCGCTCGGCCGAAAAGTCAATAATGGATCCGCGGAACAAATCTCCCACGAAGGCCGCGTTCGGAATGAGCACGACCAGCGACCCTTTGGTATGTCCGGGCAATGGAACGATCTCGCCCGTCACGCCGCCGACTTCGGCGAGTGATTTTCGCGCATCAATCCAAATGTCTGCGGTCGTGGACGCATAAGTCGTTGCCTGATCGGTATCGATGCGCAAGCCGGCAATGGCATCGGTGGCGCAAAGGTGGTCCATTTTGCCGGTAAGCAGCATTTCGCGATCGCCCGCGCCGGCGACGAGGGGCACGCCGTATTTTTCTTTGAAATGCTTGGCACCTCCCGCGTGATCCGCATGTCCGTGCGTGAGAATGAGCGCTCGAATGTGCTTCGGATCGAAACCCGCTGCGTGAATATCGTTGTCGAGGTCCGCGGCATTTCTGTGCAGTCCCGAATCGACGAGGACCATGGCATCGCCTTGCACGAGTAAATACGAATTTGCGTGCTCGCGGCGAAATGTATGCACGGAAATCGCGTCGACTTGGGTTATGTCGTGCCGTGTGGCGCAACCGACGACGAGAAATGCGAAAAGCAGGGTCAGGGCGTGCAGTCGAGGAAGCATGGGTGAACGCTTTCGTATCATGATTTGCACAAAGCGGGGCGAAAAAGGTGGTCGATTTTGAATGCTTGGATCATTTCGGAACGATGGTCTTTGATCCGGAGCTCAAGCCGTCGTTTTTCCAGCAAAACTTGTCGACCAAGACCACCGGATCCATTGCGTTCAACGGATCCACTTTTCCAAAGACCCATCCGTCGATGGCTCGGCCGTCGCGGCGAATGCGCAAACGAACGAAATGTTTGTATCCCGGATGCGCCAAGGCGCTGAAGGCTTGATGTTGTTCAATGCCGAAGAGAGTGAGCGCCGTCAAGTATGCACCGAAAATAAACGTGGCGCCGAACGTCGCCACGATGATGCCGAACCATTCTTCGAAAGCCAGAATGCGCAATTTACGCGCCGTGACAAACGATAAGGCGTAATCCAACGGCTGTTGCAGGAGAAGAGGCAAAAAGCCCATCGCAAATCCGGCCAACAAAGCCAAAGGGAAAATGCCCCAGGATTTGTTGCGAAATCCTGCAAGTAAACGACAAACGATCGTCAAGACAATCGAAATGACAATCAATGCGCCTACCCAGGACAAACGCGTGGCCCGTTCCAGCGCAAAACCGATTCCATACAATGCTCCAACTGCCAAATGCACCAAATACCCGGACCGACCTAGGGCCATTTCGAGCGGAATTTGGGCCGCGAGCGCCAAGGATGCTTTGGGACCGGGAAATTCGGCGACCGGCGGCGTCAATCCATTTCGCGCCATTCGTGCCGGATGCAAAAAAGCCCCCCCACCACCTGCCGTAACGTGATCGCTATTGCCCACACGTTCCCGCACGTAGTGATGCGTATCACCGGAAAGAACGAGCAGACCGTCGTCTTCGAGGCGCAAGTGCAGAGCATCGACGATGTGTTGTCCCGCGGGGTTTGTCTCAAGAAACGCACGTACGGGATCCGCCAGACAAAGCACGACGCCGCGACCTTCTTCGCGTTGTTGAGCGAAAAACGCGCGCTGTTCGAAGTCGACTTCGCGAAGTTGTCGATCCGCACCCCAGAGATCCAGCTTCGGCGCGAGGCGCACGCAGAAGTAACTTGCATCTTGGATCGTCGTATAACCGTTGAGTGGAAGGATCGATCGTTTGGACACAAAACGACCGATGCGGAAGGCTTCGACCCATTGCACGAGGTGTTGGATTTCGGCAAACCTTACGACTTCGTTGGGTTTGTCCGGACCTGCCGCGTCGACGGTGCCGCGTCGCGATCGAAACATGCGGCCGAATCCATCGAGACCTCCGTACCAATCGTGATTGCCGGGAATTCCGATGAGCACGCGGGGGCGGCCGTCGCGAGCTTCGGCGAGAGCCCGGGCAAACGGCACGATCACGCGATTGTTGATCTCGAGTTCGGTGGCGACGGGATACGCCGTGTCACCGCCGAAGACCAGCATATCGCCGCGAGGAAGGTAGAGTTTTCGGCTTGGATCCAGCGGATCATCGACATCGTACGTCGAGAACAACATGCGGGCGACCGCTTCGGCGACATCGGCATCGTCTCCGGTATCGGCGATGAAATCGATCCAGACGTCGCGTTCGAGACCTTCTGTCAAGGAGTCGGCGTGGGTTTTTCCTCCTAGAACAGCGAGGGCGCGTTGCGTGAGTTCTTCGGGGGGATTCGGGCGCATCCAGGCGCGACTGTCGATGTCTTCCGTCGCGATGACGCTCGCTGCGAGATGCCAAAGATGACCCCAGAACGACTTGACGCTGAACCAAGCGACGGCTCGTGGATATGCCATGCCGCGCGTGAACAAGAGCTTGGGTTCGTCGGGGGGAGCCGGCGCGGGTGAAATGGGCTCGTCCGGAACGCGCGATTGCGAGGGTCTTGGGAGAATCAGGTCGGAAATTGGCATTGTCGATTTGCTCTTGCCACAATGGGCTCGACTTCGTGCAAACTCTATCCGCCGGGAACGTTACCCGGTAGAGCCGGGCGATCGCCACGACGCAAAACGTTCGGAGTTCTTTGTTCGAGGAAAACCGGTTCCGAAGCCATGATGAAGGAGATCAGGATGAAACATCTCGTGCGGTTCGCGGCCGTCGTCGCGTTCGTGGGTATGTGGGGCTGCAGTGAAAGCAAGCCGGAAGGAACGGCGACACCCGAGGCCAAACCATCGGCGACGACGCCCGCGCCGAGTGCTGCTGCGGCGAAGCCGGAACCTCCGAAGGCCGAACCGAGCGCGCCTGCGCCTGCGGAATCGGCTCCCGCGCCGGCCCCATCGGCGAGCGCGGCTGCGGAGCCTACGCCGGCGACGAGTTCGTCCGCGGCGGCGGCGACGGGACCCAAGACGTTCGATTGCGGTGCCAAGGGTCAAAAGGCGTGTCCGATGCAGGGCTGGATGAAGGGCGTGATGGGCCCGCACACGTCGGCCGGCGATGCGGAAAAAATGGCGAAGGATTTGGCGTACATCGCGGCCAAACCCCCGCCGGGCATGGGCAGCTGGGTATCCATTGCCAACGACGGCGCGGCGAAAGCCAAAGCCGGCGATATCGACGGCGCCAAGGCTTCGTGCAAGAAGTGCCACGACCTTTACAAGGACAAGTACAAGAACACCATGCGCGACAGGCCGTGGTGATTCTCGTCCTGCCGAACAGATAAACGAATTGTCGGTCCTTCCCGTTGCATTGGTTTGACATACAGAACCAATCCTGAAATTACCCGCCGTGACAGCTTTGTCTCGAGGTTTCGCGCTCGGCGCATTCCTGCGCCCGACGGTTGAAGCTGTTGCCCGCGTCCACCATACGCGGGAGGTGTACGATAAGACGAACGTATGCCCGGACGAACGTATGCCCGGACGAACGTATGCCCGGACGAACGTATGCTTGGACGAACTACGTGGGCGT
>WBZU01000115.1_pt2 | contig 73769 bp, 73 predicted proteins | sample 5204311 | NCBI WGS metagenome assembly WBZU01 (sample SAMN12344359, study PRJNA552823) | activated sludge metagenome | biome: Activated sludge suspended growth; feature: Nitrification reactor; material: Wastewater; isolation source: activated sludge from nitrification reactor of wastewater...
CCTGTTCCCGCCCTGCGCGCTGCGGCCCCGGCCTCGGCGTACTGCTCCACCGGGCAACCCATCGGGACAATGGATGTCTGCACCGCGGGCGGTCGGATCGGTTAAACTGTAGCGAATTAGTCGGGATTAGTCCCGGCTTCCAGTCCCTGTCTTGAATCCAGCGCAATCCGGAGAACGTCGATGAGCCTCACCGTGGAACAGATCCAGACCAGCCTGAAGGAAGTGGTCGACCCCAACACCGGCAAGGATCTGGTGAGTAGCCGCGCGGCGCGGAACGTCAAGCTCGATGGCAGCGACGTTTCGCTCGATGTCGAACTCGGCTATCCGGCGAAGTCGCAGATCGATCCGATTCGCCGCGCGGTGATCGCGAACCTGAAGGCATTGCCCGGCATCGGCAACATCAGTGTCAATGTTTACCAGAAGATCGTCTCGCACTCGGTGCAGCGAGGCGTTAAGTTGCTGCCGAGCGTGAAGAACATCGTCGCCATCGCTTCGGGCAAGGGCGGCGTCGGCAAGAGCACGACGGCCGTGAATCTCGCACTCGCGCTGGCTGCCGAGGGCGCCCGGGTCGGCATCCTTGATGCCGACATTTACGGCCCGTCGCAGCCACAGATGCTGGGCATCACCGGCCAGCCGGAATCGCCGGACGGCAAGACGATCAGCCCGATGGAGGCTTATGGCATCCAGGCGATGTCGATCGGCTTCCTGATCGATGTCGAGACCCCGATGGTCTGGCGCGGGCCGATGGCCACGCAGGCGCTCGACCAGTTGTTGACCGAAACGCGCTGGGACGACATCGATTACCTGATCGTCGACATGCCGCCCGGCACCGGCGACATTCAGCTCACGCTGTCGCAGAAGGTGCCGGTTACCGGTGCAGTGATCGTCACGACGCCGCAGGACATCGCGCTGCTCGATGCGCGCAAGGGGCTCAAGATGTTCGAAAAGGTCGGCATCCCGATCCTCGGGATCGTCGAAAACATGGCGATCCACGTCTGCTCCAAGTGCGGCCACGAAGAGCACATCTTCGGCACCGGCGGCGGCGGCCGCATGGCGAAAGACTACGACATCGAACTGCTTGGCGCCCTGCCTCTAGACATCCACATTCGCGAGCAGGTCGACTCCGGCAAGCCGACCGTGGTGGCCGACCCGGACGGTCGCGTTGCACAGATCTACTGCGATATCGCACGCAAGATCGCGATCCGCATTGCAGAGAAGGCGAAGGACATGACGTCCAAGTTCCCCAGCATCGTCGTGCAGAACACCTGATCGGGCATGGCCGCCTGGCTGATCGGCCACATGACCGTGCGGGATGCCGCGAAGTGGCAGGAGTACGTCAGCCAGGTCGGCGACACCATCGCGGCGTGTGACGGGGAAGTGGTCTTCCGCGGCAGACTGAATGAATCGCTTGCCGGCGATGCGCCCGGCCAACTGACCGTCGTGATCCGCTTTGCGGACATGGCTGCACTGAAGCGCTGGCATGAATCGCCGGCTTACCAACGGCTCGTCCCGGTTCGCCGCGCGGCAGCGGACGTGGTGCTGTCCGCCTACGCGGACTGAGGCGCGTCCTGCAGGTTGGGGGCCGGCACGTTAGAATGCCGGGTTTTCGGCGGTCCGGGACATTCCGATGAGCATCAAGTCAGACAAGTGGATTCGCCGCATGGCGGAACAGCACGGCATGATCGAGCCGTTCGAGCCGACGCTGATCCGCGAGGCCAACGGGCACAAGATCGTATCGTACGGCACGTCAAGCTACGGCTACGACATCCGTTGTGCGCCAGAATTCAAGGTATTCACGAACATCAATTCGACCATCGTCGATCCCAAGGCCTTCGACCCGAATTCCTTCGTCGAGATGCACGGCGAATACTGCATCATCCCGCCCAATTCCTTCGCGCTGGCGCGCACGGTCGAATACTTCCGCATCCCGCGCAGCGTGCTGACGATCTGCCTCGGCAAGAGTACGTATGCGCGCTGCGGCATCATCGTGAATGTGACGCCATTCGAGCCGGAATGGGAGGGCTACGTCACACTCGAGTTCTCGAACACGACGCCGCTGCCGGCGAAAATCTATGCCGGCGAGGGTTGTGCGCAGGTGTTGTTCTTCGAAAGCGACGAAGTCTGCGAAACCTCGTACAAGGATCGCGGAGGCAAGTACCAGGGGCAGGTCGGCGTTACGCTGCCGAAGATCTGACGCGCTGTTCCGGCGCACTTACGCGCGATCGTATACCGCGTAGTCGTAGTTCCAGCCGTCCTCGCTGCGATGGGCCTCGCGCGACACTTCGCGCCACTGTTTGCGGTCGAATTCCGGGAATCGCGTATCGCCACCGAACTCGGCGTGGATTTCGGTGAGAAAGAGCCGGTCTGCGAGGGGTAGTGCGAGGCGATAGAGTTCGCCGCCGCCGATCACGAAAACGTCCGAAGCCGCGCGACAAGCGGCCAGCGCATCGTCGAGCGACGGGAAGGTTTCGCAGCCTGCCGGGCAGTATTTCGGGTTGCGCGTGACCACGATGTTGCGCCGGTCCGGGAGCGGGCGTCCGATCGACTCGTGCGTCTTTCGCCCCATGACGATCGGGTGGCCGGTGGTGACCGAGCGGAAGTATTTCTGCTCGCCGGCGATGCGCCACGGGATCGAATTCTTGTCGCCGATGGTGCCGTCGGCGGCGACGGCGGCGATCAGGCAGATGCGCGGTGCGGCAGCAGCAGTCATCGGGCTATCATGATGGGCGGTTCGATTGGCCGCAGACTATAGCAGACCGGAGCACCCGACTTGCGCAAGCACTATCCCAGATCCTTCTTGCGGTTGATCCTGACCGGCTTCGCTCTGGTTGCGTTGCCGCTGATGGCCGCGTTCGCGATATCTCTCGTGGCGGTCGACCGGCTCGCTTCACAGAGTGCGGTAGCGGTCAAGCGCAGTGCCGCGGTCGCGCGCAACGGCAAGCAGATCGGCGAGACGCTGACGGGCATGGAGCGCGTGTTGCGCCAGTACCTGGTGCTGCAGGATTCGGCGCTGCTGGACGACTACCGCACGCTGCGTGCCGAGTTCGAGCAGGCGCTGCGGGCCTACGATCCCTACCTCTCGACTGAGGAGCAGCGTGGCCGGCAGATCCAGTTGGTGACGGCCGAGCAGAAGCTCAATGGAATGTTGTCCGATAGCGCGCTGCTCGATCCGCCGGCCACGCTGCAGGTCTTCGCGCAGCTCGTCCAGAACGCGGACAATCTGGTCGTTGACGTGCGCTACGGTGTCGACGCCGAGGTGTCCGCGATGCTGGGTTCGGCCCAGACGATCCGGGAAATGCTGGTCTGGCTGGTGCCGGTAACCATCCCCCTCGCGCTGCTGATCGCGATCTGGTTCCGCCACATCATATCGACACAGATGAACCAGTTCGAGGCGGCGATTCGCACGCTCGGTCGCGGCAACTACGAGAAGCCGATCCGGGTTCACGGCCCGAGCGATCTGGCCTCGCTCGGCAAGCGGCTGGACTGGTTGCGCCAGCGGCTGTCCGAGCTGGAGCAGCAGAAGGGACGCTTCCTGCGCCATGTTTCGCACGACCTGAAGACGCCGCTCACGGCGATCCGCGAAGGCACCCAACTGCTCGACGACGGTGTACCCGGGCCGTTGAACGAGCAGCAGCGCAAAGTGGTCGGGATCATGCGCCAGAACAGCCTGCGCCTTCAGTCGCTGATCGAGGAAATGCTCAATTTCCAGAAGGCGAGCCAGTCCGCCGCCCAGCTCGATCTGGAACCCCTCGCCCTGGACAGGGTATGCGACAATGTGGTTTCAGACCACCTGCTCGCGGCTGCTGCGCGCGGTGTGCGATTCCAGCGTGTCCTGCGACCTGTCCAGGTCGAGGGCGACGCCGACAAGCTTCGCGTCATCGTGGATAACCTCCTGGCGAACGCGCTCAAATACTCGCCCCGGGATGCGGTGATCAAGGTGCTGCTCGGAGCGGAAACCGACAACGCCGTCATCGACGTGATCGACGAAGGGCCGGGCGTCCCCGCCAAGGAGCGTACCCGCATCTTCGAACCGTTCTTCCGCGGTACCCATGCCGACGGAACCAAGGTCGAAGGTAGCGGACTGGGACTGGCGATCGCCAAGGAATACGTCGCAGCGCACAACGGCAGGATCGAACTGATCGACTCAGAAATCGGCGCGCACTTTCGCGTCGTGATACCAAAGATCTGGAAAGAAGGTCAGGCATGAAAGTTGTTAGGGGATTGATCGCTGGCCTGATGGTCGGGCTGCTGGCTTCAGGTTGCCAGTTCCTGCCTGTCAAGCCGGTGCCCGAGAGCAATGGGAGTCCGGCGCCCCCACAGCCAGCGCCGCCGCCGACACCCGCCGACACGGCGCATGAATCCCAGGAAGTGGTTGAATTGTTGGTGTATTTCCAGCGAATCGCAGCGCTGCCGCAGGACGAGTTGCGCAAGGAGTACAACGCCGTCAACGCTGCCTTTCAGCGTGAGAAGGCGGATCCGCAGCGATTGCGCCTGGCGCTGCTACTGCTGGTGCCGGGCGCGTCGTTCCGTGACGACGGGAAGTTGACGGCGCTGCTCGAGGGGATCGCGTCGCGTCCGGTAACCGGCGATGCGAACTCGCCGCAGCGTCTGCTCGCGCAGACGCTGTTGAAGGTGACCAACGAGCGCCTGCGGCAACTCCGCGAAGAGCAGAAACGTATCGAGGCGCTACCCCGTGAAGATGCGAAACGGGCAGAAGAGGCGAATGCCCAGGCCCGCAAACTCGAGGCACAGCTGAATGATGAGAAACGCCGTGGAGACGAACTGCAGAAAAAACTCGACGCCCTGCTCAGCATCGAGCGGGATCTTCGCAACCGTAATCCGCAGCGTCGCCCAAACTGAGAACGATATGATGAATTCCACTTCTCGCCCGGAAATCCTGCTGGTCGACGACGATGTCGGCCTCCTCCAACTGATTGCGATGCGGCTTGGCGCGGCCGGTTACACGGTACACACCGCCGAATCGGGCGAAGAGGCGCTGGGGCGTATGGCGACCCAGCGCCCGTCGCTGGTGATCACCGACTTGAAGATGGGGGGCATGGACGGCCTCGCGCTGTTCGAGCAGATCCATCAGCAGGCGCCCACCATGCCGGTGATCATCCTCACCGCGCACGGCACGATTCCGGACGCGGTGACCGCGACGCAGCGCGGCGTTTTCGGTTTCCTGACCAAGCCTTTCGACAGCCGGGTGCTGCTGGCACAGGTTGAGCAGGCCCTGCGCGCGACCGGCGGCGGCTTCGACAACCAGGGTGAAGTGCCCCACTGGGCCTCGCACATCATCACCCGCAGCTCGCCAATGCTCGAAGTGCTGCGCCAGGCCGAACTGGTTGCGGCGTCCGACGCCAGCGTCCTGATCAATGGTGCCAGCGGCACCGGCAAGGAACTGTTGGCGAGGGCGATCCACCAGGCCAGTCCGCGCGCCGGCGGCCCGTTCCAGGCAATCAACTGTGCTGCGATTCCCGAACAGTTGCTCGAGTCCGAGCTCTTTGGCCACGCCAAGGGCGCGTTCTCCGGCGCAGTGACCGCTCACAAGGGTCTGTTCATGGCGGCTGATGGCGGCACGCTGTTCCTTGACGAAATCGGCGATATGCCGCTCACACTCCAGCCGAAGCTGTTGCGCGCACTGCAGGAGCGCCGCGTCCGCCCGGTCGGCGCCACGCAGGATTTTCCGGTCAATGTGCGCATCATTTCTGCAACGCACCAGGATCTCGAGGCCAAGATGCACGAGGGCACGATGCGGCAGGATCTGTTCTACCGCCTCAACGTCGTGCCGCTGAAGCTGCCGCTGCTGTCGGAGCGGCGAGAGGACATTCCGCTGCTTGCCTCGACCTTTCTGCAGCGCCTGTCCGAGCGCTATGGCAAGTCCGCGCAGAGTTTCGCGCCCGATGCCATGGAACTGCTGCTCAATGCCGCCTGGCCGGGCAACGTGCGCCAGTTGCTCAACGTGGTCGAGCAGTCGGTGGCCCTGTCCACCACGGCGATCATTCCGCGTTCGCTGGTGCAGCAGGCATTGCGCGAGGACGCCCAGGGTTTCGTCGCGCTGGACGACGCGCGCAAGGGCTTCGAGCGCGATTATCTCGTGCGCCTCATGAAAACGACCGGGGGCAATGTTTCCCAGGCCGCGCGGCTGGCGCATCGCAACCGCACCGAGTTCTACAAGCTGCTGCAGCGGCACAACCTTTCGCCGTCGGAATTCAAGGCCGAGCGCGCCTGAGTTTGTGCGCGCGCGTTAAGTCGTTGATTTTTCCGTCGGTGGCTGGAGACAGTCGCGCAGCCTTGAATTCATGGGCTTAACGCGGGCCTGCGTGGTTCGCGTCGTGTGACGACGACACCCCTGGTGTCGAAAACGGTCGTTGCAATCTTGGCAACCTCATGAATCAATGGGGTTTTTGTTCCAGTGGCATGCGGATTGCAATTTCCGTGTCATTCTGCCCTTGCGATCGGATTCATCCGGTCTGGTTGGCAGCGTTGATCCGGAGTCCGCGACATGCCGCAACCCGACGCCTTCAGTCGACCCTCGCCCTTGATGAACATCGCCGCCGTGGCGGTGATCATCGCGAGCGTCACCGCGATCGCGGCGATCACCGGGCTGCTCCCTTCCGCGTTTTCGCACAAATCCGACGACCCGGTTGCGCTCAGTTCCGTGAATCTGGGTTCGAACGCGCCGACGGCGGTTGCCGCGCCGTGTCGCCAGTGCGGCGTGGTGGAGAGCGTGCGCCAGGTGCAGGTCAAGGGGGCAGCAACGGGCGTCGGTGCGGTGGCCGGCGGACTGACCGGCGCCATCGTCGGCAGCCAGTTCGGCCGCGGTAACGGCAGGACCGCGATGGGGGTCGCGGGCGCGGCGGGCGGCGCCTATGCCGGTCACGAAATCGAAAAGAACCTGCATACGACGACCACGTATCGCGTCGTGGTGCGCATGGAGAACGGCGCCGCGCGAACCGTCTATCAGTCCGAGGCGCCCGCTTTCGGCGTCGGCGAAAAGGTGCGCGTCATCAACGGCGCGCTGGCTGCGCAGGGTTGAGCGCCGCGAGCCGCTAGCAGCCGGCAGCGACGGATTTGCGGATCCCGATGCGATTCGAGGGCACGCGCAAGGCGAGTCCCGGTGAAACGACTTCCGATGAGCCGGCGCGAGTGCCGGCATTTGGGCGACGGCGCGGTTGATCCCCCCGCGCCGCCTTTTTATTCCCCGAGACCGGCCGGCAGCCTGTGGCTGCGCCCGGTCAGACCGCCACCGGTGCCGCGATGTGCGGATGCGGTGCGTAGCCTTCGAGCGTGAAGTCCTCGAAGCGGAAGGCGAATATGTCGCGCACATCCGGATTGAGCCGCATCACGGGCAGCGGGCGCGGCTCGCGATCGAGCTGCTCTTCGGCCTGCCGCAAATGATTGAGGTAGAGATGCGCATCGCCCAGCGTATGCACGAAATCGCCGGGCCGGTAACCGCAGACCTGCGCCAGCATCAGCGTCAGCAGCGCATACGAGGCAACATTGAACGGCACGCCGAGGAAGATGTCGGCGCTGCGCTGGTAGAGCTGGCAAGAGAGCCGGCCGCCCGCCACGTAGAACTGGAAAAGCGCATGGCAGGGCGGGAGTTTCATGCGTTCGATGTCGGCCGGATTCCATGCCGATACGATGTGGCGGCGTGAGTCGGGATTGCGCTTTAGGCCGTCGACCAACTGTGCGATCTGGTCGATGCTGCGACCGTCGGGCGCCTCCCAGCGTCGCCACTGCTTGCCGTACACGGGGCCGAGTTCGCCGTTCTCGTCAGCCCATTCGTCCCAGATGGAGACGCCGTTTTCCTTGAGGTACCGGATGTTCGTTTCCCCGCGCAGGAACCACAGCAACTCGTGGATGATCGAGCGCGTGTGCAGCTTCTTCGTGGTGAGCAGCGGAAAGCCCTCGGCCAGATTGAAGCGCATCTGCCACCCGAATACCGAACGCGTGCCGGTGCCGGTGCGGTCGGCCTTTTCGTCGCCGTGCTCGAGCACGTGGCGCAGCAGTTCGAGGTATGGCTTCATCGGTGTGGCAGGGTGTGCGGCGGGTAGAATCGGAAGACCGAATTCTACAGGACGGCTCTCACATGCTGGCTTCACTCAAGTCGTCCGATGCGCTGCTCGATGCCGACGCATTGGCGCGCCACGCCCATGCGCTGGTGGTGCTGCCCAAGCTCGCCAAGCTCGCCGAACTCGACGGCCTGCCGTTGGCTGATCGACTTCGCGCCACCCTCAAGCGCCGCCGCATGCATCCCGACGACCTCGCCAGGACACCGGTCACGGTACACACCGAGCACGGCGGCCTGTGCGCCTACGTGATGGTCGATCGCAACAAACCGCGCTTCGAGCAGCTCGCCACGCTGCGCCGCGCGATCGACGCGCTGCTCGACGAGCAGCCGACGCAGCTTGCCATTGGCGTGTTCGGCGACGAGGCGCTGCGCGCCGCGCTGGCGCGCGAAGCGGTCTACGTGGCGTGGGTAAACGGTGTGCCGCTGCCGGCGCGCAAGAAGAAGGATGAGCGCCATGCGCTCGAATCGATCCGGCTCTACGGCCATGCCGCCGCGGACGATCTCGATGCGGTTGCCGCGATCGCGCGCGCGAATGTGCTGGCGCGCGAGTTGACCGTGCTGCCGCCCAACGAACTCACGCCAGCCTCATATCGCAAGCGTCTGCGCGCGATGGCGAGGGAGATGAGTTGGCGCATCGAGGAATACGATCTCAAGTACCTGAAGCAGCAGGGCGCCGGCGCCTTCGTGGCGGTGGCCCAGGGCAGCGCCGAGGCTGACGCGGCGATTGTGCATCTGTCCTACCGGCCCAAAGGCGCGGCGCTGTCGGTGGCGCTGGTGGGCAAGGGCATCTGTTTCGACACCGGCGGCCATCAATTGAAGAGCGCGAAGTACATGGCCGGCATGCACGAGGACATGAACGGCTCGGCGGTCGCGCTGGCTATCCTGCACGCGCTGACCGAGCAGGAATTCCCGCTGCGCGTCGATGTCTGGCTGGCGCTGGCCCAGAACCATATCGGCCCCGCCGCCTACAAGCCGGGCGACATCGTGCAGGCGATCGACGGCACCACGATCGAGATCGTGCATACCGATGCCGAGGGCCGCCTGGTGCTGGCCGACACGCTGGCGCTGGCAGCGCGCGGTGACGATGGCCGGCCGCCCAACCTGATCGTCGACTTTGCCACGCTTACCGGCAGCATGATCTACTCGCTCGGCAACCGTTATGCAGGCGTGTTTGCCAGCGACGACGTGCTGGGCAACCTTGCCGTCCAGTCGGGCCGGGCCAGCGGCGAGCGGGTCGCGTTGTTCCCGATGGACGAAGACTACGACAAGGCGCTCGAAAGCAAGGTGGCCGACGTCAAGCAATGCACGCTCGAAGGCGAGGCCGACCACATCCTCGCCGCTCGCCTGCTCAAGCGCTTTGCCGGCGATGCGCCTTGGCTGCACGTCGACCTGTCGAGCGCCAACTGCGCGGGGGGATTGGGGGCGGTGGCGAGCGACGTCACCGGCTTCGGCGTGGCCTGGGGCGTGGAACTGCTGTCGCGCTGGATGGCGGAAAAGCCGGTCAGCGCACTGCGGCTCGGGCGGCGCAAGCGCTGAGATCGGCATGGCCGGCAAGGCCCATGGATTGGCGTTCTGCGGGCTGCCTGCCCTGCAGGCAAGACGGCATGTGCCGTTTCGGGTGGGCAGGGCTGCGACCCGGCAACCACGCGCCTCTCAGGCCAGCACCCAGCGCAGCCACTCGCCGATGTCGCGCACTTCTTCCATGCACACCGAGTGGTCCATCGCGTAGGCGCGCCAGTCCACCGCATAGCCGGCGGCGAGCAGCAGGTCGCATGAGCGCTTCGAAAAATCGAAGCCGATCACGCCGTCGTCGTAACCGTGCGCCATGAAGATCGACGTACCCAGGTTGGCGTCGCACGCTTCGGCGCCGAGGGTGTCGGCCAGCGGCAGGTAGGTCGATAGTGCCATGATGCCGGCGAGTCGCGCAGGGTGGCGCAGGCCGGTGTGCAGGGCGATCGCGCCGCCCTGCGAAAACCCCGCCAGCACGATGTGTTGGTCAGCGATGCCACGCGCGTTCTCGCGCGAGATCAGCTTCGTCAGTTCCGCCGCCGAGCTGCGCACGCCCTGCGGATCCTCGCGGCGCGAGGTGAAATCTGCGGAAAGGATGTCGTACCAGGCCGGCATCACATAGCCGCCGTTGATCGTTACCGGCATCGTCGGCGCATTCGGGAACACGAAGCGGACCGGCGGCAGGCCGTCGAGATCCAGCTCGTCGACGATCGGCAGGAAGTCGCTGCCGTCGGCCCCGAGGCCGTGCAGCCAGATCACGGCGCGCACGGGGTTGCGGTCGGTCTCGACTTCGAGGGCGTCGAGCGTTTGCAGTGAATCCGAGGGTTCCAAATTCGCGCTCCGGGGATTGTTTCCAGGTCGAGCGCAGTTTAACCCGGGAGGCAGTGCGCCCGGTTTCGCGCTGCGCCGAGTTAACTCGGCGCAAAGTTTCATTCGCGACACTGCCCGCATGCAAACCGCACGATTCGCCGCCCTGCTCCGGTTCCTGCCGGCAGCAGCCCTTCTCGCTCTCTCGGTCGTCCTGTCGCTTGTCACGCGCATTGCCCTGTGGATTCATGCGGGCGCCGACGTGCCGGTTTCTGCCGCGCATCTGGCTCAGGTATTTCTGGTCGGGCTGGGTTTCGATCTGGCCGCGGCGAGTTATCTGCTGCTGCCGATGGTGCTTTACCTGGCGCTGATGCCGGATCGTATTGCGCGATCCCGCCTGCATCGCCATGCCTTTCGTGCGCTGTTCGCGACCGCCGTCTACGTCCTTGCGCTGGTTGCGCTGTCGGAATGGGTGTTCTGGGACGAGTTCGGCACGCGTTTCAACTTCATCGCGGTCGACTACCTCGTTTACACGCACGAGGTGCTCGGCAACATCTGGGAGTCGTATCCGGTCGGCAAGCTGCTCGTGCTGCTGTGCGCGCCGGCTGCACTGGCGACTTGGTCGTTGAGGCGTTTGATCGATCGCGGATGGTCGATGCCTGCGCCGTGGACGGGGCGTCTCGCCGTGGCCGGCGCCTACCTGCTGGTCCCGCTTGCGGTGTTCGCGACGGTCACGACCGATCAGAAGGACTGGTCGGACAACACCCAGGCCAACGAGCTCGCGGGCAACGGGATCTATCAGTTCTTCGCGGCGAACCGCAACAACACGCTCGACTACGAGAAGTTCTACGCCACGCTGCCGCGCGACGATGCGTTCGAGCGCGTACGCGGACTGCTCGGTGCCAGCGAGGGGCCGCTTGCCTCCCCCTATCGGTTGACGCGCCACGTACATGGGGCGACCCGGCCAAGCCGCCTCAACATCGTCCTCGTCAGTGTGGAAAGCTTGGGGTCCGAGTTCATCGGCGCGCTGGGCAATCGCGAAGGCATCACGCCGGAACTCGACCGCCTGACCCCGGCGAGCCTGTTCTTCACCCAGATCTATGCCACCGGCAACCGCACGGTGCGTGGTCTCGAGGCGCTTTCGCTGTCGATACCGCCGACGCCGGGCCAGTCGATCGTGAAGCGACCGAAGAACGAGGGTCTGTTCTCGCTCGGTGCGCTGCTCGAGGACGAGGGCTACGACGCCAAGTTCGTCTATGGCGGCTACGGTTATTTCGACAACATGGGCTACTTCTTTGCCCACAACGAATACGAAGTGGTCGACCGCAGCGCGCTCGGTCGTGACGAGATCCACTACGAAAACATCTGGGGTGTCGCCGACGAGGATCTCTTCACGCTGGCGCTGCGCGAGGCCGACCGTTCGGCAGCGGGCGGCGAGCCGTTCTTCCTCCACGTCATGACGACGAGCAATCACCGGCCCTACACCTACCCGGAAGGACGCATCGACATCCCGTCCGGTACGGGTCGCAACGGCGCAGTGAAGTATTCAGATTATGCGATCGGCAAATTTCTGCGCGAGGCGCGCGGCAAGCCCTGGTTCGACGACACGATCTTCGTGATCACCGCCGACCATGGCGCCTCGGCGCGTGGCACGACCGACATTCCGGTCGACCGCTACCGCATACCGCTGTGGATCTATTCCCCGAAACACGTTGCGCCGGGGCGCGTGGATAGCCTGGCTTCGCAGATCGACATCGGGCCGACGATGCTCGGGCTGCTGGGTGTCGATCACGAAACGAAATTCTTCGGCCGCGACATCCTGAGCGCACAACACGGAACGGAGCGCGCCTTCCTCGCGACCTACCAGACGCTCGGCTACTTGCGCGACGGTTGGCTGGTCACCTTGTCGCCGCGGCGCGAGGTGCGATTGCGTCGCATCGATGCGAGTGCGCCGGCGCTCGATGCCGCGCAGGAAGACGCGTTGCGCCGGGAGGCGATCAGCTACTACCAGGTGGCGTCACAGGTTTTCCGCGACGGGCTGTATCGCGACGACGACCAGCCCCGCCTGCACCACGCGCTCAGGCCGCGCCCGGCTTCGCACGGATAGCGGATTTCGGCCGGAAGGCCTTCACCACGGCGTCGTTGGTTTCGATGTAGGGTCCGCCGATCAGGTCGATGCAGTAGGGCACCGCTGAAAAGATGCCGTGCACCGCCTGCCTGCCGTCGGCGTCCTTCACGCCTTCCAGCGTCTCGCGGATCGATTTCGGCTGGCCGGGCAGGTTCAGGATCAGCGACTTGCCGCGGATGGCGCCGACCTGGCGCGAGAGGATGGCAGTCGGCACGTAGTGCAGGCTGATCTGGCGCATCTGCTCGCCGAAGCCCGGCATCAGCTTGTGCGCCACCGCCATGGTCGCCTCGGGGGTGACATCGCGCGGCGCCGGACCGGTGCCGCCGGTGGTCAGCACGAGGTGGCAGCCGACTTCGTCGCACAGTTCGATCAGCGTTCTCTCGATCACTGCCTGCTCGTCGGGAATCAGGCGCGCCTCCATGCGCCAGGGCGAGGCGAGCGCGTTGCCGAACCATTCCTGCAGCGCCGGTATGCCCTGGTCCTGATACACGCCGCTCGAGGCGCGGTCGCTGATCGACACGAGGCCGATCAGCAGGGTTTCGTCATTCGTCGTCATCGAGGTTTTCCGGGTTGTCACTCGGCGTGGCCGAGGCGTCATCGTCGAGCGCGCGCAGGATGCGGAAGATCTCGCGGAAGGCGCGCGGCGGCTTGCCGAGTTCCTGTTCCTTGAGCGCGTTGCGGCGCAATTGCCGCAGTTGCTGCAGGTCCGCCGCGGGGTAGGCCCGCGCGATGTCGTCGATGCCCTGCTCGTGCTCGAGCATGCGCGCGCGCAGCCGTTCGAGCCGGTGTTCGCGTGCCTTGGCCTGCGCCGATACGCCCCGGATTGCGTCGAGCGCGGCCTGGATCGGTTCGACGTCGGCATCGCGCATCAGGCGGCCGATGTACTGCATCTGGCGCCGCTTGGCGCCGTTGCTGGTGATCCGTTGCGCCTCGCGGATCGCGCTGCGCAGCGAATCCGACATCTCGATTCGCGCAAGCTGAGCCGCCGACAACCCGACCAGTTGGCCACCGAGATCCTGCAGCGCATGCGATTCGCGCTTCTTCTGCGATTTGCTCGGGCGAGTGTCGATGTCGAGTTGATCGGCGTCGTCGGTTTCGGGATGGTGTGTGGATGACATCGCAGCGGAAAAAGCGGGGCAGGGCGCGAAAGAACGATAAGATTATAGCCTTCACCGACTTCCGCCCGCCGATCCTCCATGTCCGACCAGGGATTCAGTTTTTCCGACCAGAAACTGCGCGACATCGCAGCCGAAATCCTCGAATACGCGAAAGGCCGCGGGGCAAGCGCCTGCGAAGCCGACGTGTCCGAAGGCTACGGCCAGTCGGTCTCGGTGCGATGCGGCGAGGTCGAAACCATCGAATACAACCGCGACAAGGGCATCGGCGTGACCGTCTATCTCGGCCAGCAGCGCGGCTATGCGAGTTCCTCCGATTTCTCGCGCGATGCGCTGCGCGCCACCGTCGATGCGGCGCTGTCGATTGCGCGCTTCACCGCGCCCGACCCGTGCGCCGGATTGCCCGAGGAAAAGCTGCTGGCGCGCGAGTTCGGCGATCTCGACCTGTTCCATCCGTGGAACCTGCCGGTCGAGCAGGCAATCGATCTGGCGCGCCGCTGCGAGGATGCGGCCTTCGCCGTCAGCCCCATGGTCCGCAACTCCGAGGGTGCGAGCGTCTCGACGCAGCAGTCGCATTTCGTCTCGGCCAACAGCCTGGGTTTCATGGGCGGCTTCGCCGGGTCGCGCCATTATTACTCGTGCTCGGTGATCGCCGGTGAGGGCGACGGCATGCAGCGCGACGACTGGTACGTGTCCAAGCGCGACGCGGCCGATCTTTGCGCGCCCGAAGAAGTCGGCGACTACGCCGCACGGCGCGCGCTGTCGCGCCTCAAGTCGCGCAAGATCAAGACCTGCGAGGTGCCGGTGCTGTTCGAGGCGCCGATCGCCGCCACGCTGATCGGCAACTATGTGCACGCGGTCAGCGGCGGTGCCCTGTATCGCAAGAGCAGTTTTCTCGAAGGCAGCCTCGGCAAGCAGGTGTTCTCGAAGAACGTGCAGATCAGCGAGCGGCCGCACCTGCGCAAGGGCATGGCGAGCAGCTGGTTCGACGACGACGGCGTGGCCACGCACGACCGCGAGGCGGTGCAGGACGGCGTCGTCCAGGGTTATTTTCTCGGCACCTATTCGGCGCGCAAGCTCGGCATGCAGACCACCGGCAACGCGGGCGGCGCGCACAACCTCATCGTCAAACCGGGCAAGCGAGATCTGGCCGGGTTGATCAAGGAGATGGGGCGTGGCCTGCTGGTCACCGAGCTGCTCGGCCACGGCGTGAACTACGTCACCGGCGACTATTCGCGCGGTGCGGCCGGCTACTGGGTGGACAAGGGGCAGGTGCGCTATCCGGTGCAGGAAATCACCATCGCCGGCAACCTGAAAGACATGTTCCTCGACGTGGTCGACATCGGCGACGACGCGCTGGCGCGTGGCTCGAAGCAGGTCGGCTCGATCCTGATCGGCCGCATGACGGTGGCCGGCGACTGACTGGCGCGAACCGCTCGCACCCGGAGGTGGGCATGCAACGACGCTCGTTCCTGAAGTCCGCCGCAGCGGGATCGCTTGCCGGGCCGGCCGTCGTGCGTGCACAGTCGCTCGATGGCCGTCTGCCGGAAATCAAGTGGCGGCTGGCGTCGAGTTTTCCGAAGAGCCTCGACACAATCTTCATCGCCGCCGAAACCATGGCGCAGCGCGTCGCTGCCGCCACGGGCAACCGTTTCCAGATCCGCGTCTTTCCGGCCGGCGAGATTGTCCCCGGCCCGCAGGTACTCGATGCGGTTAAGGACGGCACGGTCGAGATCGGCCACAGCGCGAGCTACTACTACGTCGGCAAGGATCCGACTTTCGCCTTCGATACCGCGATGCCGTTCGGTCTCAACAGCCGGCAGCAAAGCGCATGGATCTTCAATGGCGGTGGCCTCGAACTGATGCGCGAGCTGTTCCGCGGCTACAACATCTACAACATTCCGCTCGGAAACACCGGGGTGCAGATGGGCGGCTGGTACCGCAACGAGATCCGCACTGTCGATGACCTCAAGGGCCTCAAGATGCGCATCGGCGGTTTCGCCGGGCAGGTGATCGCGCGCCTCGGCGCCGTGCCGCAGCAGATTCCCGGCGGCGACGTCTATCCCGCGCTGGAGAAAGGCACCATCGATGCTGCGGAGTGGGTGGGGCCCTACGACGACCTCAAGCTCGGTTTCAACAAGGTCGCGAAGTACTACTACTACCCCGGCTGGTGGGAAGGCGGGCCGCAGCTCACTGCGTACGTGAACCTCAAGCAATGGAACGGTTTGCCAAAGGAATACCAGACCGTCCTCGAGGATGCCTGCATGGTCGGCCACATCGACATGCAGACGCGCTACGACGCCAAGAATCCGAAGGCGTTGAAGGAACTCGTCGGCAGCGGCACGGTGCTCAAACCGTTCCCCGCCGAGGTGATGGCCGCCTGCTACAAGGCCACGCTGGAGATCTACGACGAGACAGCGGCGAAGAATCCGCGCTTCAAGAAGGTTTACGAAGCCTGGCGCAAGTTCCGCGACGAGCAGTTGCAGTGGTTCGCCGTGGCCGAGAACCGCTACGACAACTTCATGCAGGCTACGCGCACGTTCGGGCAGAAGAAGTAGCTGGCCGCAGACCACGTCGCTGCCGCGCTCGGGCTCAGGGCAAGGCCGTCCTCAGCAATTCGCCGTAACTGTCGCGGAATTTCTCGCAGCGATCGATCCACTCGCGCGTGCTCTTGGGCATCGGCGTGCGCGCACGCGTGATGTGCCCGACCAGTTCGCTGCCCTGGGCGATCAGCACCAGCGCGTCGTCGTAGCCCTGCAACTGCGGCGCGGTCCACAGCGGCGACGGCCCCGGCGCGATGGCAATCAACAGCTCGGACGCCACCACGAAATCGCTCCATACGTCGAAAATACCGCCGTCGGTGCGCAGCGTTTCGCACTTCACTTTCGCGGCTTCGGCGAACTCGCGCGCGACGCGTTCGATGCCGCGGAACGTCGGCAGCGGTTCGAACACCGCCACCAACGTGTCGGCGATGCGGTCGATGTCGCGCATGGTCAGCGCGATCTTGACGTAGCGGCTTTCGTAGAAGTCCTCGAGCGGCACGGTGAACGCCTTGAACGGCTCACCCCACAGTTCGTCGATGCCCTCCTCGCCGCTGCGGTGCAGAACCAGGCGGCCAAGCGACAGGGCCTCCTGGAGATGGCTGCCGCATTCGCGCATCAGGGCGTTGTCGTGTGCAATGTCGATGCCCAGGGCCTGCATCTCCACCAGCTTGGTGAAAATGTCGGTCGCGCGATTGAACAGCGCGCCGGCCAGCATTGCGCCCTTGACGCGGCGGCGCGCGGCATCGGGCTCGCTGTCGTAGGCGCGGCGTGCCTCGTCGAGGCGCCGGCCGGGCACGTTCAGGCCATGCTCGACATGATTGAACAGGCGGCGCGTAAGCGCCTCGATCAGGCGCTTCTTGGCCTGCAGCGTGTCGGCCGGGACCTCGTAGATCTTGATCCAGTAACCGTAGTAGTAACCTCGGAGCACGCCGTCGATGACGCTGCGCGTGCCGAGCGCTATTTCTGCTTCCATGTGGCCGATGGTCTGACCGGGGTGAGGAGGGACTCGCATTCTATCCAAACCTGCTCGCGCTTGTGCACGGCAATAAATCACATAGGGTGGTTCGAGTCGGGTGGCCGCAAACCCGCGCGGATACTCGCTCTCAGGCTGGCATGCCGGGTGACGCCCGCAGCATGCGCGCTGGCGCCGATGTCGGCCTGCGCGCGCGTTGCGGACCGGCTTGGGGTTTCTGCGAGAATGTCGCTTCGACAATCAAAATCAAGGAGCCCCAATTGAAGCGCTACGAAATCCATCTGCAGCCCGGCCAATCCTCGATGCAATGCCGCGAATTCGTGCCGGGTGAACTTGGCGAACATCAGGTCGCGGTGGCGATCAAGGCCGTGTCTTTCAACTATCGGGATCTGCTGGCATCGGACAACACCTACTTCGTACCGATAGCGCCGGGGCGCGTGCCGTGTTCCGATGGTGCCGGCGAAGTTGTTGCGGTCGGCAGCGGGGTCAGTGCGTTCAAGCCGGGCGATCGTGTTGCCACGACCTTCTTTCCCGACTGGAAATCCGGCCCGGCGGATGCCGCGAGCCTGTCGCGTGCGCTCGGCGCCGAGATCGACGGCGCGCTGACCGAACGTTTTGTCGCCGACCAGAGCGAGCTCATCGGCATACCCGATACGTTGAGCTTCGCCGAAGCGGCGACGCTGCCCTGCGCCGGCGTCACCGCGTGGAATGCGCTGCACGAGGCCGGTTCGCTCAAACCCGGCCAGACGGTGCTGTTGCTCGGCACCGGGGGCGTGTCGATCGCCGGGCTCCAGTTTGCCAAGGCGGCCGGTGCGCGCGTCATCATCACCTCGAGCAGCGATGCGAAGCTTGAGCGCGCACGCCAGCTCGGCGCCGACCACGGCATCAACTACCGTCGCCATGTCGACTGGGAACAGGAGGTGATGCGCATTACCGAAGGGCGCGGCGCCGACGTGATCCTCGAAGTCGGCGGGCCGGGCACGCTCGAGCGCTCGCTGCGCTGCGTGCGTGTCGGCGGGCGTATCGCCTACATCGGCGTGCTCACCGGCATGGCGGCACAGGCCAATCCGGTCATGCTGATTCCCAAGGTGGCGAGCATCCACGGCATTTTCGTCGGCAGCCGCGCGATGTTCGCGGCCATGCTCGACGCCATCCGCTGCCACGGCATCAAGCCGGTCATCGACCGCGAATACGCGTTCGACGAGGTACCAGCCGCCATCGAATGCATGCGTAGCGCAACGCATTTCGGCAAGCTGGTGGCGCGGGTCGGGCACTGAACCCGAGGCCGTTGCGGCGCCGCAGTCGCAACGGCACCCGCTCCCGTTACCTCGCAGTAGGATGGGCTGAAACCCGCATGGACAGGCGCTGTGCAGCATGCCTGCCCGGTGGCCCGCATGGTTCGGCACTCGCAGGGCGGGCCGCGCCAGGATGTCCGCTGTATGCGCCTTCCGGGCTAACGGCCCTTGCCCAGCAGCACGATGCCGATCGTCTCCACCAGGACGATGAAGTCGAGTAGCAGCGAATGGTTCTTCACGTAGTAAAGGTCGTACTGGAGTTTCTTGCCGGCGTCGTCGATCGACGCGCCATATCGGAATCGCACCTGTGCCCAGCCGGTGATGCCCGGCTTCACCCCGTGGCGTGCGGCGTAGAACGGAATCGCCCGCTGCAACTGCTCGACGAAGTAGGGGCGTTCCGGGCGCGGTCCGACCAGGCTCATCTCGCCCTTCAACACATTGACCAGTTGCGGCAATTCGTCGATGCGCAGCTTGCGGATGATCTTGCCGACCCGCGTTACCCGCGCGTCGTCCGATGCCGCCCAGCGCGGCGTGCCGTCGCCTTCCGCATCGACGCGCATGCTGCGGAACTTGATGATCCGGAACACCTTGCCCGCCTGGCCGACCCGCTCCTGGCGGTAGAGGACCGGAAAGCCGCTCTCCAGCACGATCAGCAATGCCGCAACCAGCATCAGCGGCGCGCACAGCACGAGCAATAGCACCGATGCGCAGATGTCTGTCGCGCGCTTGGCGGTCGAGCGCAGCATGCCGTGGCGGAAGCCTTCGCCGAATATCAGCCAGCTGGCCCGCAGGTAGTCGAGACGCACCTGCCCGAGTGCGGTTTCGAAGTAGCTCGACAGGTCCAGCACGCGTACCCCGGCAAGCCGGCAGTCGAGCAGATCGTTCATCGGCAGTGCGCCGTCGCGTCGGTCGCCGAGGGCGACCACGATCTCGTCAACGCCGTGGAGTCGCGACAAAGCAAGCAGCGATGTGTCGGCGCCCAGAATCTGCTCCGGCGGGACGCTCGGCGACGCCGGCGCGTGGCTGCCGGCGTAGAACCCGACCAGTTCCACGCCCGGGCCGAAGCGCTTGAGCGATTGCTGGACGGCAAGGGCCTCGGGTCCCGTTCCCGCGATCAGGACGCGCCGCGCAAGCAGGTGCCGTGCGTCGGCATGCACCACGAGGGCGCGCAGGATCGCGAGTACCGCGATTGCCACGATCGTCGACACCGTTGTGTGTCGGAACTCGAAGAGGAAGTAGGCCAGCGGCACGGCGGCGGCAAGCGAGAGAACGTTGCGAATGACCGAATCGAGCGCTGTGCGGTCCCGTCTCGTCGAATAGATGCCGAGCACGGCGCTGAATCCGACCATTATCGTGGCGAAGGCGATCGCGGACGGGATGTCGGCCACCAGATCCCGTGGCACCAGCCAGTGCCGCCACAGCATCGACAGGATCACGCCGAGGAACAGGAACACGCCATCCGCCACAGCAAGTGCCATCCCGCCTGTGAACAGCCACCTGTCGAACAACCTGCCTTGCATGCCTGCCTCTCAACCTGTCGTGCCCGCATTGGCGTCGCCGATATGCGGCGCGGCGGGCCGCGCAATTCTCGGCAAGGATCGATTCGATCGACTTGACCTGGATCATGGGTTCGCGCGCCCACTGCGCAGCCGCAGACGCATTGCGCCAATCAACGCCCGGGCAGGGCGAGCCGCGCTGCCAGTGCAACGAAGATCAGCGCCGCCACTCTATTGAGCCAGGTGTGCGCGCCGGGCGCGCTGCCGAGCCATTTGCCGAGCCGCGCGGCCGCGAGTGCGATGGCGCCGAACACCAGCAGCGTGGCGACGATGAACACGCTGCCGAGCAGCAGGAGCTGCGGCACGAGCGCCCCGCGCGCCGGGTCCGCGAACTGCGGCAGGAAGGCGAGAAAGAACAGCGACACCTTCGGGTTGCTCAGGTTCATCGCGATGCCGCGCAGGAAGTACTGCCGCGCACTCAGGGCGCCGGACGCCCGGATCGTGCCTGCAGCCGAGGTGCCGGCCGCACGCCAGGCCTGCCATGCCAGCCACAGCAGATAGGCGGCACCCATCGCCTTGAGTATCGTGAAGGCAATTGCCGATGCCTGGATCAGTGCGGCGAGGCCGGCCGCGACTGCGGCGGTGTGAACCAGCAGGCCGGTGCACAGTCCGAGCACCACCATCACGCCGGCACGTGCGCCGTGCAACGTGGATTGCGTGAGCACGAACAGGTTGTCCGGGCCCGGTGCGATGCCGAGTGCAACCGAGGCAACGAAGAACGCAGCGAGCATGTCGGGCGGCATCATGGCTTGCGACCCGACTGCCCGAACACCTTTTCCAGCGCGCGGCGAGCTTCCTCGATCTCGGCTTCCGAGTCGTCGCGGAATTCGCTGGCCGGCGCCGCGATGCCGAACGCGCGACGCAGGGCACGCGCGTCTTCCTCGATCTCACGCGTCAGCGGATCGCCGCTGGCCGTGCCGGTGGACGATGCCTCGCGCGGCAGCACGATCTCGACACTGTCGACATCGACCTGCGCCTTGCGGTCGAGCCCGGCGGTGACGAGCTGCGGAAAGGCGATCACCAGTGCCACCATCGCGATCTGGATCAGCACGAAGGGCACCGCGCCCCAATAGATGTCGGTCGAGCGGATCGACGGCGGTGCCACGCTGCGCAGGTAGAACAGCGCAAAACCGAAGGGCGGATGCATGAAGCTGGTCTGCATGTTGATCGCGAGCAGCACGCCGAACCACGTGAGATCGATGCCGAGCTTTTCCGCCACCGGCGCGAGCAGCGGCACGACGATGAACGACAGTTCGAAGAAATCGAGAAAGAACGCGAGCAGGAACACCAGCACATTCACGGCGATCAGGAACCCGAGTTCGCCGCCCGGCAACGACGTCAGCAGGTGTTCCACCCACAGATCGCCGCTGACCGCGCGGAACACGAGCCCGAACACCGTCGAGCCGACCAGGATGAACAGCACGAACGTCGACAGCCGCGCGGTGGTGTCCATCGCCTGGCGCAGCAGCGGCCAAGACAGGCGCCTGCGCAGCATCGCCATGGCCAGCGCGCCGCTGGCGCCCATTGCGCCGCCCTCGGTCGGGGTGGCGATGCCGAGCAGGATGGTGCCGAGCACGAGAAAGATCAGCGCGAGCGGCGGCAGCAGCGTCGTTGCCACGCGCAACAACAATGCGCTGCCGCGCAGCGTGCGTGCTTCCGGCGGCAGGGCCGGCGCTGCCGCGGGCCGGATCACCGCGACGGCGAGAACGAACAGGGCGTAGCAGGCGGTCAGCACGAGGCCGGGGATCAGCGCGCCGGAATACATCTCGCCCACCGGCCGGCCGAGCTGGTCGGCGAGGACGATCAGTACCAGCGAGGGCGGAATGATCTGGGCCAGCGTGCCGGAAGCGGCAATCACGCCGCTGGCAAGGCGCTTGTCGTAGCCGTAGCGCATCATGATCGGCAGCGAAATCAGGCCCATCGAGATCACCGATGCGGCGACGACGCCGGTCGTGGCGGCGAGAAGCGCGCCGACGAAGATCACCGCGAAGGCCAGTCCGCCGCGCAGCGGGCCGAACAACTGGCCGATGGTGTCGAGCAGGTCCTCCGCCATGCCGGAACGCTCGAGAATCAGTCCCATGAAGGTGAAGAAGGGAATCGCCAGCAGCGTGTCGTTCGACATGATGCCGAACACGCGCTCCGGCAATGCCTGCAACAGTGCGGGTTCGAGCAGGCCGAGTTCGATGCCGACGAAGGCGAACAACAGGCCGTTGGCGCCCAGCGCGAATGCCACCGGATAGCCGAACATTAGGAACACCACGAGCGCCGCGAACATCACCGGCGCCATGTTGGCGACCAGAAACTCAATCATGCGTGATGCCGCTGCGCTGGCGTGCGATCTCGTCCGCCAGGTCCAGCTCGCTGCGCCGGCCGTGCCGGGCCGCCAGCGGATCGGGGGCGCGCCCGGCAAGGAAGGCGATGCGCTTCACCAGTTCGGAGATGCCCTGCAGCGCAAGCAGCGCGAAGCCAGCCGGCATCAGCAGCTTGGCTGGCCAGCGCAGCAGGCCGCCGGCATTGCCCGACACTTCGCTGCTCGCCCAGGCGTCGACGAATACCGGCCACGAAAGGCGCAGCAATATCAGCGTCATCGGCAGCAGGAACAGCAGCGTGCCGGCGATATCGATCCAGGCGCGCGCACGCGGCGAGCAGCGCGCACTGATCAGGTCGATGCGCACATGTTCGTCGCGCAACAGCGTGTAACCGGCACAGAGCAGGAACACCGCGGAGAACAGGTACCACTGCACTTCGAGAAAGGCATTCGAACTGAGGTTGAACGTCTTGCGCATCACGGCGTTGCCGGCGCTGATCAGCACCGCGACCAGCACCAGCCAGAGCACGCCGCGGCCGATGCGTTCGTTCAGCGCGTCGATGGCGCGAGACAGCCTGAGCGCAAGGTCCATCGGAACTCTCCCTGTATGGCGGGCCGCCGCGCGACGCCTGTGTCGAATGTCGGCGCTATGATAACCTTCTCGCGACTATTCTCCTGCGCGCCGGGTTCGCCGGTGAGCTTCTATCCGAACCTCGAAAAATGACGCGACTCTGTCTTGTAAGGCATGGCGAAACCGACTGGAACGCGCAGCGGCGCATCCAGGGGCACATCGACATCCCGCTCAATCCGGGCGGCATCGAACAGGCGGCTGCGGCCGCGCGCGGATTGGCCGGGCGCGGCATCCAGGCGATCTACAGCAGCGACCTGACGCGCGCACGCCAGACGGCGGCCGCGATCGCGCAAGAACTCGGACTCGACGTGCGCTGCGATGCGCAACTGCGCGAGCGCCGTTTCGGCATTTTCGAAGGACTGACTTACGACGACGCGCGGCGCGAACACGCGGCGCTGTATGCACGTTTCGAGACCCGCGATACCGCCTTTGCCGTGCCGGGCGGCGAGAGCCTGCTCGAGCTTGCGGCACGCGTCGAGGCGACGCTCGGGCGCATCGTGCAGCAGCATCCCGGACAGACGGTGCTAGTGGTCACGCACGGCGGCGTCCTCGACATCGCCTACCGCCTTGCAACGGGTCGTCCCCTCGCAATGCCCCGCGACTTCCTGATTGGCAATGCCACCTACAACTGGGTCGACTGGCATGGCGAGGGCGCGGCGGGCCGTTTCGTGCTGCGCACGTGGGGCGAATCCGTGCATCTCGATGAAACGCTGGACGAACTGCCGGGATGAACGCGGGCAGTACCGCAGCCGATCTTCAGGGTAACCCTTCCGCCGATTCGGACGCCGCGGCAACGCTGCTTGCTGCGGTCGATGCGATGGTGCGCGAGACCCACCCGGGCCGGGTGATCGCGGTCACGCTGGACAGCCGCATCGAGCGCGATCTCGGCCTCGACAGCCTGGCGCGCGTGGAACTGATGCTGCGTCTCGGCGAAGCCTGCCGCACGCGCTTTCCACCCGAGGCGCTGGGCGAGGCGCAGACGCCGCGCGACCTGCTGCGCTACCTCGGGCACACCGATGCCGAAAGTGCGCTCGACGGCACGGCGGTCGATGGTGTCGGGGCATCGGACGTACCGCTGCCTGATGCGGCGCTGACCCTGGTCGATGTACTCGAATGGCACGCCGCGCGGCAGCCGCTGCGCGACCATGTGCTGCTGTACGACGAACGCGAGTCGCTGGAACGGATCGGCTACGCGGCGCTGCACGAGCGCGCGCGGCGCATCGCTGCCGGGCTGATCGCCGAAGGGGTGGAACCGCAGCAGACGGTCGCGCTGATGCTGCCGACCGGATTCGATTACCTCGCGAGCTTCTTCGGCGTGCTGCTGGCGGGCGCGGTTCCGGTGCCGATCTATCCGCCGGCGCGCCTGTCGCAGATCGAGGAACATCTGACGCGCCATGGCCGCATCCTGGCGAACGCCGGTACGGTGCTGATCATCACGGTGCCCGAGGCCGAGGGCGTGGCCTCGATGCTGCGCGCCGTGGCGCCGGCGCTGCGGCGTACCGTGACCGCGGCGCAACTCGAGCGCGAGCCGATGACCATCCTGCATCGCGCCGGCCCGGACGACCTCGCTTTTCTCCAGTACACCTCGGGCAGCACGGGCGATCCGAAGGGCGTGATGCTGACGCATGCCAATCTGCTCGCAAACGTCCGTGCCATGGGACGCGTGGTCAAGGCGGGCAGCGAGGACGTGTTCGTGAGCTGGCTGCCGCTCTATCACGACATGGGGCTGATCGGCGCCTGGTTGGGCTCGCTCTACCACGCGATGCCGCTGGTGCTGATGAGCCCGCTGGCGTTCCTGTCCCGACCGGGCGTGTGGTTGCGCGCGATTTCGCGCCATCGCGGCACGCTGTCGGCCGCGCCGAATTTTGCCTATGAACTGGTGGCGCGCAAGCTGCCCGATGCCGAACTCGAGGGGCTCGATCTGTGGAGCTGGCGCCTCGCCTTCAATGGTGCGGAGCCGGTGATACCGGCGACGCTCGAGGCGTTCGCGCAGCGCCTCGGTCCGGTGGGCTTTCGCAGCACGGTCATGACACCGGTCTACGGGCTGGCGGAATGCTCGGTCGGACTGGCCATCCCGCCGCTGGAGCGCGGGCCGCGCATCGACGCGATCGATCGCGACAGTTTCGCGCGCGAACGGCGTGCCGTGCCGGTCGACCCGGATGCGGTCAGTGCGATGCGTGTGCCCGCGTGCGGACGCCCGCTGCCGGGCCACGAAGTGCGCATCGTCGACGATGCCGAGCACGAGCTGACCGAGCGCAAGGTCGGGCGGCTGCAGTTCCGCGGCCCGTCGGCAACGCGCGGCTATTACCGCAATCCGGACGCCACGCGGCAACTGGTGCGCGACGGCTGGCTGGATTCGGGCGACTACGCCTACCTGCACGACGGCGAGGTCTACCTGACGGGGCGCGCCAAGGATCTGATCATCCGCGGCGGCCGCAACATCTACCCCTACGAACTGGAACAGGCGGTGGGCGCGCTCGCCGGCATCCGCAAGGGCTGCGTCGCGGTATTTGCATCGACCGATCCCGCGGGGGGCACCGAGAAACTGGTGGTGATGGCCGAGACCCGCGAAACCGACGAGGATGCGCGCGCGGCGCTGGTCGACGCGATCAACCGCGTCTCGCTCGATGTCATCGGCATGCCGGCCGACGACATCGTGCTGGCCCCGCCCTACACGGTGCTGAAGACATCGAGCGGCAAGATCCGTCGTGCCGCCTCGCGCGATGTCTACGAGCGTGGCGCGCTCGGCGCAAGGCGCTCGTCGGCCTGGCTGCAGATCCTGCGGCTGGCGCTGGCAGCGGCCGGATCTCGCACTTCGGGCTGGTTGCGCGTCGCGGGGAGCACGCTCTACGGCTGGTATGCGTGGCTGATCTTCGGCCTGCTCGCGGGGCCGACCTGGGCGATCGTCGCCGCCGCGCGCAAGCCAGCCATCGGCCGCGTCGCGGTGCATCTGGCGACGCGCGTCTTCCTGCGCTGCGCCGGCATGCCGGTGCGCCGCATTTCGCCCTCGCGCGTGCCGGGCAAGCCGCACGTACTGGTTTGCAATCACGCGAGCTACCTCGATGCGATCGTTCTCTATGCGATCCTGCCGCCGGCCGCACGCTATGTCTTCGTCGCCAAGCGCGAACTGGCGAGCCACTGGTTCCCGCGCCTCTTTCTGGAGGGGCTGGGCGCATTGTTCGTCGAGCGCTTTTCGGCGCGCCAGGGGGCCGAGGACGCGCAGGCGCTGGTCGAGGCCATGCAGGGCGGACAAAGCCTCGTCGTGTTCCCCGAGGGGACGTTCTCGCGCGAGGCCGGGCTGCGCTATTTCCGCATGGGTGCTTTCGTCGCTGCTGCGCGTTCGGGTGCGCCGATCGCAACGGCGGCGTTGCGCGGCATGCGCGCCGTGCTGCGCGACCGCACCTGGCTGCCGCGCCGCGGGCGCATCGAGTTCGAACTCGGGGCGACGCTGATACCGCTGGCAGACGACTGGCAGGCAGCGGTGAGACTGCGCGATCAGGCGCGCAGCGAGATGCTCGGCCTGTGTGGCGAGCCAGACCTCGGAAACTGGCCTGCCGCCTGAGTCCGTTTTACAATTGTTTGCAAATTCCATCCATCCTGTAGGGGTCGGTATGCGGCAATTGTCGATCGCGCTTCTTGTTTTCCTGTTTTCGTTCAAAGTGATGGCGCAGGAGCCGCTGGTTTTCGCAGTCAATGAGGGTGCGACTTACCATGTGACGCCGATCGAGACGCGGGAGCGTTTTCGCGAGCTGGCGGACCTGATCGGCAAGACGCTCAAGCGGCCGGTGCGCATCGATCCGGTCGACGACTATGTCGAATTGCGCCAGGGGCTCGAGGCGAAGCGCTACGACCTGGCGTTCATCCACCCGGCGCACCACAGCCTGCGTGCGATACGCGACCAGAAGTACCATCTGCTGGTGCTCACTTCGGGATACACGGAGTACAAGGCGCGGTTCTTTGTCGCCAAGGGTTCGACCCTCAAGGAATCGAAGGAGATCAAGGGCAAGCCGATGGCGATGCCCGATCCCGATTCGATCACTGCGTGGATTGCCCGCGCATCGATGCGCGATCTCGGCATCGATGCGAAAAAGGAGAACATCCAGACCACGCGCTACCAGGATGCCGTGCCCTTCATGGTCGACAACGGATTCGCCCAGATAGGCATTTCCGCCTCCGGCGCCGTCATCAAGGAATGGGAAGCCAAGGGTGGGCGCGTGCTGTTTGCCTCGCGCCCGGTGCCGATCAAACAGTTGATCGCCTCGCCCAACCTGCCGGCAGCGGATGCCGAGCGCGTGCGCGAACTGTTCATCGGCCTGGAAAAGGCGCCCGGCGGGGCGGCGATCCTGCAGAAGATCGGATTCAAGGGCTTCCAGCGCGGCGACGACGCGCAGATGGCCGAACTCACCGCCTGGCTCGGCATCTGATCCGGTGAATCGGAGCGCGACAGGCGCTACGGCACCGCCATCGTCGTCGACCACGGCCCCCCGCAAAGGGCCTTGTTGCCGAACGGAAGATGGTTCGGCCCGATGCCAGTGCGAATGGCGGGGCGATACCCATCATCGGCATTGTTTTTGAATGCCCGCACAGTGCGCGGCGTCGATCCGGACTCGCCGCTCCTTGCCGGACGGATCCGCTGTACGGCGGCGCGTCGCCGGGCGCGCGTCGGTGGCGCGCAAGGCGCGTGCTAGAATGAATATCCCTCAGCCTCGAATTACTTCTTTTCTCTCAAGGCCTTGCCATGTTTTCACGACAGAACACCCTTGCCAGGACCGACCCCGAGTTGTGGGCGGCGATCTCGGCCGAGAACACGCGACAGGAAGATCACATCGAGCTGATCGCCTCGGAGAACTACGTCAGTGCCGCGGTGATGGAAGCCCAGGGCTCGCAGCTCACCAACAAGTACGCTGAAGGCTACCCCGGCAAGCGCTATTACGGCGGCTGCGAGTTCGTTGACGTCGCCGAGCAACTGGCGATCGATCGCGCCAAGAAACTGTTCGGCGCCGAGGCCGCCAACGTGCAGCCGAATTCGGGATCGCAGGCCAACCAGGCGGTGCTGATGGCCTTCCTCAAGCCGGGCGACACCATCCTCGGCATGAGCCTCGCCCATGGCGGCCACCTCACGCACGGCTCTCCGGTGAACATGTCCGGCAAGTGGTTCAACGTCGTCGCCTACGGCCTCGACGAGCGTGAGGAAATCGACTACGGCGCGATGGAGCGGCTGGCCCACGAGCACAAGCCGAAGCTGATCATCGCGGGTGCGTCGGCCTATGCGCTGCGCATCGACTTCGAGCGTTTCGCCAAGGTGGCCAGGGATGTCGGCGCGATCTTCATGGTGGACATGGCGCACTACGCCGGCCTCATCGCCGCGGGTTTCTATCCGAACCCGGTGCCCCATGCGGACGTCGTCACCACCACCACGCACAAGACGCTGCGCGGCCCGCGCGGCGGCCTGATCCTGATGAAGGCCGAGCATGAAAAGGCGCTCAACTCGGCGATCTTCCCCGGCTTGCAGGGCGGCCCGCTGATGCACGTGATCGCCGCCAAGGCTGCGGCGCTCAAGGAGGCGATGAGTCCCGAGTTCCGCAACTACCAGGAGCAAGTAATCGGCAACGCGCGCGTCATGGCACGCGTGCTGTCGGAGCAGCGCGGCATGCGCATCGTCTCCGGGCGTACCGAAAGCCACGTCTTCCTGCTCGACCTGCGTGCGAAGAACATCACCGGCAAGGATGCCGAGGCGGCGCTCGGCCGTGCCCACATCACGGTCAACAAGAACGCGATTCCCAACGATCCGCAGAAGCCCTTCGTGACCTCCGGCATCCGCATCGGCGCGCCGGCGATGACCACGCGCGGCTTCACCGAGATCGAGGCGGAACAGGTCGCACACCTGCTTGCCGACGTGCTCGATGCGCCCGACGACGAGGCCAACATCGAACGCGTGCGCGGCAAGGTCGCCGATCTGTGCAAGCGGTTTCCGGTGTATGGCGCGTAAGGCCGGGGGCGCGCAGGGCGGTTCGCAGGCGCGCTTTGCACCGCGCACACGAACATGAAGTGCCCTTACTGCGCTGATCCGAACACGCAGGTCATCGACACCCGCGAGAACGAGGAGGGCGACACCGTTCGCCGCCGCCGGCGCTGCCTTGCCTGCGACAAGCGCTTCACCACCTACGAGCGCGTCGAGCTCAAGATGCCCAGCGTGGTGAAGAAGAACGGCTCGCGCGCCGACTATGACCGCGAGAAGCTGATGGCCTCGATGCAGCTCGCGCTGCGCAAGCGTCCGGTGACCATGGAGAGCATCGATGCGGCGATCGACCGCATCGAGGAACGCCTGATCACCCTGGGCGAGCGCGAAGTGCCGAGCGAGAAGGTCGGCGAACTCGTCATGCGCGAGTTGAAGCGCCTCGACAAGATCGGCTACGTGCGCTTCGCCTCCGTCTATCGCAACTTCGAGGATGTCGACGAATTCCGCGACGCGGTGCGCGAAGTGACCAAGCCGCGCGTGCCGCGCACGCGCACGTCATCCTGAGGCAGGCTGCGGCCGGGCCTCCAGGCCACAACGACTCGCGCGGGATTTCACCGGCCGACATGTCCAACGCCGACTTCACCGCAGCCGATCACGCCTTCATGGCACGGGCGCTGCAACTTGCGCAGCGCGGCCTTTACACCACGACACCGAATCCGCGCGTCGGCTGCCTCATCGTGCGCGACGGCGAGGTGGTCGGCGAAGGCTGGCATGCGCGTGCCGGCGAAGCCCATGCCGAAGTGCTTGCGCTGCACGCAGCCGGCGCACGGGCGCGCGGCGCCACCGCCTACGTCACGCTCGAACCCTGTGCGCACCACGGCCGCACGCCGCCCTGCGCCGAGGCGGTCATCGCTGCCGGCATCGCGCGCGTGGTGGCCGCCATGCGGGACCCGAATCCGCTGGTCGCCGGCCGCGGGCTCGACATGCTGCGCGGCGTCGGCATCGAAACGGCCTGCGGCGTGCTCGAACACGAAGCGCGCGAACTCAACATCGGTTTCGTCTCGCGCATGACGCGCGGCCGCCCCTGGTTGCGGCTCAAGGCCGCCGCCAGCCTCGACGGCAAGACGGCGCTCGACAACGGCACCAGCCAGTGGATTACCGGGCCGGATGCGCGGCGCGACGGCCATGCCTGGCGCGCACGCGCCTGCGCGATCCTCACCGGCATCGGCACCGTGCGCGACGACGATCCGCAGCTCACGGTGCGCGACGTGGACACCCCGCGCCAGCCGCTGCGCGTGGTCGTCGATTCGCGCCTCGAAACGCCGCCGTCTGCGCGCATCCTCGATGGCGCTCGGAATGGCGCCCCGGTGCTGATCGCCTGTGCAAGCGAAGATGCCGCACGTGCCGCCGCGCTGCGCGCACGCGGCGCCGAACTCCTCGTGCTGCCCAACGCCGCCGGCAAGGTCGAACTCCCGGCGCTGTTCGGCGAACTCGCGCGCCGCGGCATCAACGAAGTGCACGCCGAAGCCGGCCTCAAGCTCAACGGCTCGCTGCTGCGCGAAGACTGCGTCGACGAACTGCTGCTCTACCTCGCCCCCTGCCTGATCGGCGACGCCGCGCAGGGCCTGTTCAACCTGCCCGCGCTCGAATCGCTGGACCAAAGGCGCAGGCTCGACATTCTCGACCTGCGCCGCATCGGCGACGACATCCGTATACGCGCGCGGCTCGCCTGAACCCTTTCGGAAGGATTCCCGGCCGCGCCCGACCGTTCGTCGGGAAAACGGCCACCTCCATCCCCGGGCGCGTGTTTGCGGGTGTCGTGGCTGCGAATTTTCCGATCCGGGTCGCGCGACCGTTTAGCCGGGCAAGGATGGCCGATCCGGCCATGTCAGCCTGAAAGGCGCATGGCTCGCCCCTCTCCAGGCTGCCCGCCCTGCGGGCCGCATGGGGCGGGGATGCTGGCGCTGGCAGGCTGGAGAGCGCCATTCCATGCGGGTCGTGGCGCGGGTGCGCGGCGATCCAAGGCCGCGAATGGCGCGGGGCGGCGCAGCGATGCGGCTATTTGCACGGCATTGGACCGGGGTGGACAGGCAGGAACCTGCGGCTGCGCTACGCAACCGCAGGCTTGCCGTCGAGCACCTCGACCGCGGGCGGCGCCATCAGTTTCGATGCCTCGTCCCGTGTCCCGCGCAGCCAGGTTTCCACGTGCGCTGTTTCGATCGCAACGACGCTGCGCTTGTCCTGCCGGTCAGGCGGAAGCTTCGGATCGGGCTTGTGCATGCGCGACATGACCGGGTGCGCGTCGGCATTGATCGTCAGCATCGTGTAGCTCTCGACGATCTCGCCGGTCTCCTTGTCCGTCCAGGCGTTCCACAGCCCGGCCAGTCCCCAGGGTGCGCCATCCCGGCGACGAAAGCGCCACCACACGTTTCGGCCGCTCTCCCAGCACGGTTCGTCGAACGACGCGGCGGGGATGATGCAGCGCTGTCCGCGTTGCCAGGCCAGCTTGTACGACGCTTTCGCAGCGATTTCCTCGCAGCGCGCGTTGTTCGTGGCGTAGGTGAGCTTGGCCGTCTTGGCAAACCAGGGAATCAGGCCCCATTGGCCCACGATGAGTTCGCTGACGCCGCTCTCGCCGACCACGGGCCGGACGAAGGGGCCGAGGCTGCGCGGAAAAACTTCGACCTCGCCGCGCCACGGGTTGTGCCGGCCGATATGCCAGAACCGCTCGATGTCGGCCTGATCCGGGGCGACGTAGCGATTGCACATTGGCGCTATTCGGGTGCCATTGCGCCGGGCGATGACTCTGCAGTGCGGTTTCGCCAGCCCGGAATCATCGACGCGCTGCGCTGTGCTACGCGTCCAGCCCGCAGCACTGCTTGTATTTCTTTCCGCTGCCGCAGGGGCAGGGGTCGTTGCGGCCGATTTTGTCGCCTTCGCGTCGGATCGTTGCCGGCGGGCGCTTGGCCTGCCAGAAGCGGTAGAGCGCGACGGCCGACTCGGGCAGCTGCGCCTGTGCTTCGGCATGAAGCTCGTCCTCGCTCGTGCCCTCGGGCGGCCAGGTTTCGCCGAGGTCTTCGGCTTCTTCGGCGGCGAGGCCGCTCAGCACGTCGATCGGAAACAGGTGGGTGACGAGGAAGTCGGCTTCCTCGTCCGACTCGGCGTAGTCGAACCACTCGTCTTCAGACAGTTCCATGCCGTCGAGATAGCCGCCGGCCCAGGCTTCGTAGCTCTCCTGCAACGCCTCGTCGCTCTGGTTGGCGAGCACCAGGCGCAGCGGTTCGCCGCTGGCCAGGGCCTGGACGGTGTCATCGTAGTAGCGGCGCATCAGTTCGGCGACGCGCTGTTCCTGCTCGGGCGTTTCGTATTGCGGTTCCTCGCCGAGCGCGAAGGGCAGCCAGGTTTCTTCTTCGACGTTCTCCGGTCCACTGGCAATGGCGCAGAACAATCCCTGCAGTTCGACCACGCTCATCGCCTCGTTCCGGAAGGCGGGCGAGGCGAGCAGCGCGTCGAGTTCGATCAGTTCGTCGTCGCGCATGGTCAGGCCGCCGCGAGTGCCTGGTCGAGGTCGGCGATGATGTCGTCGATGTGCTCGATGCCGATCGAGAGGCGCACCATGTCCGCGCTGACGCCGGCCTTGGCCAGCTCGTCGGGGCCGAGCTGGCGGTGCGTGGTGGTGGCGGGGTGGCAGGCGAGCGACTTGCAGTCGCCGATGTTGACGAGGCGCGTGACCATCTTCAGCGCGTCCTGGAAGCGTGCGCCGGCCGCTTTTGCGTCACCCGCGCCGCCATTGACGCCGAAGGTGAGGATGCCGCTGGCGCGGCCGCCCATGTATTTTTGCGCGAGCGGAAAATCCGCGTGGTCCGGCAGGCCGGCGTACTTGACCCAGCCGACCTTGACGTGTGCCTTGAGGTATTTCGCCACCGCAAGCGTGTTGTCGCAGATGCGGTCCATGCGCAGCGCGACGGTTTCGATGCCCTGCAGGATCATGAAGGCGTTGAACGGGCTGATCGCCGCGCCCATGTTGCGCAGGGGCACCACGCGCGCGCGGCCGATGTAGGCCGCGGCGCCGAGCGCCTCGGTGTAGACCACGCCGTGGTACGACACATCCGGCTCGTTGAGGCGGCGGAATTTCTTCGGATAGTTGTTCCACGGGAACTTGCCCGAGTCGATGATCGCGCCGCCGAGCGAGTTGCCGTGGCCGCCGAGGTACTTGGTGAGCGACTGCACGACGATGTCGGCGCCATGCTCGATCGGGCGGCACAGGTAGGGCGTGGGCACCGTGTTGTCCACGATCAGCGGCACGCCGTGGCGGTGCGCGACCTCGGCCAGCTTCGCGAAATCGGTGATGTTGCCGAGCGGGTTGCCGATCGATTCGCAGTAGATCGCCTTGGTGCGCTCGTCGATCAGTTTCTCGAAGGCATCCGGATCGCGGTAGTCGGCAAAGCGCACGTTGATGCCGTACTGCGGGAAGGTGTGCGCGAACAGGTTGTAGGTGCCGCCGTAGAGCGTCGAGGCCGAGATGAAGTTGTCGCCCGCCTCGCAGATTGTCTGGATCGCGTAGGTGATCGCCGCCTGCCCGGAGGCCAGCGCCAGCGCCGCGATGCCGCCTTCGAGCGCGGCGAGGCGCTTTTCCAGCACGTCCTGCGTCGGGTTCATGATGCGGGTGTAGATGTTGCCCTGCACCTTGAGGTCGAACAGGTCGGCGCCATGCTGGGTGTCGTCGAATGCGTAGGCCACCGTCTGGTAGAGCGGCACGGCCACCGCATGCGTGGTCGGTTCCGGTGTGTAGCCGGCGTGTACCGCGAGGCTTTCGAATTTCATCCGCGTCTCCTTCCTACGTATCATTCGGGTTTGCCACAGTATACCGACCGGCGACAGCGGCGCACATGCGGCTTCCCGAACGGAACCTTTTGCGGCGCCGCCTGACAGACCACCCATGCAAACTGCCGACCCGCTCGAACTGTTTCCGCCGGCGCCCGAGGCCGCTGCGGCGCGCATTGCCGCGATCGACCCGCGCGCCTATGCGCGCACGCGCAACGCGCTCGACGGCCAGGTGACGCGCCTGTCGCCCTACGTCACCCACGGTTACGTGCACGTGCCCGAGGTGGTCGCGCAACTCGGCCGCCGCCACATCCTGCGCCTGCAGGACCGCATCGTCGCCGAGCTGGGCTGGCGCGAGTATTTCCACCACGTGTGGCGCCACCTCGGCGACGGCATCTTCGAGAGCCGGCGCCCGCCGATCTCGGATGCGGCTTACGCCGACACGATGCCCGACGACATCCTGCGCGGCGCGACCGGCGTGCCGGTGATCGACGCCGCGGTGCGCGCGCTCTACGAAACCGGCTACCTGCACAACCACGCGCGGCTGTGGCTGGCCTCCTACGTGGTCCATCTGCGCAAGGTCGACTGGCGCGCCGGTGCCGTGTGGAGCTACGGCTACCTGCTCGATGGCGATCTCGCGCCGAACCATCTGTCATGGCAGTGGGTGGCCGGTACGCTGACCGGGCGGCCCTACCTGTTCAATGCCGACAACGTGTCGCGCAACGCCGGCCAGGTGCCGGGCTGGCGCAGCCCCGGTACCGCCATCGACTGCGGCTACGACGAGATCGAGCGCATCGCGCGCTCATGCGAGGTGTTGCCGGCGGAACCGGGCACGCATCCCGGCGTGACGCCGCCAGGGCTGTTCGCGGCGCCGCCCGCCGGGCTGCTGCCGCAGGCGGATCTGCCGTCGCTCGCCGGGCGGCGCGTGCGGCTGGTGCATCCGTGGTCGCTGGCGGCGCCCGGCGATGCCGACCTGCGCATCGGCGTGCTGTTGGCGCCGTTCCACCGCCGCTTTCCGTGGTCGGCGACGCGCTGGCACTTCGTGCTGGCGCGCATGCGCGAGGCATGCGACGCCGTGCTGTTCGGCGAACCGGCCGAACTCGATGCGGTGCTGGCCGCCGCGCAATGCGTGGCACTCGAGACGCGCAACCCCGGCTATGCCGAATGGCTGGCACGGCGCGTGCCGTCGTGCGAGGCGCTGCCGCGCTTCTTCGACGATCCGCCGCAGTACTGCACCTCGTTCTCGCGCTTCTGGGAGCGCATTGCGGCGAATCCGCCGCTGTAGTTCAGGCGTGCCGCGGCAGCGCGCCGCGGTGCATCGTCGCGTCGTTCCGATCTGCCAAGGACAAGCATAACCATGGAATTCCTGCTCGACCCCAATGTCTGGATGGCCTTCGCCATGCTCACCGCGCTCGAAATCGTGCTCGGCGTGGACAACATCATCTTCATCAGCATCCTCGTCTCGCGCCTGCCTGCGGACGTGCGCGACCGCGCGCGCCGGCTCGGCCTCGGCTTCGCGATGGTGTCGCGCCTGGCGCTGCTGGCCTCGCTGAGCTGGGTGATGGGCCTGAAGGACGCGTTGTTCGCCGTCTTCGGGCAGGACATCAGCGGACGCGACCTGATCCTGTTCGGCGGCGGCCTGTTCCTGCTCTACAAGGCGTCGCACGAGATCTTCATCGAGGTCGAGGCGAAGGAGGAGCAGGGGCCGCAGATGGATTCGGGCACGAGCGGGCGCACCGGCGCCGCGCTGTTCTGGAGCATCATCGCGCAGATCGCGGTGATCGACATCGTGTTCTCGCTCGATTCGGTAATCACCGCGGTCGGCATGGTCGACGAACTGTCGATCATGATCGCCGCAGTGGTGGCCTCGGTCGGCGTGATGATGTTCGCCGCGCGCCCGATCGGCGAGTTCGTGCAGCGCCATCCCTCGGTCAAGGTGCTGGCGCTTGCCTTCCTCAACATGGTCGGCCTCGCGCTGATCGCCGAGGCCTTCGACGTGCACATGCCCAAGGGCTACATCTACTCCGCGATGGTATTCTCGCTTGCCGTCGAGTTTCTCAACATCCGCGCGCGCAGCAAGCGCCTGCAGAAAGCCGCATCGTGACAACCCAACCTGGCAGCAGTTCGACGACATCCTCCGCGCCGCTGGCGCGCAACCGGGTGCGCAAGCTCGTGCATGGACTGGCGATCGGCAGCTTCGTGCTGTCGCTGGTCGCAGCGGGCATCCTCGTATGGTCGCTGGCGACGCTCGGCATCGGCCACGTCGCCAGCGCCAGCATGATCGCCATCACGCTGTTCCTCGCCAGCTGCGGCGTGGTGCTCTACGTAATGGGCATGCCGCCGCGCAAGCCCGATCCGGCCGACGACAACGCGCCCTGACCCGCTGGCCTGAAAGGCGCGTGGACAGGCGCTCTCAGGGCGTGCCGGTTTGTGATGCAGGTGGTGTGCGGATCCTGGCATGGCATGGCTCGAATGTGCCTGTTCATGCGCTTTTCGGGCCGGCACGGAAGAAAACGCCGCGAAGGCGCATGGCGCTTTCGCGGCGACAGGCCGCGGGAAGGGGAAACCCCGCGGCGTTGGAGAGCACGTCGGCCGCGGGCTGCATCGCGGCCGGTGCATGAGCGACAGGCTCGTGCGAGCATCATCGCGCCGCACCGCCGCCAACGCCAATTGAATCCGGCTATGTTGGCGATAGCCTGCGGCTTTCGTTTCGTCCCGTCATGGTGGCGCAGGCCGAGTGTGGTTCAATCGCTGCATTCCCGACGCCGACCGATGATTCGATGATCGAACGACTTTCCCCGCTGGCCGCGCTCGGCCCGTTCCTGCGGCCGTACCGGCTGCGCATCGTTGGCGCCCTGCTGGCGCTGGTGGTTGCCGCCTGCGCCACGCTGACGCTGCCGATCGCCTTTCGCAACCTGATCGACCTTGGTTTCTCGACTGCCAGCCGCGGCCATATCGACGCCTATTTCCTGGCCCTGTTCGGCGTCGCGCTGGTGCTCGCCTTCGCCACCGCGGCGCGCTTCTACAGCGTGAGCTGGCTCGGCGAGCGCGTCACCGCCGATCTGCGCGCGGCGGTGTACGACAACGTGATCCGCATGTCGCCCGAGTTCTTCGAGGTGACGAAGACCGGCGAAGTGCTCTCGCGCCTGACCGGCGACACCACGCTGGTCGAAACGGTGGTCGGCACCTCGTTCTCGATGGGGCTGCGCAACCTGTTCCTGCTGATCGGCGGGCTGATCATGCTGACCATCACCAGCCCGCAGCTCACCGCCTACATCGCCGGGCTGCTGGTGGCGGTGGTCGCGCCGCTGGTGATCTTCGGCCGGCGCGTGCGCAAGCTCTCGCGCGCCAGCCAGGACAGCCTCGCCGACACCTCCGCGCTGGCCGGCGAAATGCTCGGCGGCATTGCCACCGTGCAGGCGTACACACACGAAGGCATCGAGTCGTCGCGCTATCGCGACCGGGTGGAACGCGCGTTCGGCGTGTCCTTGAAGCGCATCCGCGCGCGCAGCCTGCTCACCGTGGCGATCATCGCGCTGGTGTTCGGCGCCGTCGTGCTGGTGCTGTGGCTGGGTGCGCGCGAGGTGGTGGCCGGGCGCATGAGCGGCGGCGCGCTCGGCGCCTTCGTGCTCTACGCGGTGATGGCGGCCGGCGCGCTGGGTGCGCTGGCCGAGGTGTGGGGCGACCTGTCGCGCGCGGCGGGGGCGATGGAGCGGCTGCTCGAACTGTATCGCGCGCGTCCGGTGGTGCAGTCGGCGCCGGATGCCGCGCCGCTGGCGCAGGCGCACGGCCATGTGCGCTTCGAGCGCGTGGCCTTCCACTATCCGTCGCGGCCCGGCACGGCGGCGCTCGATGGCGTCGGCTTCGAGGTGCGGCCGGGCGAGACGGTGGCGCTGGTCGGCCCTTCCGGCGCCGGCAAGACCACCGTGTTCCAGTTGCTGCTGCGCTTCTACGACCCGCAGTCGGGCGCGATCTTGCTCGACGGGCGCGACATCCGCACGCTGCGCCTGGACGACCTGCGCCGCCACATCGGCATCGTCGCGCAGGACCCGGTGATCTTCTCGGCCGATGCGCGCGACAACATCCGCTACGGCAATCCGGAGGCGAGCGAAGCGGAAGTGGTCGAGGCGGCGCGTCAGGCCTACGCGGACGAGTTCATCCGCGCGCTGCCGCAGGGCTACGAAACCTTTCTCGGCGAGCGCGGCGTGCGCCTGTCGGGCGGGCAGCGCCAGCGCATCGCGATCGCGCGCGCCCTGCTCAAGAACCCGCCGCTGCTGCTGCTCGACGAAGCCACCAGTGCGCTCGATTCCGAATCGGAACGCAAGGTGCAGGCGGCGATCGACAATGCGGCGAAGAACCGCACGGTGCTGGTGATTGCGCACCGGCTGTCGACGGTGCGCAAGGCCGACCGGATCATCGTGCTCGATGGCGGGCGCATCGAGGCGATCGGCAACCACGAGGCGCTGATGGCCTCGAGTCCGCTCTATGCGCGGTTGGCCAGCTTGCAGTTCGGCACGCAGCCGGCCGCGTCCGCTCAGTAGAGTCGCGTGACCTTGTAGCCGCGCGCCGCGAGCAGCGCCGGCACGCCGCGCTTGCCGTACAGGTGCAGCGCGCCGAACGCGGCGAAGCAGTTGCCGCGATCGATCAGCGGCGCCAACCGCTCGGCGAAGCGTTTGTTGCGCTGGAACAGCAGGCTGTCGAGAAAGCGGCGGTTGTGCTCGGCAAGGGCATCGTCGCCGGTCATGACGGACTCGTTGATCTGCCACATGCCGCGCAGGTCGCGCGCGAGGTAGGTCTGCACCAGCGGCTTGAACGATTCCTGGATGCGGTCGTAGTTGGCCTCGGCGTGGCGCAGCAGTGCGAGCTGGGTGTCGTCGGGCAGGTCGTTCATCGCGGCGATCTGCTCGTCGATCGACTCCAGCGCGACCACGTTCTTGCCGCGATTGCGTGCGTCGTTGAGCAGCAGGTGGTCGAGGATGATGCCCGGCGGTTCTGCGGGGCGCACCAGGATCAGCAGCGCCGCCCACGGTTTGAGATGGGCGCGCGCATTGGGCGGCAGGCCGTGGTGCGCGAGCAGCGTTTCGTAGCGCGGCCAGTCGGCGTCGCCGACCAGCTCGGACAGCAGCGGTGCCTTGCGCACCATCGCGCGCTGATAGGTGCGGGTGGCCTCGCCATCGTTGATCATTTCGACGGCAAAGGTTCTGGCCGCGTCGAACGCGCGCTGCACCGCGGGCGCAACCTGCGTCACGCGTTCGTCGTCGTGGTGCATGGTGCCGAACAGATGGCAGGCAGGCACGCCTTTCTTCTCGACGCGCCAGAGCAGACCCTGTTCGGGATTGCGTGCCTCGTTCGCCGCGAATGAGGGCGACGTGGCGAGCAACAGGCACATGCTCGCGACGAAAGGCGCGAGGATTCGTTTCATTGCGTGAATGTGTTGCATGGCCGGTCTGAGAAATGCTGGAACTGCGAAATTAGCATGCCGGATGCGCCGGGACGGGAACTTGTGAGCGCGACGCGCGCCAAACGCACGGATCAACCAAAGGGAAAGCCATGAACGCCACGGAACAGCAAGCGGTTTTGACACTTTGCCTGATGGCGGCCTTTGCCGATGGCGGCAAGGACGAGCGCGAGCGTGCGGAGATCAAGCGCATCGCCGATTCCCTGACCGGCGATGGCGGTTCGAACGTTGCGGCGCTCTATCAGGACGTGCTTCTCAAGCGCGTCAGCCTTGTGGATGCGGTGCGCCGACTCGAATCCGCCGACGCGAAGCTGCTCGCCTACGAGATGGCGGTTTGCGTCTGCGATGCGGACGGCACGCAATCGGATGCGGAGCGCAGCTTCCTCGGCGAACTGCGCGCTACGCTGGGCCTAGACGCGGGCCGGGCGCAGGCCTACAGCGAACAGGCCGAATCGATCGCCGCCGCAGGTGCTGCGCCGGCGGCCTATGCGTCCACCATGACCGGCGCGGAACTCGACAAGACCATTCTCGACGCCGCCATCCTCAATGGTGCGCTGGAGTTGCTGCCGGAATCGCTGGCGACGATGGCGATCATTCCGCTGCAGATGAAGCTGGTGTATCGCATCGGCAAGTCATACGGTTTCGAACTCGACCGGGGGCACATCAAGGATTTTCTCGCCACGGTGGGCGTCGGCCTCACCTCGCAATATCTCGAACAGGCCGGTCGCAAGCTGCTCGGCGGGCTGCTTGGCAAAGTCGGCGGGGGGCTGCTCGGCGGCATCGGCAAGCAGGCCATCAGCTCCGGCATGAGCTTCGCCAGCACCTACGCGCTGGGGCATGTCGCGCGGCGCTACTACGCCGGTGGGCGCACGCTGTCGACGCAGATGCTGCAGGATGCGTTCGGTTCGATGCTCGGCGAAGCCAAGGGGCTGCAGAGCCGCTACCTGCCCGACATGCAGGCGAAGGCGCGCACGCTCGATACCGCGCAATTGCTCAACCTGGTGCGCCAGGGCTGATCAATAGAAAGGGGCGCACCCTCGCGGATGCGCCCCCGTTTTTGCCCTGCGGTTCCGTCAGGCGTATTCGACCGGCTTGGCGGCGGCGATCTGCCGCGCCAGTTCATCGGCGCCCAGCAGGAGTTCCGCCGTGGCCTCGGCGGCGCCTGCCGGCGCCGGAGACGACGCGCCGCCGGCATCGGGAATCAGCGCTCTGTCGTCCTGCAGCACGTCCGCTGCCTGAAGCGTGCTCGCCGAACCGGCGGGCGGCATGCGCGCTACGGCTGTGTCGTTGTCGATGATTTCGCCGATGCCGGTCACCACCACCCCGGTGGACAGTTGTTGCGCACTGATCGTCAGCGCTTCCAGCGGCTCGAGCTCGAAGTCGTCGAGCGCCTGCACGCGAAGTTGCAACGCGCTGTCGCCGGCAGCCACGTCGAGCAGCCCGCCTTCGACCGTGGTCCAGGTGCCGCCGCCGTCGCGCGAGACCTCGATGCCGTTCGCGTAGTCCTGGCCTGCTGTCGCCGTATCGTCGGCGAGCGAGAGGCGGATCACGCCGGCCGTGAGCGGTGTGCTCGCGAAGGCAAGATCGAACAGCAGCGTCTCGCCCTCGAAGCGCGTGTCGTTCGAAATCGTGTAGGCCGGCAGTGCCACGTCGTTTTCGAGAATGGTGCCGGCACCGGATGCACTGCTGTCAGTGGTGGCAGCTCGGAGGGTGAAGGTTTCGGTCGACTCAAGGAGCAGGTCGTCTGTGGTGGCGGCACGCACGAGGAACTCCGCCTTGCCTGCCGGCACCGAAACGCTGCCGCCCGACACGGCGACCCAGCTTGCACCGCCGTCGAACGAGGCTTCCAAGCCGCCGGGATAGTCGGCGCCCGCACTCGCGCTGCCCGCGGCGAGCGCGACCGCGACCGCCGTGGCGGCGCTTCCGGCTTCCGACAGCCTCACCGTGAAAACGGCGTGGACGCCTTCCTCGGCGCTTGCATTGCTGACCGACAGCACCTTCGGCGTAACGGCAGGGCAGTCGTTGTCCACGATCACGCCGGTGCCGCAGTCGGTGCCGCCGTTGGCCGAGGCCTTGAGCGTGAAGGTCTCTTCCGTCTCGACCTTGGTGTCGTCGATGGTGCCGACACGGACCAGGAAATCGTCGACGCCGACACCCAGCTTGACCGAGCCGCATTCCACGCTTTTCCAGGTGCAACCGCCGTCGAACGACACTTCCATGGTGGTGCGGTAGTCGTGGCCCGCCTTCGCGCTGACGTCGGACAGCGCGAGGCTCACGGTCAGGCTCGACACGACCTTGCCGGACAGCGTGACTGCAAAAACTTCCTTTTGGCCTTCGACTGCGCGGCTGTCGCCGACCGAAACCAACTTGGGTTCCACTGGCGGCTTGCAGCCGTACCAGTCGTAGCTGCCGCAGCAACGGCGGTCGTCGTCGCGATCATGGCGATCGTCGTCGCGGGACTCGTCGTACCGGTTCCGGTTGTACGACGAGGATTTCGACCAGTACGAGGAATAGGAAAAGAAGGAGAACACCGTGACCTCCGGGCGGATTTCTGTTCGGGGACCATGGCAGGAGCAGGCCGGCCACTTTATGTAGAACGAATTCTATGTCGCGCTGTAGGAGTTTGTCCTACACGCGGGAAACAATTCGTTACTTTTCCGCGAGGTGGCGGCTGACCGAGAGCGCGGCGCCGAGCCAACCGAGCAACGCGGCGAAGCCGACGAGCATGGCAACCTCGTCGGGCTGCGGGCCGCGCAGCGCGAAGTCCAGCCCGTAGGCGCCGGCCAGTTCGAGCGCGGGCTGACGCAGCAGCGCCACGCTGGCGGCGACGATACCCCAGGCGAGCAGGCCGCCGAGCGCGCCCTGCAAGGCGCCGAACCAGTAGAAGGGGCGCCGGATGTAGCGGTCGGTCGCACCGAGCAGGCGGGATACGCCGATCTCGTCCTTCTGCATCAGGATCTGCAGGCGGATGGTGTTGAAGGTGACGACGACCAGCGCCGTGCCGAGCAAGGCGGCGAGCAGCCCGATCGCGGTGCGGCCGATGTTGGCCAGCGCGGCGAGGCGCTTGACCCAGGCCGAGTCGAGCTGCACGTGCTCGACCTTGGGCAGCTTCTGGAATTCAGCCTGCAGGCGTTCGAACAACTGCGGATCGTCGCCTTTCGGCGTGGCGATGAAGGCGTCTGGGAAGGGATTGCGCGGCAGCGAATCGAGTACCTCGGCGAGGCCTTCGGAACCGCGCAGCCGCGCGGCCGCCGATTCGCGCGAGACGAAGATCAACTTGGCGATGTCGGCATGCGCCTTGAGGCGCGCCTCGATCTCGCCGGCCTCGGCGCGCGTGGCGTCGAGCGTCATGAACAGGCTGATCTGCGGCGTGCCCGACACATCGCGTGCGAGTCCGAGGAAGCTGCCCAGCAGCACCTGCCCGCCCGCCGGCAGCGCGAGTGCGATGCCGATCACCAGCGCGGACAGCAGCGTGCTTACCGGCGAACCGGCCAGGCGGCGTACCGCACGTGAAATCGCCTGGCCCTGCTGCGCGATCCAGCTCATTGCACGAGCTTTCCGCCGGCCAGTTCGATACGCCGCGGCTGGTAGGCCGCGAACACGCCGGTGTCGTGGGTGGCGATGATTACCGTGACGCCGACCTCGTTGAACGAACGGAACAGCTCGGCGATGTCGCGTGCATAGTCGATGTCGAGAAACGCCGTCGGCTCGTCGGCGATCAGGATCGAGGGCTTGTTCACGATGGCGCGCGCGATGCAGAGGCGCTGCTGTTCGCCGCCCGAAAGGCCGGGCGGCATTTCCTTGCCGCGCCCGGCAAGGCCGACGCGCTCTAGCGCCGCATGGACACGCTTTGCCGCATCCCGGGCCGGATGGCCGGCGATCGCCAGCGGCAGCATGACGTTGTCGAAGGCGTTGCGGTCGACGAGCAGGGACTGCTCCTGCAACACCAGCCCGAGCGTGCGGCGGAAGTAGGGAATGGCGGCGCGCTTGAGCGTGCCGACATCGACGTCGTTTACGGTCACGCGGCCGGCGCTCGGCCGCTCCAGCACCGGCACCATGCGGATCAAGGTGCTCTTGCCGGCGCCGGAATGGCCGACGAGGATGGCGAATTCGCCCCGTGCGATGGTCAGCGACACGCCGGCGAGGGCGTCGTGACCGCCGGGATAGCGCTTGGCGACCTGCTCGAAACGGATCATGCGGAGGTCATGGGCGCGCCGGGCTGCGCGCCGTCGAATGCGTTGACGGTCAAGATACGGCGTTGTCGTCGAGGTCGAGCAGCGCGGCAACGAACTCGGCGGCCTTGAACGGCTGCAGGTCGTCGATGCCTTCGCCGACGCCGATGTAGCGCAGTGCCTTGGGCTGCTGCCTTGCGATGGCGGCGAGCACGCCGCCCTTGGCGGTGCCATCGAGCTTGGTGACGATGAGTCCGGATACGCCTGCCGCGGCGTCGAAGGCCTTGACCTGGGCCAGCGCGTTCTGGCCGATGTTGGCGTCGAGCACCAGCACCACCTCGTGCGGGCCGCTCGGTTCGGCCTTGGCGATCACCCGGCGCACCTTGGCAATTTCGTCCATCAGGTGCAGCTGCGTCGGCAACCGGCCCGCGGTGTCGGCCAGCACCACGTCGATGTCGCGTGCCTTGGCGGCCTGGATGGCGTCGAAGATCACCGCAGCCGGGTCGCCGCCGTCCTGCGCAATCACCGTGACGTCGTTGCGCCGGCCCCATTCGACGAGCTGTTCGCGTGCCGCGGCACGGAAGGTGTCGCCGGCCGCCAGCAGCACGCTCTTGCCCTGTTTCTGGAAGTGGTGCGCCAGCTTGCCGATCGAGGTGGTCTTGCCCGAGCCATTGACGCCCGCGATCATGATGATGAAGGGCTTCGCGCTGTCCAAATCGAGCGGCTTTTCGAGCGGCGCGAGCAGCGTGGTGAGGACTTCGGCCAGGGCGCGGCGCAACTGCTCGCCGGTTTCGAGCTTGTCGCGCTTGACGCGCGCACGCAACTCGGCGATCAGGAACTGCGTGGCGTCGACGCCGCAATCGGCCATCAGAAGCGTCGATTCGAGTTCCTCGAACAGGGCCTCGTCGATTTTCGTGCGGCGGAACAGGTCGCCGACCGGCGTATTCAATGCGGCGCGGGTGCGCGCGAGACCGGCCTTGAGTCGGTCCTTCCACGAACTGCGCTTTTCTTCCGGTGCGGAAGGCGCGGGTGCGTCGACGGGCGCCTCGGCCGGCGTGCCGGTTTCGGCTGCCGGTGCCTCGTTGTCCTTGCCGCCGGATTTCTTCAGGAAACCAAAAATGCTCACGGGTGGTCAGAATGCTTCGGAGGGGGGAGGATGCGACACGGAACCATGATTCCGGCTTAAGATGCCCGCCGCCGGACATCCACGGGGGCGAATTTTACCAGACGGGGTTTCCCGTTCGAGAATTTCGCCCAAGACGAGAACCGACGTTCATTTTCACGGAGCACCATGAAACCAAAGCTGATGGCGGGCCTGGCCCTCGCGACCGCGTTCGCGCTGCCCGCGCACGCCAATCCGTTCGAGACGATGCTGCCCAACGGCATGCGCGTGATCGTCAAGGAAGATCGCCGCGCGCCATCCGTGGTGCATATGGTCTGGTACAAAGTCGGTGCGATCGACGAGGTGGATGGCACCTCGGGTGTGGCGCACGTGCTCGAGCACATGATGTTCAAGGGCACGAAGAACCTGAAGCCGGGCGAGTTCAACCAGCGCGTGGCGCGTGCCGGCGGGCGCGACAATGCCTTCACCAGTCACGACTACACGGCCTATTTCCAGCAGGTGCCCCAGCGCGCCCTGCCCGAGATGATGAAGCTCGAGGCCGACCGGATGGAGAACCTGATCGTCTCCGACGAGGAATTCTCCAAGGAGATCAAGGTCGTCATGGAAGAGCGCCGGCTGCGCACCGACGACAAGCCGCAGGCCCTGGTCTATGAATCGCTGATGTCGACCTCGTTCCAGGCGCATCCCTACCGCCGCCCGATCGTCGGCTGGATGAACGACCTGGAGAACATGACGGCTGCGGATGCGCGCGACTGGTACCACCGCTGGTACGCGCCGAACAATGCGACGCTGGTGGTCGTGGGCGACGTGTCGCACCAGGACGTGTTCAAGCTTGCCGCCGAGACCTACGGCAAGAACAGGAAGCACGAGCCCCTGCCGGTGCGCAAGCCGCAGCTCGAGCCGGAGCAGACCGGCATCAAGCGCGTGACCGTCAAGGCGCCGGCCGAACTGCCCTATATGGTGATGGCGTGGAAGGCGCCCAAGCTCGACGACGTCGAAAAGGACCGGGAGCCGTACGCGCTCGAGATACTCGCCGGTGTGCTCGACGGCCACGCGGCGGCGCGGTTCTCGAAGAATCTGGTGCGAGGCTCGCAGGTGGCGCAGCAGGCCGGCGCCGGCTATGACGGCACGGTGCGCGGCGAGGCCACCTTCCTGCTCGACGGCACGCCTGCGCCCGGCAAGAGCATGGCGGATCTGGAACAGGCGTTGCGGGCCGAGATCGCGCGCATCCAGAACGAGGGGGTTTCGCAGCAGGAGCTCGAGCGCGTCAAGACGCAGCTCGTGGCCTCGCAGACCTATAAGCGCGATTCGCTGTTCGCGCAGGCGATGGAAATCGGGCAGAGCGAGGTGGTGGGCCTGGGGTGGCGCTCGATCGACCGCACGATCGAGCAATTGCGCAGCGTGACCCCGGCCGAGGTGCAGGAGGTCGCGAAGAAATACCTAAAGGACGACTCGCTCACCGTTGCCACGCTCGACCCGCAGCCGGTCGCCGACAAGAAGCCGCGCAGCGCCGTCCCCGGCATGCGCCACACCAACTGAGCACCCCGACATGAAGCGCTTTCTGATTCTCTTGCTCGCGTTCGCCGCGGCCGGTTTCGCCCACGCCGGCGTGAACATCCAGACCTGGACTGCGCCTTCCGGCGCACGCGTCTACTTCGTCGAAAGCCACGACTTGCCGATCGTCGACCTGTCGATCGATTTCGCGGCCGGCTCGGCTTACGACCCGGCCGACAAGGCGGGTCTCGCCGGGTTCACGCGCGGCCTGTTCGACGCCGGTGCCGGCAGTCTTGACGAGGACGCGATCGCCGAGAAGCAGGTCGATACGGGTGCCCAGCTCGGCGGCCACACCGACCTCGATCGTTCCGGCGTCTCGTTGCGCACCCTGTCAAGCGCGAAGGAACGCGATGCCTCGCTCGACCTGCTGCGCCTGCTGCTCGCGCAGCCGACCTTCCCGCAAGCCGTGTTCGAGCGCGAAAAGGGCCGCACCATCGCGGCGATCAAGGAGTCGGAGACACAGCCGGCATCGATCGCGGCCAAGAAGTTCTCGAAAGGGCTCTATCCGTCGCATCCCTATGGCATGACGGCGACGGTCGAATCGGTTGGCCGCATCACACGCGAGGACGTGGCAAGCTTTCATCGCAGCTTCTTCACCGCGTCGCGTGCGGTGGTGTCCATCGTCGGCGACCTGTCGCGTGCAGATGCCGAGCGCATCGCGCAGCAACTGACCGAGGCGCTGCCGAAGTCGGACAACGCGGCGAAGATCGCCGCGCCCGAGGCGCCGAAAGCGGAAGTGATCCGCGTCAGCCATCCGTCGCAGCAGAGCCACATCCAGATCGGCCTGCCGGTGCTCAAGCGCGGTGACGCGGATTTCTATCCGCTGGTGGTCGGCAATTACGTGCTCGGTGGCGGCGGCTTCGTCTCGCGCCTGATGAAGGAGGTGCGCGAAAAGCGTGGTTACGCCTACAGCGTGTATAGCTACTTCCAGCCGCAGCAGGTCGAAGGGCCGTTCCAGATCGGCCTGCAGACCAAGAACGAGCAGGCGGACGACGCGCTCAAGGTGGTGCGCGAGACGCTGGAAACCTTCCTGAAGCAGGGACCGACCGAGGACGAGCTCAAGGGCGCCAAGCAGAACATCACCGATGGCTTCGTGCTTCGGCTCGACAGCAACCGCAAGATCCTCGACCAGGTCGCGGTGATCGGCTTCTACCGGTTGCCGCTCGATTACCTCGACCAATACCCGAAGCAGATCGAGAAGGTGACCGCGCAACAGGTGCGCGACGCGTTCGCGCGGCGCGTCAGGCCGGACGGCATGGTGACCGTGGTTGTCGGCGGCGGTGCCTGACCGGCGCCGGTCGTCGGCCCGGAAGGCGCATGGATGTTTGATCTGAGGCATGCCGTGCTGCATTTGTCCTGTTCATGCGCCGTTTGGGGCTGCATGCCTGAAGAGCAAGCATCCATGCGCCTCGCAGGAGGGTGAGAGTTGAGCCGCGTGCGCATCGTCGGCGGCACCTGGCGCAGCCGTCTGCTCGACGTGGCCGATGTGCCCGGCCTGCGGCCGACGCCGGACCGGGTGCGCGAAACGCTGTTCAACTGGCTCGGCCAGGACCTCGCCGGCATGCGTTGCCTGGACCTCTTTGCCGGTACCGGCGCCCTCGGCTTCGAGGCCGCGTCGCGCGGCGCGGCGCAGGTGACGCTGGTCGAGCGCGATCCGAAGGCGCTGGCCCAACTCAAGGCGAATGCGGCGAAACTCGATGCGCGCAACGTCCAACTGCGGCGCGCCGATGCGCTGCAGTTCCTGCGTGATGCCGCAAGTTCGCATGCGCGGCACTACGACCTGCTGTTCCTCGATCCGCCGTACCGGCAGGACTGGCTGGCGCGCGTCGAACCGCTGCTCGATACGGTGCTGGATGCCAAAGCCTTGATCTATGTCGAAGCCGAGTTCCCCGTCGAACGGCTAGACTCGCGCCGCGTGATCCGCAACGGGCGTGCAGGGCAGGTGTACTATCAGTTGCTGGAACCCGACGGTTTGTGAGAGATTCGCGGCGCCGGCCAACAACTGGGGACGTTCTTGAAAAGCAGGCTTGCCATTTATTCCGGAACATTCGATCCGTTTACCCGGGGACACGAAGATCTGGTGCGGCGTGCTTCGGGCTTGTTCGAACGCGTGATCGTCGCGGTGGCGGACAGCCGCTCGAAGCGTCCGCTGTTTGACCCTGACGAACGTGTGGAAATTGTTCGTACCATCGTGCGCGACTGCACGAACGTCGAGGTCAAGGGGTTCAGCGGCCTGTTGATGGAGTTCCTGCGCGAGCAGGGCGCGCAGGTCATCGTTCGCGGCCTGCGTGCGGTATCGGACTTCGAATATGAATTCCAGATGGCGGGCATGAACCGCAGCCTGCATCCGGATGTCGAAACGGTATTCCTGACGCCGGGCGAGCAATACATGTTCCTGTCAGCCACCATGGTGCGCGAGATCGCCTCGTTCGGCGGGGACGTGAGCAAGTTCGTGCATCCGATGGTTGCCGAAAAGCTGACACTGAAGTTTGGAAAAGCGGCCGACTAGCGGCTGCGATTGAGGAAACAACCATGGCTTTGATGATTACCGACGAATGCATCAACTGCGACGTGTGCGAGCCCGAGTGCCCGAACGGTGCGATTTCGCAGGGCGAGGAAATCTACGAGATCGACCCGGGCAAATGCACCGAGTGCGTGGGGCATTTCGACGAGCCGCAGTGCCAGCAGGTTTGTCCGGTCGATTGCATACCGCACAACCCGGAGTACGCCGAAACCAAGGATCAGCTGATGGCCAAGTTCCTCAAGCTGACCGCGGTCAAGGCCTGACCAGTCCTCCGGCGCATCGCGTGAGCGCTGCGCAGCCGAACGGGTCGGTCGCGGTGTTCATCGACCCCGTCCCAGTTGCCGCAATCGAGGCCGCGCACGGCGCATACCGCGCGCGGCCCGTATCGCCCGGATGCTCAGGCGGGCGGATGCCAGCCTGCGTCGGCCCACAGCTCGCCGCTGACCGCAGAATTGTTGAGCATGAAGCAGATCGCGTCGGCGATTTCGTCCGGGCGGATCAGGCGCCCGAGCTGCGTGTAGGGCAGCACGTGCTTGTTGATGTAATCCTCGCCCAAGGCGCGCACCATCGGCGTGTCGGTGAAACCGGGGTGGATCACCCCGCAGCGCACGCCGTAGAACATTGCTTCCTTCATGATCGTCGCCGCGGCGCCTTCGAGGCCGGCCTTGGTGCTGGCGTAGGAAATCTGCCCCTTGTTGCCCTGCGAGGAGATCGAGCCGATGAACACCACCGCGCCCTGCATGCCTTCGGCGGGCACCCATTTCTTCAGGCCGCGCGCAGCCCGATCCTCGGCGATGCGCGCAATCATTTCCAGCGCCCAGTAGATCGGTGCGATCAGATTGACGTCGAGCACCAGCTTGAAGGTTTCGGTCGGATAGATGTTCGCCTTGCCGGTTGCCTTGTCGACACGGATTGCGAGGTCGTCCCGCGTGATGCCGGCAGCCGGCACGCACAGGCCAACGCGCCCGTGTTCGCGGCCCAGCGAATCGAACACCGACGCACGGAAGGCTTCGTCGGTGACGTTGCCGCGATAGGCGAACGCGACCTTGCGGCCGGCATCCGCGTTCACTTCCGCCGCGACGCCTTCGACCGCATCGCCCATGTCGACCAGTCCGATGGCGCGTACCCTGCGCCGGGCGAGCTGCAGCGCGACTGCCCGACCGATGCCACTTGCTGCGCCCGTGATCACAGCGACCTTGTCTATCAGTTCCATGTGCCCTCCCTCGTTGGCCAATGAGTCCGCTTTTCATCATAGTCCACCACGATGCGGTGCAACATCCGTAGTTTCAGGGAGGCGGGGCAGCCAATGAAAATGCTTTTCAAACAATCTGTTGTGCTTTTCTCCAAGGGTTGCGCTTTGCAGCGCACCCGAATTGCTCCGGATCTCGGCGGCCGGCCTTTCCGGTGAAGGCGAAACAGGACCGCCGCAGTTTTCTGGCTACCCTGCTCGTGCTCGGGGCGAGCGCCTGCGCGCAAGCCGCGCCGTTGGTCGGTGTTGCCGCGGAGGCGCTGATGCCGCGATCGCGCGGCAATCGGGTCGTGATCGTGGGCGGCGGATGGGGGGGGCTCACGGCGGCGCGCGAGTTGCGTGCCCGGGCGCCGGATCTCGAGGTGGTGCTGCTCGAGCGCAATGCCGCGTTCTGGTCCGGTGCGCTGAGCAACAAGTGGCTGGCGGGGCAGGTCGACACGCGCCTGATCGTGCATGACTACGCGGCCGCCGCAGCGCGCTTCGGCTACCGATTCATCCGGGCCGACGTGCTCGACGTCGATCGTGCCGCACGCCGCATCGTCACCGCTGCCGGCACGCTCGACTACGACTGGCTGGTACTCGGCGTGGGCATACGCTACGACTACGCGTCCTGGTTTGGCGACGACCGGCGGACGATCGAACAGACGCGCGAACAGTTCCCGTGTGCCTATCTGCCCGGGGATGAAACGGCGCGCCTGAAGCGCAAGCTCGAGCGCTTCGCCGGTGGCGATCTCGTCATGAACCTGCCGCCGATGCCCTATCGCTGTCCGCCGTCGCCCTACGAGCGCGCAGCCATGATCGGCTGGATGCTCAAGACGCGGAAGATCAAGGGTCGGCTGATCATCCTCGACCCGAACCCGATCTCACCGGTGTTTCGGCGCATCTACACCGAGCGCTATCGCGACCAGATCCACTATGTCGACGGCGCCACGGTCAAGCGCGTCGATCCGGTTAAGCACACCGTGTCCACCGAGTTCGACGATTACCCCTTCGACGACGCGATCCTGATGCCGCCGCAACAGGCGGGCGACCTGTTGTGGAGAATGGACCTGATCGGGCGCGACAGCAGCGGCAGCCCGACCGGCTGGGCAGCACAGGATCCCGTTCATCTGCATGCCTTGGGCGACGAGCGCGTGTTTCTCGTGGGCGACGCACTGGGGCCGGTATCGCCGCTGTTCGGCCACTATCCGAAGAGCGGGCACCTCGCCAGCCGCCAGGGGCGCATTGCCGCGCAGGAGATCGTTGCCCGCGTGCGCGGCGCGGAACCGCCGAAGCTGCTGCCGGACAGCGTGTGCTTCGTTTTCAGCGACTTCGAGCCGCAGGAGATGGTGCGAATCGATTCCGGCTATCGCTTTCGCGGCGACGGGCTGATCCAGCAGACGGTCAAGCAGGTCGCCGATCCGAATCCGCGCAACGAGGATGTCGACTGGGCGAAAGCGATGTTTGCGGATTTTCTCGGCGCCGCGTGATCGGTTCCGCGGGGGGCGTAACTGCCCTCAGTGGCGCGCCCAGATGCTCGTCTTGCCGTTGGGGGCAACGAGCAGTGTGTCGTAGAGTTCGCGCCGCACGACCTCCTCGGTATTGACCGTGTCGAGGATCGTGCAGCCGCGTTCGCAGAACGGCGCCGATTTCTCGAAGCCGGGCGCGCCGCGCGGCTGTCCCGGCACCGCGAGCCCGCGTGCCTTGGGCTTTTCCTTGAGCAACTGCTTGATGTCGTCGGCCGGCACGTGGCCCTCGATGAAGTAGCCGGCGACGGTTGCTGTTAGCACCGATTCGACATCCGGCGGAACCTTGAGGCGGCGCTTGACGGCCGCCATGTCCTCGGTGCCGTGGAAGGTTGCCGAAAACCCGTTGTCCCGCAGGTGGTCGGCCCAGTCGATGCAGGCGAGGCAGACCTTGGGCCCGTAGATGTCGACGTGAGGGGGCGTGGAACCCTTGTCCGCGGCGAACGCGCCCTGTGACGCGAGCCAGCACGCCACGAGCAGCAGGCAGCCCCGCGTCAACATGCCTTGCCCGGCTTGCAGCCCTTGAGGATCCATAGCGAGATCACGCCGGCCACTTCGTTGGCCATGTTCTTGCGCGCCATCGACAATGGATCGCGGCCGCTGTGGGTCTTGGCCGTTGTGTCGGCGCCGGCCTCGAGCAGCAGTCTGGCATTCTCGGTGCGCTGCGTGTAGGCCGCCATGTGGAGCGGTGTTGCGCCCTCGCCATCGCGTGCGTTCACGTCCGCGCCGGCGGCGAGAAGGGCCTTGAGCGGGCCGGCATCCGGGTTGGTTGCGGCAAGGTGGAGCGGCGTCGAGCCGCGGCCTGTGCGCGCGTCTCGCGCATCGGGTGTCGCCTTGAGGATGGCCTGAATCTCTACAGCGCTGCCCATGCGCGCTGCATCGTGGATCGGCTGGTCGTTGGCGCCGAAGGTCTGGGCAAGGACCGAGCCGGCGATCATCAGGCCCGCAAGGGCCGCGGCGAGACGTCTGGCAAGTTTGAGTGGGTGGGGGCGATTCATTTTTTGATCCGGATTGTTCGAGAAACGTTCTCAACCGCAAGTCTAGCGCGTGGATGTCGCGGAAACATGGCGCAGATCAATTTGGCGCCCATCGCCGCGTTTCCGGCCGGCCGGTTGCTCTGCCCTGCTGACAAATTGATCCACGTCATTTTTTTTGCGCTGCCGCGAAATGTACATTGGGTGCGACCGATTGTCGCAGGGGTGCCGGCACACGTTCTGGCGCCGTTCCGATCGATCGCCTTCACTCAAGCGGAGTCACATCATGAAAAAATGGGGAATGCGAGTCCTCCCGCTGCTGATTGCAGCCGGTGCGGGGCTTGCTGCGGCGACGGCGTGGTCCGCCGAGTCGCTGCAGGACGTACTGAAACGCCGCAATCTTTCGCAGCAGGATCTTCTGGCTGCCGCCAAGACCTACGTGCCGACCGGCAAGCGCGACGAGTTCGTTGTGTTCAGTTCGGGCGGCCAGTCGGGGCAGGTCATCGTCTACGGCGTGCCGTCGATGCGCATCCTCAAGTACATCGGCGTCTTCACGCCGGAACCGTGGCAGGGCTACGGCTTCGACGAAAACTCGAAGGCCGTGCTGGACCAGGGCAAGATCGACGGAAAGGACATCACCTGGGGTGATACGCACCACCCGGCGATCTCGGAAACCGAGGGCAAGTACGACGGTCAGTTCCTTTTCATCAACGACAAGGCCAATCCCCGCCTCGCCGTGATCGATCTGCGCGACTTCGAAACCAAGCAGATCGTCGTCAATCCGATCTTCAAGTCGGAGCACGGCGGTGCCTTCGTCACGCCGAACACTGAATACATCATCGAGGCCGCGCAGTACGCCTCGCCGCTCGAGAACAAGAAGTTCGTACCGCTCGAGGAGTTCAACGAAAAGTACCGCGGCGGCATCACCTACTGGAAGTTCGACCGCAAGGAAGGCCGCATCAACCCGGCGCAGTCGTTCTCGCTCGAACTGCCGCCCTACAGCCAGGATCTTTCGGACGCCGGCAAGGGCCCGTCTGACGGCTGGTCGTTCACCAACTCGTTCTGTTCCGAGCGCTACGTTGGCGGCATCGAAAAGGGCCGCCCACCTTATGAAGCCGGCTGCTCCGCGAAGGACACCGACTACCTGCACGTGATCAACTGGAAGAAGGCCGCAGAGCTCGTCGCAGCCGGCAAGGCCAAGAAGATCAACGGCCACAACGTGCTGATGATGGAAACGGCGATCAAGGAAGGCATCCTGTTCCTGATCCCGGAGCCGAAGAGCCCGCACGGCGTCGACGTCACGCCTGACGGCAAGCTGCTCACCGTCGCCGGCAAGCTCGACACCCACGTGTCCGTGTATTCCTTCGAGAAGATCCAGGCCGCTATCAAGGCAGGCAAGTTCGAATCGAAGGATCCGTACGGCATTCCGGTGATCGGCCTGAAGGATGCGTTGCACACCCAGGTCGAACTCGGCCTCGGCCCGCTGCACACGCAGTACGACTCGAAGCCCTGTGTCGCCTACACCTCGCTCTACGTCGATTCGCAGGTCGCGAAGTGGAACTACTGCGAAGGCAAGGTGCTGGACAAGATCAGCGTGCACTACAACATCGGCCACCTGATGGCCATGGAAGGCGATTCCATGGATCCGAAGGGCCGCTACCTGGTGGCGCTGAACAAGCTGGCGATCGACCGTTTCGTGCCGGTGGGTCCGCTGCATCCGCAGAACCACCAGCTGATCGACATCAGCAACGACAAGATGCAGTTGCTCTATGACATGCCGCTGCCGCTGGGCGAGCCGCACTACGCGGTCGGCATCGATGCGACCAAGCTCAAGCCGGGCGTGCGCTACAAGGTCGGCACCGACTCGCGCACCGACAAGCCGCATCCGGGCTTGGTTCGTGCGGGCGAGGAAAAGACCGTCAAGAAGGGCAACAAGGTCGAGGTGTTCGGCACGCTGATCCGCTCGCACATCACGCCTGAGACGATCGAAGTCGATGTTGGCGACGAAGTCACCATCCACCTGACCAACCTCGAGCGTGCGCAGGACGAGACCCACGGCTTCACCGTGTCGACCTACAACAAGCATGCGTCGATCGAGCCGGGCAAGACGGTCACGGTCAAGTTCAAGGCTGACAAGGAAGGCGTCTATCCGTACTACTGCACGGAATTCTGTTCGGCGCTGCACCTCGAGATGCAGGGTTACCTGCTGGTCAAGCCGAAGGGCTGGAAGCCGACCAAGACCGCGCTCGCTGCGCAGTCCTACACCGAAGACGACTACAAGAAGCAGGTGAAGAAGATCGCCGATACCCAGGCGGTGATCGACTCGGTCGTTGGGTACATCACCTCGGTGAACTACAAGGACTTCCCGGACGTGGTGGCGTTGGTCGAGGACGCGACCGATCAGCTCAATAAGATGAAGGACGCCAAGGCCAAGCACGAGGCGGCTGCTGCCAAGAAGGATTGGGAGCAGGCGAACCTCTGGGCCGAGCAGGTCTGGCAGTATCAGGTCAAGGCGGCGGACATCGGGCTACGCGCAAAGACCTACCTAGAGCAGAACGGCGCCAAGAAAGTCAAGTAACTTGACTTGAGGCAAGGCGATTGACGGGGAGCGGCCGCTAGGCTGCTCCCCGTTGCTTTTTTCTTGAAAGGAATGACCATGAAGAAAACAGTGTTACTGGCAGCTGCGGCCATCGCGGCCTCGGGCTCGGCAATCGCCGCCGATGGCGCCAAGCTGTATGCGGAGAAGACCTGCAACGCCTGCCATGGCCCGCAGGGCAACAAGCCGCTGATGCCGGACTACCCGAAGATCGCCGGACAGAACGCCAAGTACACCGAGCGCCAGATGCTCGACATCAAGAGCGGTGCGCGCTCGAACGGCAATACCGCTGCCATGAAGGGCGTGATGCACCTGGTCTCGGACGCAGAGATCAAGGCGCTCTCCGAGTACATTGCGACGCTGAAACCCTGAATCAGCATTTGCTGTTTTGCGCTTGACTCGCATCAATGAGTGCGAGTCGGGCGTGCGGCACAATGCAATCGTCACACCCCATACGAGGAAGCATGTCATGAAGTCGAAACTGCTATTTGCCTTGTTTCTTGCGCCGGCCATCGCATTCGCCGGCCCGCCTGCGCCGCACAAGGAAGGTATCGAAGGCAAGGACTACAAGTGGAATGCCCAGGAAGGCGAGAAGATCGAGGCGCTGACCAAGAAGGGCGATCCCAAGAACGGCAAGGACGTCTACGAGGTGTGCGGGGCATGCCACCTGCCCTCCGGCGCCGGCCGCCCCGATGGTACGTTCCCGCAACTCGCCGGCCAGCATACGACAGTGCTGATCAAGCAGATGGCGGACATTCGTGCCGGCCTGCGCGACAACCCGACAATGTATCCGTTCGCCAGCACATTGACCGACGCACAGGAACTCGCGGACGCGGCTGCCTATATCCAGAGTCTTTGCATTCCGGCCGACCATGGCAAATACGAAGGCAAAGATGCGGCGCTGCAGGTATCTCAAGGCAAGGAGCTCTACGAAAAGCAGTGCAAGGAATGCCATGGCGCCAATGGCGAGGGCAACAAGGAGAAGTTCTTCCCGGTGATCGCCGGCCAGCATTACAAGTATCTGCTGCGCCAGATGACCGAGATCCGCGACGGCAAGCGCCGCAACGCCAATCCGGACATGGTCAAGGTGATCAAGCCTTACACCAACGAGCAGCTCGTGGCGATTTCCGCCTATCAGTCCAGTCTTGTGATGCCGGGATCGATGTGCAAGACGGCTGCCACCAAGAAGAAATGATGTAGATTCGGCAATGCGCGCCGGGCACCGTCCTCACGGTGGCCGGCGCGACCGTAGTGCTCGAGGCAGGCGGGGGTGGCCTGAACCGGAATCCGGAACGCCCCGAAGCGAGAACAGAATGACTACCGGCAAGAACCCCAATCTGCTGATCGGCGGCCTCACGCTGATCGCGCTCGTGGCAATGATCGCCGCCTATTTCGCGCCGATCTGGTGGGTGTCGCTGACTGCACCCAACTATCCCAAGGATGCGTTCCCTGACGGCATCCGCATCCATTTCCACTTCGACGGCGTCTACAACGGTTGCAAGGCCGCGGGCAAGGGCAGCCGCATGGCAAGCGAGATCATCCAGAAGGATCTTTCGCACGAGGACGAGCGCTACAACCCGATCACTGACGCCAAGAAGGACATCGACAAGGGCGCAGAGGGGCTGGATTGCGTTCACGAGATGAACACGATCAATCACTACGTCGGCATGTTCCCGATTGCGACTGGCGCGCCGGTAGAGAAGCCGCTGGCGAAATTCTTCTTCGGCTTCTTCGCCGTGATGATGCTCGCGTTCATGGTCACCAACCGCAAGTTGCGTCTGGTCGTCCTGTCGGCCGGATTCGCGGCAGTGGCGGCGTGGACCATCGTCGACCAGTACGTGCTGGGCCATCTCGCCTCGCACGTGACGGCTTACGTCAATGAGGCCGGCACGTTCTTCAAGGAACCCGACAAGATCAAGGTGTGGGGCGACAACGTCACGCTGATCAGCAACATCGTCATCGTCGGGCTGATCGTCGCCATGATCGTGGTCGTGCTCGGCGTGTGGAAGATCCGCCAGTTCGAATTGCTGCTGGCCTTGGTGCCGGGCCTGCTTCCGATCTTCTTCGTCATCGAGTATTCGGCGTGGCTGTGGTTCTTCGGCCACAACCTGCATCCGTGGGGCGCATTCACGGTCAAGCCGTTCATGCCCACCGTCCTGGGTGAAGGCAAGGTCGCGCAGTTCTCTACGTACTCCTATCCGTACTGGGGCTATGCGCTCCTGGTGGTGGTGTTCGTCTGCCTGATGCTGGCGCTGCTCCTGCGCCGCAAGCAGTTGCGCGAGTCCGCGGCCGCCTGAGGCGCTGCGTTTCCATGGCGACATTCAGCCGACGTGCCGCTTTGCCGCTTGCGGCTTCGCTGACGGTGTTTGCGGGTGCGGCGTTGGCGCAACTTGTTGTCGGCGATGACGATGGTCCGCGCGAAAAGGCAGTTGCAAGTGACATGAAGGCGGCACCTGTCGGCGTCGATCGACCCAAGCCGACATTCATGCTGTCCGAACGCGACAAGCGCGTACATGGCCTCAAACCGTTTCAGGTACTGGTCGACGCGGCCGCGCCCGGCGCGACGTTGCGTCCGGCGCCGGGTACCTATGCCGGCCCGGTCACGATCGACAAGCCGCTGACGATCGAGGGTGACGGTGTCACCATCGATGCCGGCGACCGCGGCACGGTGATGCTGGTCCATGCCGAGGGCGTGACCCTGCGCGGACTGCATCTGACCGGATCGGGCGATTCCCACGATACCGACGATTCGTGCCTCGACGTCCGCGGCAGCCGCAACGTATTCGAGAATCTGGTGATCGACAATTGCCTGTTCGGCATCGATCTCAAGCAGTCGAACCGTAATGCGCTGCGGGGCAATCGCATCACGTCCAAGCCACGCGACCTCGGCGTGCGCGGGGATGGCCTGCGCATCTGGTACAGCAACGACAATCTGATCGAGGGCAACCAGGTCACCGATTCGCGCGACATGGTGGCCTGGTATTCGAACCGCAATACATTTCGCGGCAATGTAGGACGGCGCAGCCGCTATTCGATCCACTTCATGTTCGCCGACGGCAACGTGGTCGAGGGCAACCGGTTCTACGACAATTCGGTGGGCGTGTATTTCATGTACACAAACGGCGGTGTGGCGCGCAACAACGTCGTTTCGCATGCCACTGGCGCGGCGGGTATGGCGTTCGGGTTCAAGGAATCGTCGAACGTGCTGATCGAGAACAACGAGATCATCTATTGTGCGATCGGCGTGGGTTCGGATCTGTCGCCTTTCGAGCCGAACGCCGCCATCGAATTCCGCAACAACCGGTTTGCGTACAATGGCATGGCCATGTCCTTCAACAGCGAGACCGGCGGCAACCGGATCGTCGGCAATGTCTTCGAAGGCAACCTGACTCAGGTCGGCTATGGCGCGCACAGCGAGGCCGCAGCAAAGAATTTCTGGCAGGGCAACTACTGGGACGACTATCAGGGATTCGACCGGGACGGCGACGGCATCGGTGATCGGCCGCACGAACTGCTGTCCTACGCCGACCAGATCTGGATGGAGATGCCCGTGGCGCGCTTCTTCCGCAATTCACCCGTGATGGAACTGCTCGACTTCCTCGAGCGGCTGGCACCTTTTTCCACGCCCGCCAAAGTCTTGCAGGACGACAAGCCTCGTTTCAGCAGGGAGCGCGTCAGTTCATGAGTGAAGACAAGCCGACATCGTCCGCGACACCTGCCAAGCCGCCGCTTTCCAAGGACCGCAGGCAGCAGGCGCGCCGCCGCATCCTGCGCACCATCCTGTTGACGGGCGGCGTGGTCGGTGCGGCTGCATCGGGGTTCCTCCCGCTGGTTTACGCCCAGAAGCCGCGCCTGCGCCCGCCTGGCGCACTGGACGAAAAGGACTTCCTGGCCTCGTGCATCAAGTGCGGGCAATGCGTCCAGGTCTGCCCGGTGCAGGCGATCAAGCTGGCCGACCTGATCGACGGCATCGGTGTCGGCACGCCCCATATCGATGCGCGCGCGCAGGCATGCGATTTCTCGTGCGACGCCGTGCAGTGCATCCTCGCCTGCCCGACCGGATCGCTCACGTATCATAAGCCGGAGTTCCTCAAGGTGCGCGACGGCGCGAGCCTCGCAGCCGCGCCGATACTCAAGGCCAAGGAAAAGGATCCCGAACCGACGCTGAACCTGAAGGAGCGCATCGGCGTTGCCCGACTGGTGCGGCCGGAGAGCTGTCTCGCGGCCAAGGGCAAGGGATTCAAGGGGCAGGCGCGCGGCGCGGATTTCGACGGCCACCTGCGTTACATGGATGTCGATCGATGGAAGCCGATTCCGGTGGCCGACCACCCGTACGACATCGCGGAATGCGATCTCTGCGTACGCGAGTGTCCCGTGAAGAACGCCATATCGATCGAAACCGTATTCGCGCCTGATGGCAGCAAGCGCAAGACGCCGGTGGTGCATGAACCCTGCGTCGGCTGCGGGGTGTGCGAAATGATCTGCCCGGTCGAGCCGGCCTGCATCGTGGTGGAGCCGCGCGAGGTGTGGAAGGCATGAGCGAGCTACTGAAACGCCGCTTTCGCGACCAGATCAAGGTGCTGTTCGGGCGCGAACCGAGCAAGCCGGCGGCAATTTCCCCGAAGGCGCAGGAGATCCATTTCTACAAGCGCGGCAATCGTGACCTGATCGCAGAGAAGCTTCATGCCCGCGCACATGCCGAACACAAGCACAAATGGCGCAACCGGCGCTGGGCGACGCTGATCCTGGTCAACCTGCTGTTCGTGGTCTCGTTCTCCTTCGACGTCCAACTGCTCGAAGGGGCGCTTACCGCATCGCGTTTCGTCGGTTTTCATCTGATCGATCTCAATTCGGCGCTGCAGGTCATGCTTGCGCACAAGCACGTGATCCGGAACCTGCTGATCGGAACGCTGACCGTTGCGATACTCTGGGCGCTGCTCGGCGGGCGCACCTTCTGCTCATGGGTCTGTCCCTACCATCTGCTGGCCGAATGGGCGGAAAAGCTGCACCTGTATCTGGCGAAGAAGAAGCTCGTGACCGATCAGAGCATCCGGCGAGAACTTCGCACGGTGTTCTGGGTGCTGTTCGCCGTGCTTGCCGTTGTGACCGGCTATACGGTGTTCGAGGCGATCTCGCCGACCGGCATCCTGTCGCGTGCGCTGATCTACGGCCCCGGTCTGGCACTGCTCTGGGTGTTCGCGCTGCTGGTGTTCGAGGTTTTCTTCTCGCGCCGCGCATGGTGCCGCTACGTGTGCCCGATCGGTCTGACCTATGGTGTGGTCGGCATCGTGTCGCCGCTACGCATCAAGTACACGCTCAAGGACTGCTTCCACGAGGGCGACTGCCGCAAGGTCTGCCTGGTGCCCCACGTGCTCGACACGGTCATCAAGGGACGCGCGGTAGAAACCGAGGTGCCGATCGGTCCCGACTGCACACGTTGCGGCCTGTGCGTGGATACCTGCCCGACCGGGTCGCTCAAGTTCGACGTCAAGGGGCTGTCGAAGCTGATGTGAAACGCCGGACCGCCGGCCACGCGGCCGGCGGTACCCGCTCCTTCACATCTCAACAATCTGCGTTGAATCAATTTCCGACTACGGCGGGCAGTTTAGAATCCGTCGCAACATGATCAAGTTCGAATCCGTTGCCAAGACTTTCCGTCGTGCCCGGGTGCTCGACGGCATCAGCCTCGAGATCGGCACGGGAGAGCGCATTGCCTTGATCGGGTCGAACGGCGCCGGCAAGACCACGCTGATCCGCTGCCTGCTCGGCGAGTACACCCACGACGGCAGTGTGACAATCGACGGCCATTCGCCGCGCCGGGAACGTACCGCGGTGCTCGGGAAGATCGGATTCGTGCCCCAGTTGCCGCCGCCGCTCAAGATGCCGGTCGGGCAACTGATCGCTTTCGCCGCCGGGCTCTGCGGCACCGATCCGAAGCGCATACTCGAAGTCGCCGGCTCGCTGGGCCTCGACACCACGCCGATCATGGACAGGCAGTTCGTGCGCCTGTCCGGTGGCATGAAGCAGAAGCTGCTGATCGCGATTGCATTGGGCCGGGAGGCGAACGTGCTCGTCATGGACGAACCGGCCGCCAACCTCGATCCCGAGGCGCGCAAGATCTTCTTCGAACTGCTTGCCGAGCGCACCGCGAGTGCCACCATGCTGATATCCAGCCACCGTCTCAACGAGGTTGCGTCGCTGGTCAATCGCGTGATCGAACTCGATCTCGGGCGTGTCATTCTCGATGACCGCGTGGCCGACGACGTGTCGCTTAGCGGCATGCTGGCATGCCGCATCTCGGCCAAGCGCGTCGAGCCGGCCTTCGTCAAGGCGCTCGGCACCTGGAATTTCGAGGATCTCGGTGGCGGGCTCGAATGGCAGGGGCTGGTCGCCGGACCCGACCGGCTGCGCTTCCTCGGCATGACGTCGCGTTACGTGGCACTCATAAGCAATCTTTCGATTACCGAGGTGAACAAATAATGGACCGACGCCGCTTCGTCATCGCCGGGCTGGCCCTCACGCCGCTTGCCGCCATGCTCGCGGCCTGCGGCAAGAAGGGGGACTGGCCGGAAGGCATGGCGCCGATCGTCTGGGACCGCGATTCCTGCGCACGCTGCAGCATGGTGATTTCCGACCGCCGCTTTGCGGTCGAGATGCGCGGCGGGCCGAAGGACATGACGCTCAAGTTCGACGACATCGGCTGTGCCCTCCACTATTCGCGCGAAAAGGCGGCCGAGCACGCCTGGCTGTCCGATGCGGCGACGAAGTTCTGGGTGGCCGACAGCGCCAGCAAGGGCAACGAGGTGCGCTGGTTCGACGCTCGCAAGGCGCATTACGTCACCGCGACATCGCCGATGGCCTACAACTATGCCGCCGTCGCGCAACCGCAGGCCGGGTCGTTCGACTTCGACACCATGAAGCAGCACATACTGGCGAAGGAAAGATAGCCCTCCGATGAAGCACCTGTGGCTCACTGCCAGGCTCGACATCGTCGAATCGCTGCGCGCGCGCTGGTTCCAGATCTACACCCTGGTATTCGGCGGCATCGTCGCGCTGCTGTTCCTGTTCGGCCTTACCGAATCGCGAGTCCTCGGCTTCGTCGGCCTGTCGCGCCTGCTCGTCACCTACATCCAGCTCACCATGGCGATCCTGCCGATCTTCGTGCTGGTGACCACCGTGCGCTCGGTCGCCGGCGACCGCGAGGCCGGCGTGTTCGAGTATCTGCTGTCGCTGCCGGTGTCCCTCGGCGCCTGGTTCTGGGGCAAGATCCTCGGCCGTTATGTCGTGATCTTCGCACCGGTGTTCGTCGCCATGCTCGGGGCGGTGCTTTGGGCGCTGGCGCGCCAGATCGAAGTGCCGTGGGAGATCTTCACTTACTACACCGCGCTGCTCGCGTCGATGTGCGCCTGTTTCCTCGGCATCGGCATGCTGATCTCGTCGCTTGCGCGTGGCACCGACATGGCGCAGGGTGCGGCATTTCTGGTGTGGCTGGTGCTTTTGATGTTCCTCGACCTGATCCTGCTCGGCGTGATGATCCAGGGCAAGGTTGCGCCGGAAGTGGCGGTCGGCATTGCACTGGCAAACCCGCTGCAGGTGTTCCGCACCGCCGCGCTCGCGTTGTTCGACCCGCAACTGATCGTGCTCGGCCCGTCCGCCTACGTGATCCTCGACACCTTCGGTGCGGCCGGCTTCCGGCTGTACGCGCTGGCCTATCCGGCAGTGATCGGGCTGCTGTGCGCGGTGGCAGGCTACGTGGTGTTCAAGCGTGGCGATCTGCCCTGATCACCGAGCCGGTTCCATGAAAGCCCTGTTCGCCCTGCTGCTGGCCTGCTTTGCGAGCCTTGCATCCGCCGATGATACGGCGGGCCTCTACGGTGCGAACCTCATCGACCTCGACGGCAAGCCCTATTCGGGCGAGGCGCTGCGCGGCAAGCCGCTGGTGGTGAACTTCTGGGCACGCTGGTGCGGGCCGTGCAAGCAGGAGATTCCCGACCTGATCGAGGCGAATGGCAAGTACAAGTCCAGGGGCGTCATGACGGTCGGCATCGGCATCGAGGAGCGCGTCGACAGCGTGCGCGAGTTCGCCAAGGCCTACGAGATGGATTACACCGTTCTGCTTGCCGGCGACCAGGGACTCAAGCTGCTGCGTTCCGTCGGCAACGCCACGGCCGGCCTGCCCTACACGCTGGTCATCAATCGCGCCGGCAAGGTCGTCGCGCGCAAGCTCGGCGTGATGAGCAAGGCGGAGATGGATGCCGCCTATCAGCTGGCCCTGCAACCCTGAACCATCGTGGAGTAGCCATGAAACACCGATTCCTGCTCGGCGCCTGCCTGATCGCGCTGTCGGCCCCGGTCCTCGCACAGGATGCCGCTGCCGAAGCCGCGCTGAATGCGATTCGCGACCTCGGCACGCTCAACGGCCAGGCGCTTGCCTGCGCCGAGACCGACGTCGCCTCCCGTGCCAAGAAGCTGATGCTGGCCCACGCGCCCAAGACGCAGGCCTACGGCGATGCCTACCAGAACGCCACGCAGCAGGCCTACATGAACCAGACGCAGGCGAAGGACGGCTGCGCCGATGCCAAGTCCCTGTCCGCCACGCTCGATGCGCTGGCCCAGCGCCTCAACGCGACGCTGCCGGTGGCGCGCTAGCGCCAGGATGCGGATGAAGCGCGCGCTGATCTGCCTGCTCGCCATGCTTGTGCCGTTCCCCGCGGCGCCAGCCTTTGCGCAAGCGCCTGTGGCCGAGGCAACGGACGATGCGCCGGGCGAGGCGCAGATCAGTGCGCGCTACCTGCTGATGGACGCGCACGGGCGCGCAATCAGCAACGAGGATTTCATCGGGCGCTTTCAGTTGATTGCCTTCGGTTTCACCTCGTGTCCGGCGATCTGCCCGAGCACGCTCGCGGCGATGTCGCTGGTGCTGCGGCAACTCGGCGACAAGGCGGAGCTGGTGCAGCCTCTGTTCGTCACCATCGATCCCGAGCGTGACACGCCGCAGGTGCTCGAAGCCTACGTGCGCAACTTCGACGAGCGCATCGTCGGCCTCACCGGGTCGCCGGCACTGATCCGTCGCGCGGCCGACAACTTCAGGGTCACCTACCGCAAGTACGTCGAGCCCGGTGCGGCACCCGGCGACTACACCATGGATCATTCCGTCGGCATGTATCTGGTCGGGCCCGACGGGCGTTTCCTCACGCGCTACCCGCATGCCGCGCCGCCGGAGGACATTGCCGGACGCCTTCAGGAGCGCATCGCGGCCTACGAGAACGATCCGCTGGTGCGCCGCGCGCAGCGCGGCCGGCCCTGATCGCCCATGGCGCTGCTGGAGAACAGCTTCGGCTATCGCGACGTCACGCCGCAGGAGCGGCAAAGCCGCATACGCGCGGTGTTCGAGGGCGTTGCGCCGCGCTACGACCTGATGAACGACCTCATGAGCTTCGGCATCCACCGCCTGTGGAAGCGCCGGCTGGCGCGCGACGTGGCGGGCGTGAAGCGTGGCGTGGCGGTCGATCTCGCCGGCGGCACCGGCGACGTTGCGCGCCTGCTCGCGCGCGAGGGCGAACGCAGCGTCTGGGTGTGCGATCCGAGCCTGGCGATGATGCAGGCGGGCCGCGCGCGCGATGCCGCGGGCGAGCGCATTGGCTGGATCGCCGGCGAGGCCGAGTCGCTGCCGCTGGCCGATGCTTCGGTCGACCTGGTGACGATTTCCTTCGGCCTGCGCAACGCAACGAGTCCGCGCGACGCGCTGCGCGAGATTCGCCGCGTGCTCAAACCGGGCGGCCGCTTCGTCTGCCTCGAGTTCTCGCGCCCGCACTTCTGGCTCAAGCCGTTCTACGACCTGTACTCGTTTCTCGTCATTCCGCGCCTCGGCGCCTGGGTGGCGCGCCAGCCGGCCGCCTACCACTACCTGATCGAATCGATCCGCCGCTTTCCCGACCAGCGCGAATTCGCCGCGCTGATGCGCGATGCCGGATTCGGTGACGTGCGCTGGCGCAATCTTTCATTCGGCATCGCCTGCCTGCATTTCGGCACGCGCGCCACTTCCAGCGAGGTTTCCGCATGAACAAGAAATCCTGTCGGGCGCTCGTTGCTGCGCTGCTGTGCGCCGCCGCGCCAGTTCTGGCAGACGATCTCGAGAAGGGCAAGGAGATCAACGGCACCTGTGCTGCCTGTCATGGCGAATTCGGGCAGGGCGGCAAGAAGGGCGAGTACCCGCGCATCGGCGGCCAGCGCGCCGGCTACATCGAGGACCAGTTGCGCAGTTTCCGTTCGCGCACGCGCATCAACATCCCGATGTTCCCCTACACGCAGGAGCGCGAGCTGCCCGACGAGGACATCAAGGCCGTCGCCGCCTATCTCGCCAGCGTCGAGCTGCCGACCAAGATGCCGACCTTCACCGGCAACGAAGATGCGCTGACCAAGCTGCTGATGGCCGACAAGGTGATGATCATCCCGCGCGCCGAAGGCGACGTCGAGAACGGCAAGGCGATCTTCCAGAAGCAGTGCCATACGTGCCACGCGAAGAACGGCCGCGGGCGCGGCAAGTTTCCGATGCTGGTGGGCCAGTACACCAACTACCTCAAGCGGCAGATGGATCTCTACATCAAGGGCGACCGCCCGCACGACGAGGAAGGCAAGACCGGCATCCTCAACACGCTGCAGGAAAAGGATCTGCACGACATCCTCGCCTACCTCACCACGCTGCAGGAGCCGACGGAATGAGGCGCACATTGCTCGTCATGGCCGCATCCGCCGCCGTGCTGTGCGCGGCGCAGTCCGCACGGGCGCACGGCCATCCGGGCCAGGTCGGCGACGACATGCCCGACGCGCAGAAGATCCGCTTCTGCAACCGCGTGCGCGACTTTGCCATGCAGGCCTTCAACGACCGCGAGAAGGGCAAGCCGATGAAGCTGTTCGAAGAGGACGGCAGCGACGGCCCGCGCGTCATCAACCACATCATCAAGCGCATCTACGACGAACCGCAGATTTCGAGCCCGAAGAAGGCCGACGCCTTTGCGCGCGGTACCTGCAACGAATTGATGCATGCCACGTCGCCGGAATGAAGCCTGCCTGGAAGGCGCGTGGATGCTGGGCTGCAGGCCATCATGCCGTGAGACGTCCGTCCGGTGGGCGTCTGCGGCATGGCTGGCCCAGGATCGCCATTCCATGCGCCCTGCAGGCTGGTATCGCGTCGATTCTTGCGGCAGCGATTTCGATGGCTGCCACCCCGGCGTGCGCCACCGAAGGCGGTGGCAGCGTCTATCCCTATGGCCTCAACACCGTCGCCAGCGGCGTGCTGCCAAAGGCCGGAACCTACCTCTACAACTACAACGCCTGGTACAGCGCCGACACCACGCGCGATGACCGCGGCGAATCCGCGCTGCCGCACTTCCGTGCGTCGGTGCACGCCCACACGCTGCGCCTGCTGCAGGTTGCCGATTCGGTTCGGCCGCTCGGCGGCGAGTTCGCCTGGCTGCTCGCCCAGCCGTGGATCGAGGGGCGCATCGATCTCGGGCGCGCGGAAGGGGATGCCTCGGCCTTCGGCGACCTCACGGCCGGCGTGATGATCGGCTGGCACGGCGCCGGCTGGCACGCGATGACTGGCGTCGACTTCACCCTGCCCACCGGCGAGTACTCGCGCACCCGCCTGTTCAACCCGGGGCGCAACCAGTACGCCGCGACGCCTTATGTCGCCGTCACGACGCAGGTCGGCGAGCGCGTCGATGCCAACCTGCGCGCGATGCTCACGGTCAATGGCCGCAACCCCGATACCGATTACGAATCGGGCATCGAGTCGGGCCTCGACTACTCGCTCAATCTGCGCCTCGTGCCGCGGCTGTTCGTCGGCGTCAATGGCTACCTGCAGCATCAACTCACCGACGACGAGATCGACGGTAGCGCCGTGGCCGGCACCGGCCGGCGCGCGCACGTGTTCGCCTACGGGCCGCAACTGACCTATCGCGGCGACGGTTGGGGTGTCAGCGCCAAGCTGCAACACGAGACGAGCGCCCGCAACAAGGCGGAAGGCGACAAGCTCTGGTTGCAGTTGTTCTTCAGGCTCTGACCGGATTCGCGCGGGAAACCAGGCGTCGCGCGACGACGATAAGCCCCAGTGCACCGACGTTCATCAGCAACGCATAGACCACGCTCGGCACCGCCAGCATCGGCGAGCCGAGCACCGTCGCAGCAATGAAAATGCCGAGCGCCGCGTTTTGCAGGCCGCACTCCGCGGCAATCGCGATCGCGTCGCGCCGCGACAGGCGCAGCAGGGCAGCGATCGCGACGCCAGCGCCCATTACCAGCGCATTGAGTGTGGCGGTCGCCGGACCGACGCTGCCCATGTTGGCGAACAGCGCCTCGCGCTGGCTCACGAAGGTTGCGATCACGATCAGCAGGAACAGCAGCGTCGCGATGCGTCCTGCCGGCCGTTCGATGCGTGCCGCAAGGGCCGGGCGCCAGGCGCGGAGCAGCATGCCGGCAGCCACCGGCACCGTGGTGATGAAGAACACGCCGCGTACCAGCCGGCCCACCGGCAGGTCGACCGCGCCGCCGGCGCCGAGAAACGTCTGCAGTGCGAGATTGACCACCAGCGGCACCGAGGCCAGCGCGACGAGGCTGGTGATTGCCGTCAGCGTGATCGACAGTGCGGTTTCCCCGCGCGCGAGGTAGGTGATCAACCCGGAACTCGCACCGCCAGGGCAGGCGCCGAGAATCACCAAGCCGACCGCCATCTCCGGCGGCAGGCGAAACGCCAGTGCCAGCGCCCAGGCGGCCGCCGGCAGCACGATCAATTGTCCGAACAATCCGCCCAGAACGGCGCGCGGACGCTCCAGCAGCCGCGTGAAATCTGCCGGTACCAGCGTGATGCCGAGCGCGAACATGATGCAGGCCAGCGCCGCCGGCAGCAGCACGTCGATGATCGTCGGCGTCACAGCAGCATTCCGATCGCGAGCAGCGTGCCGAACGCCAGTTGGGCCAGCGCCGTCTGGCCCAGCACGGGATTGAGCGCGACGCCCTGCTTGCTGCGCATGTTGCGGATCGCGATCAGCGCAAGCGGCAAGGCGAGCAGAGCGAGCAGCGTGGCCGCGTGGGATCGGACACCGAAGGCGAGCCACAGCGGCAACGCGAACGGCAACAGCATCAGCGCCGCATGCAGCGAACGCGAACGTGCCGGGCCAAGCACCGCCGCCAGCGTGCGGCGCCCGGCCTTGCGGTCACCGTCGACGTCGCGGTGGTTGTTGACCAGCAGCACGGCTGCGGCCATCGCACCAAGTGCGAATCCCGTTGCGATCGCGACTGCCGACAGCCGGCCCGATTGCAGGTAGTGGCTGCCGCACACCGCGACGATGCCGAAGAACGCCAGAACGAACAACTCGCCAAGGGGCGAATGCGAAACCGGCCTCACGCCGCCCGAGTAGGCCCAGCCGGCCGCGATCGAGGCGAAGCCCAGCGCGAGAATCGCTGCACCGCCATGGATCACCAACCCGAGCCCGCACAGTGCAGCCGCCGCGAAAGCAAGCACACCGGCGCGCCGAACCTGGCGCGGCGTCGCCCAGCCGGCCGCAGTGACGCGCAGGGGGCCAACCCGCTCCGGGCGATCGTTGCCGCGCTCGAAATCGGCGACATCGTTGAGCAGGTTGGTGCCGATCTGGATCAGCAGCGCACAGGCGAGGGTGGCGAGAAAGACCGGGAAATTCAGCGCTGCGCCTTCGCTCCACGCGATTGCGCAGCCGACCACCACCGGTGTCAGGGCGATCGAAAGCGTGCGCGGTCGCGCCGCGGTCCACCACAGGTGCAGTCGCGAAGGCCGGGTGGCGATCTCGGCCAGGCGAGGTTCGGAAGGAATCATCCGTGCGGCCCGCTGCCTGCCACACCGACTGGCTGGATGAAGCGGGCGCGCGCAAGGCGCGGCGGCAGCATTGGGGTCATGAACGAACGGTATCGACTTTGGCGCATTCTAGCGTCGGATGCGACGCCAGCCTTGCCGGACATCAAGACGGCGGGCGTCGCGCCTACCGACTGCTGCAGGTAAGCTGAGGCCTGCTGCGACAAACGGCCCATGCCAGTGGAAGATCGATTCGGACCGGCTGCACGACTCTACTGCCTGTGGGCCGTGCTCGCCATTGGCGTGTCGATTGCCCGGGCAGGACTCACGGCCGAATCCGTCACGCGGCTGCTGGTCGTCGGCCTGTTGTTGCTACAACTGGCGGCGCACCCCATGCTCGTCCGCGCGTTGCCGTGGTGCACGCCGAAATGGCGCTTCGTGCTGATCGGCATGCTCCTCGCGGCGGTCGTCGAGGGTTTTCACATGATCTCGATGCCGGTGTTCGGTTCGCTGCGCATCGGCCAGGAAACCGGCATTGCGGGTGGCCTGCGCAACTACGCGCTGGATCTCGCCTTCACGCTGCCAGCCTACCTCGCGATCTTTTCGACCATCTGGTTCTTCGTCAACCGCTACCGCTATGGATTATGGGATTACATCGTCACGGCCGGTTTCGCCCAGGCGATCGGCGATGGCGGCCTGTTCTACTTCTGGAACGCGCCGGGCATGCTGCTCTTCCTGCCCTATCCGATGAGCAACTACCACGCCATCAACGTACTGCCCCTGCTCTCGGTGCGCGAATACCTGCCGGCTGACACAAGGCGTGTCGCGTCGCGCTACCTGATCGTTCCGGCGGTCATTGCCGCCTATCTGGCATGCGGTGCGATGATCCGGCTCGTCGGACGATGCTTCGGGTTCGAGGCCGGCTGAGCGGGTGTGCGGTCGATCAGCCCCAGAGATCCCATCGTCCGAACGCGATCGCCGCAATCGCAACCATGCCGTTGCAAATCGCATGAGCCCATATTGCGTCACTCATCCGGTTCCGTCGAATCAGGGCGAACGCGAATCCCGCGCCCGCAACGAAACCCGCGAGCCAGTTGGCGTGCATCAGACCGAACAGGCCCGACGATACGACGACTGCCAGCCAGGGCGTGCGCTCGAAGCCGAGATTTCCCGCCGGATGGCCGGCCAGCCGGGGCAGGAGGTACCCGCGAAATGCCAGCTCCTCGACAATCGGTACCGCGATGACCGAGCCTGCGACGCGAAAGGCGAGCCACAGGATCTGCAGTCCCGGGGGCAACTCGCGAAGGTCGGCAGCCAGCAACGCACCGCGTTCCGGGGCGGGCGGCACGAGAAGCAGCCAGGCGACGAACACGGCGAGTGCGATGCCGACCGTTGCAGCGTCCGGTAGCCCAAGGTGGCGGCGGTAGTGGTCGCGGTAGAACCAGATAGCGGCCAATGTGGCCACTGCAATCAACGGGTAGCCATGCCGGAACGTGCCTGACGAGGCAGCGTCCACCAGCATCGAGGCGCCGAGCGACACCATCAGCGGAACGAGCAATGCGCGCACGCTGGCAGCCGATGTGTCCCGCGTCGTGGTGGCGACTGCGTGGCCTAGGGGGCGCGAAACCCGATCCGCGACCAGGATCAGCGCAAGCGACACGCCGCAGAAGCCGATCCAACCCGCCTGGGAATGGAAGCCGCCAAGCGCAATCTCGCTCGAGAATGACGACCCGATCGCGATCAATGTGACGATGCGCAGAACGTTTGCGGTCCAGATTGCGATCACGCCAATCGGGAAAAGCCAAAAGACGGCCGGGAATCGCAACTGCGCGCGAAACATCCAGACGTAGAGGCCGAGAAACACGAGGATCATTCCGATCCCCTCGATGCCGGAACACTGCGGGGCAACATCGACCGCGAAAGACAGGGTTCCGACGATGTGTTTCGAACCGTGGTCGGCGAGCGGATAGAAGGCCGACAGGATCCACTTGACCGACTGGAGCGTGATCTCGGCGAGCAGCGGCCAGAGCAGTTGTGCCATCGTGCTGCAGGCCACGATCAGGATGGCGACACATCCGCAAAGAAGAATCGGGCGCGACCAAGCCCTGGCGATTGACCGCCATGATTCGAGCGGCGCTGCGATGAGAAGCAGGGGCGCGACAGCGAGGCCCCCGGACAGGAACCAAAGGCCAACCAGCGATACGGATGCCTCGCGGGTCGGTCCCAGCACATTCCCCGTGAGGAACCAGAAGACGGACATCAGGACCAGATGCAGGGCAAGCCACCCGGACCAGAGCCTGTCACCCGGAACCAGGAACGCCGCCCTCACTTCGCTGTTCATCCGAAACGCCAGGATGAAAACGCAGGCCGAAAACGCAACCAGCGTCTTGGCGATCAACGCGAGGTTACCGACAAGCAGATCGGCAAACCCGCCACCGCCGCGGCCTTCCGGTGTCTCGAAGGCAATCGTCATTGCCAGCAGTTCCACCAGGAGAACTGCTGCGACCAGCAGCCATCGCAACACAGGCGGGGAGAACCCCGACCTGTGTTGCATGGCTGAAATCGTCTGAAAGAGCGGGCTGTTCAAGTCGCGCTGCCGGCTACGGGATGTTCGGCTTCCACGCGACAGTGCAACGCGGACCGACGATCAGGCGCGGCGGCGACGTACTTCCCAGGCGAGCAACAGAGCACCTGCAAGCAGGGCGATCGCCTTCGCGCCGGACGACGCATCAATCTCGGGCACGCTCGCAACCGGCGGGTTGGAAGGTTGGGGCGGCTTCGGTGGCGTGCTGCAAAGAAAAGGGATCCAGTTGCACAAACCGCCCCACGATCCCCCCGCCGCATGCGCACCACTTGCGGAACCGAACAGGAACAATGCAGAGCAAACCAGTAAGAATTTCTTCATCGGATGACCTCGTTTGTTTTGTTTGTATGGACGCGTTCGCGACAGCGCTTGCACGTCCGGGGAATGCCTGCTTCGACCATCGCGGCGATTTCATTTCCCGTGACTTAAATTATCTTTAAGCATTTTCCCGGTCAAGAGGGAAAGCCGCGAATCCTGCTTCTCGTCGCCTCGATCGTGAGCGATGTCACGGTCGTGATCGGAACTGGTGCCATGGTCGCCGATACCGGTTACTGCGTTCGATGGAAAAGCCTTGCGAATGGAGAAGTGGCGTAGGTCATTGTCCTTTGGGGGCAATTGCGCACAGATCGACGATTCGGGGGTCTCCGGGCTCCGGTCGGGCGTGCGCGCGGCGGAAGGCACGTGTCGAGTTCCAGTGGTTCCAGGAGCGTGCCTCGGTGTCGAAGAAGGCGGTCGGTGAAATTTTGTTGCACTGACCGCTGCAATCGTCGCTGGCCGCGAATCCGCGCCACAAACCGCGCGTCACCGGATGCGTTCGCGCTCAGCTTCGTCGCGTACGCGACGTCGGCATCACGATTGCGTCGCCGTCGATCACCACTTTGCCGCCGACGGTGCACACGGTATCGAGCGTCACGCGCCCCTTGTCGGCCAGCACGTCCCTTACGGTTACCGTGGCGTGCACGGTGTCGCCCGGACGCACTGGCGCCCTGAAGCGCAGGTTCTGTCCGAGGTAAACGGTGCCCGGTCCCGGCAATCGGCCGGCGATCGCCGCGGAGATCACGCTGGCAGTCAGCATGCCGTGCGCGATGCGGCCCTTGAACTGCGTGGTCTGCGCGAACTCCTCGTTGATGTGCATGGCGTTGTTGTCGCCCGACGCGGCGGCGAACAGCACGATGTCCGCCTCGGTGATGGTCTTGGCGAAGGTTGCGCTCATGCCGGTCGCGAGATCTTCGATGTCGTAGCCGTTCTGGTCGTTCATGGCTTCTCCGGGGCGGGGATGAGGGGCAGTCAGGATGCGAGTGGACGCGGACGCGCTTGGCGCCGGCGCGAAGCTTACCGGAGTCGATGCCGGAAGGCGGCACGTGCGTGCGGTGCCTGGCAGAAACTCGGCTCGACCGCCCGTGCTTTGAACACTGCCTGCGGGGTTCGCGCTACGATCCGGCAAGCGGCGGCCGCGATTGCGATTGTTTCCGCGTCGCACCGCGGCGGGAGGTGGCACGCTTCGGTGGCGACGCCATCGACGATTACCCGGCAGCTTTCAGGAGGCAGGATGGAAACCCGGCGCATTGCCGTCATCCCCGGCGACGGAATCGGACGCGAGGTGGTTCCGGAGGGGTTGCGCGTACTCGAGGCAGCGGCCCGCAAGTTCGGATTCACGCTGCAATTCGACGAATTCGACTGGAGCTGCGAGTACTACCTGAAGCACGGCGCGATGATGCCGGAGGACTGGAAGCAGCGCATCGGCGGCCACGATGCGATCTTCTTCGGCGCCGCCGGCTGGCCAGCCACGGTGCCGGACCACGTTTCGCTGTGGGGTTCGCTGCTCAAGTTCCGGCGCGAGTTCGACCAGTATGTGAACCTGCGCCCGGTGCGGCTGATGCCCGGCGTGCCGACGCCGCTGGCCGGGCGAAAGGTCGGCGACATCGACTTCTGGGTGGTGCGGGAGAACACCGAAGGGGAGTACTCCAGCGTCGGCGGGCGAATCTTCGAAGGCACCGACAGCGAGACCGTGGTGCAGGAGAGCATCTTCACCCGTCGCGGCGTCGATCGCATCATGCGCTTCGCCTTCGAACTGGCGCGACGCCGTCCGAAGAAACACGTGACCTCCGCCACCAAGTCCAACGGCATCTCGATCTCGATGCCCTACTGGGACGAACGCTTCGCCGAGATGGCGACGCACTATCCCGATGTGCGAACCGACAAATACCACATCGACATTCTGACTGCGCACTTCGTTCGCAACCCGGACTGGTTCGACGTGGTGGTTGCGTCCAACCTGTTCGGCGACATCCTTTCCGACCTGGGGCCGGCTTGTACCGGCACCATCGGCATTGCACCCTCGGCCAACCTGAATCCGGAGCGCACGTTCCCCTCGCTCTTCGAACCGGTGCACGGTTCGGCGCCCGACATCTACGGCAAGGGCATCGCCAACCCCATCGGCCAGATCTGGTGCGGGGCGATGATGCTGGACCACCTCGGCT
>WBZU01000139.1_pt1 | contig 73651 bp, 52 predicted proteins | sample 5204311 | NCBI WGS metagenome assembly WBZU01 (sample SAMN12344359, study PRJNA552823) | activated sludge metagenome | biome: Activated sludge suspended growth; feature: Nitrification reactor; material: Wastewater; isolation source: activated sludge from nitrification reactor of wastewater...
TCGTGATTGCGCCGGCCGTGAGCCGCTATGCGCATGACGAGCTGTTTCGGACGGGGCACCTGGCGCTCGTCTCACAATTCGAAAATGGTACTTTTCCGCCGAGGTTTACCCAATTCGCTGAATTCGATTTTCCATATCACTATGGCTTCGACCTCATGGCGGCGGCTTGGGGAACGATCTTTCGTTTGTCTCCGTCAATGGCGATTGACGTGACGACCACGCTCGCGTGGTGTTATACGGCCTGGCTCGGTTGTTATTTGGGGCGCAGACTCTGCGGAGCGCGTTGGGGTGTGCTCGCCGGATTGCTCGTGCTCTTTGGAGGCGGTGTACATTTGTTATGTGGTCCCTCTACCGCGCCGCTTGGACACAAACTCATGGGAGTCTGCGATGTCGACGGCCTTTGGGTCAATCCTCCCTTGAGCAGCTATTTTTTCCAGCATCCATTTGGTTTGGGGATCCCGTTTTTCTTGACGACTCTTGCGCTGCTTGCAGACCGCGCGTCCGGAGCGCACCTTCCAAGGTACGTACTCTTTGGAATTCTATTCTTGGCGCTTGCGGAGAGCCAATTCGTCATATTTGCCTGTGGATCGACAGCGTTTGTCGTTGCGGAATCATTCCACCGTCGCAGACTCGAGTTTCGCCGCGTGGCGGGAGCCGTTGCGAGCGTCGCGTTCGCCTGGGCCGGAGCATTCGGTCTGGGCGGATTTCTTGCCGATTCGGCGCATCGACCAAGCATGGCCTTGGATTTCCATTTGGGCACGACAAATCACCTCTGGGGAACCTTGGTTTGGTCGGCACGTAGTTATGGCGTGCTGCTTCCAATTGGTTTGGCTGGGCTCTTTCGGCTACGGCGGGAAAAGGGCTTCGTGACCCTGGTTGGCGTGGGTGCGTTTTTCGTACCGAACCTCGTTCGCTATCGTTTTTCGTGGGATATCGTCAAATTCGCGACCGTTGCAGAGCTCGCTCTCGCATTGAGCACGGCGGCCTTTTTAACGCATATCCTCGAACGTCCTCGCGAGGGAAAATTCGCCGCGGTTTTCTCGAAAATGCTTGCGGCAACCATCGTCATTGCCGGCATCGGCTGGAGCATTTCGTTTTTATCCGCGCCATGGTTGAGAGTCCGCAACACGTGCTTTGATCCCGCCCCGGCCGGTTACTCGGCGGATGATGCCGCGGTCATCAGCTACCTGCGACGCCATGTAAAACCGGGTGAAAGTGTTTATAGGTCATATTTCGCCTCCGTTGCTTACGGCCAAAGCGGCGGCCTGTCGACGCCTTGGCCGGACGAAGCTGAATCTTTCGGTTTCTCCACCCAAACCACTTCAGATCGGAGGCGTTTTCTAAAATCGTTGCCGCCCGACGCGACGCAATACGCCGCACACAAAATCGTGTGGCTCGTGCTCGATTCGAGCGACAACCGTCTTCGGCAGCATAGCGCTCGATGGATACGCAATGGTCTGGCGGATATCGTGCTCACCCACGGCGAGTTGATCGTTGTGCGTTTCCGCGAAAAACGCTGATCGACCGGGCCCAACCCATTGCAAACATCTCGAAAAGCGTGATAAGTCGAGATCGCAATGGCCCGGTCTTGTTTACCGATACGGGCCTTGTTCCGCGGCACTTGCACCGACGAGTTCTCGGCTGACCACGCAACTCCATCCAACATACCATTCGAGGTTCGCGGCGGTCGGCACTGCCGATGGGAATCGCATAAACAACCCGTGACGGTCGATACGCAGGTCATTGGCAAACCGTACGGCATCGCCGAGCGCCCGCAGGAGCGTGGGGCGCGCTAGCCATTGACGGATTCCGGTTTCATCGCGTCCTTGTACCTTGAACGATTCGTCGAAGAACGCATCGCCAACCTGAATATCTTGGGACAAGATTCCCTGCAAGAAGCCGGGAACGTTTGTCCGGCTGACAAAGACGTCGTAAGGGCCGGATCGAGGGAATCGGACGTTGACGACCGTGTGGGGACGCTGTCCTTCCATCTCCACGCTGATATCGATTTGCACGCTGTCGCGCATACCCGACACGGCCATGTACGCGCTGTCGAAGGCGAATCGATTGGCGTCGGCGAATCGCTGCCACTCGAAGTGTTGGGCCTGCTCCCACTGGGACGACGGCAGTGCGTTTCGCCGAAATCGCAGCCAACCGGCGAGTTCGGCTGCAGAATCGAGCATCGCGGCAACGTACGCCGGATCCGTGTGTACGCCCGATCGCTTGACTTCCACGTACGAGTCGGTGACGCGACCGACGTACGCTTGAAAGACGCCGAGCATTCTGTTCAGCATGTTCATACCGTCGGCGTCTGCGGGCGAAAGCAACATCACCGCGCGCTCACGATCAATCGCATTGATTTTGAACGCATTGTCGTAAGCGGTATGCCCAAGTGAAACGTCCGTCCCCCCGAACAGTCGACTGAGGACGTTTTCGGAGCTGACCTCGAGGCCGAGCCAGAGGGGCGGGGCGATGCGGGCGATTGCGGAGGTCCAGGTGACGGAGTTACTACCGCTGCCCGTTTCGTACTGAATCACGACGACTTCGGCGCCGCGCCAATGGCCCCACAGCCATTGCGAGTAGTTTGAAGCGGCGGCATCTGCGCGTTGGCCGCGCACGCGCTGCATCCGTCGGAAACACATGGCTTCAGCGTAGAGTTCGATGGGCTGGAAAGGGGCGAAGCCCAAAGCGACGGCGAGTTGTCGCCATTTCTCGGGTGAAAATGAATCAAAAAAACCCATACAGCCATGCCCCGGCCGCCAAAGGCGAGCGCGTTACCAGATAGTCGGTCACCGAAGCTGGCACGGGAAGGATAGGGACGCAATCCCCAAAACGCGGGTGCGTCCGAAACGACGAGGTGCGATGCACTTGGGTGCCAAACCTGTCCAAGTCACGGGGCGTGTAGATATTCGTCGAGCAATTGGTAAAGGCGTTCCTTTTCCCGTATCCGTGCAGCTCGAAGATGCGCAGCTTCCAGCAGGACCATGGCTTCATCGAGGATCCGAGCGACCTCTTCGAGATCAACGGGTGGAGTAGGATGCTCGCATGGCCAGGTGCTTGCGACATCACACGAAGACTCGTCGAGATCGACGGGTGGCGTAGGATGCTCGCATGGCCAGGTGATTGCGACATTGCACGAATATTCGATGGGGGACGATTTGACCATGACGACCTCGCTTCCTGCTTCGGTGGAGAGGCCGTGCGTCCAATGTGACGCGACTCGTCAAGGTTTTTCTGAAAATAACTCGCCGATTGGCGGACATGGTTTGGCGGTGAAGGTGTCGCCTTCGACGGTATACGGACCGTGTTTGTCCAACCATTTTGCGAATTCTTCACGCTCTACCGGAGGCAGAGGCCATCGCCGAACGATACCATCCCGACTCTTGGACGTAAGCAGGCTACAACCGCCAGAGAAAGATAGTTCATCGATGTAACTGGAATGGCCCTCCAGGTCTTCCGTGTGGGATCCCGTTTCAATGCCCAATTTGATGATGCGCCCCTTCACTTCGGCATGTAGCGTCAGCTCGCCACGGTCGCAGGTTGCAGAAAGTTCAACACGGTCGCGTGGTGCGTCAGACTTGCGTTGCGGAGGAGCTTCACCCGACGTGTCAACGTCAACGTGACCTCCATCGAGCGGCCACAATTTGAGCAATCCATTGCCGCCATCGCCAACAATGAAGTTGGGCTTGGAAAATGCCATCGGCACTGCCCCCCACGCCGTTTTGCCATGAAATACGCGTTCCGTTGCCGCTTTGACATCACGCCAATGGATCTCGCCGTCAATCGATGAAGCAAGCACCCACAATCGATTTTGTTGACTGACAAAACGCAGCATGCGGACGCCGGAATTGCCTACGCTGAAGAATTGCGTGTCTTTATTCTCTGTCCATTCCTGTTTCTCTTCCTTCCACGCACGAAAAAAAACGCCGCCTTCCTTGGTCCCAATCGCCATCATCACGGACGCTGTCCCGCTCGACGCGTCGTTATGGAGATCAACCATGCGAATCTCGCGCGTGTCGCCTACGACAACATCTCCGCGGTGTTCCCACTTTCCGGAATCATCCTGATGGTAGGTCTCGACGATGTTCCCTTGCACGACGGCCAAGTGTTGACCGTCGTGGGAGAACGCAGCGGAAGAATGCTCGCCGTTGGCGGCATGTTGCCACACCTGCTGCAAGGTATCTACACTCGTGAGCTGTGCAATTCCATTGACGTCGCTGGAAAGAAGCAAATGGCCATCCCGCGCCGAGAACTGCAAGGTTCGAACGCGGTTTTCGTGGCCCTTGACCATTCCGTGGTAATCCCACCGAGACGCGTCGCCGAGGAGCGCCCAAACAACCACGCTGCTGTTAATGTCTCCTGCCGCGGCCAAGAATCGCCCGTCCGGAGAAAATGCCAGACGGGTGACCTCGCAGTTCTTTTTCACTCCACATATAGGCATCAACGTGGCAACTTCGTTCTTTCGCAGATCCAAAACGTGCACGATGCCGACGTCGTCGCCAATTGCTGCCCACGTTCCATTCGGAGAAATGGCCAGCACTTTCGGTTTGCCGTCGCCGCTGATTTGAAGTTGTTCGCCTTTGCCACCCAGATCCATATCGATCACGTGAACTTCGTCATCGCCACCAATGGAAACGAGCGTTTTTCCACCATTCTCTCGCAGAACAATGGCCGCATCCCGCACTTCTTCCTTATGCGTCGTTAGAATCCATGCCTGACCATTGTGCCATGCTTTGGTCGCGATAAGGAACTGCTTGGCGAATTCGGCGGGTAATTCGCTTTTGAATCCACCTCGCAGTTCTGCCGCACGGGGAATCAATGCGAGCGCTTTGCCAGGGTCTGTCGCGAGCCAACGTTCGGCATCTTTCTCTTGAAGTTCGGCGTTGTGCCGTTGTTCATTAATCCTTTTGTCGGCAACGAACAGCGAGATGACTACGATGAGCACTATAACCCCAGATACGACCATAAAAAGTCCGATGTAACCGTACCTGGTTAAACCACGGTCCCACTTTCGTGCCTTTTCCACAAACTCACGTTGCGCGGACGTTGCTCTGGACGCGAGTTCTCCAAAGCCACGCAGCATTCGCTCACGTTTCTCGACGCTTTGGCGCCAGTACCACGCAGAACCGCCCCACGTTGCCAACGAGGCATCGCGAATGCAATCCTGCAAAAACTCCCGCTGCGAGATGAATTCTCGCTCCTCCAACCAGACTGTCCTGGCCAAACGATCGCATGTTACTTGGAAACGTAATGCGTCGTTTCCACTCGACCCGTCCACGGTGAGGATGCGTTCTTTGCGTAATCCCTCGACCACCTTGCGCACGAGGTCCTCATCGACCCCCAACTCGTGTGCAATCTCCGGAATCGACAGGCCGGATTTTCGCGCGCCATCCTGTCCGACCAAACTGGCCATAACCGGTCTGACGATAGGAGTCGAGTTTTCAGAAAGCCGCAATTCCACAGCTTCGAGGCGCTGGTCCAATACGCCTTTGGGGCCGCCCATGGCCGCCAAACTCAAGCGATCAACGACCGTATTCTCCAGCGTCGACGCGTATTCGTATAAATGGTGCAGCACGATTTGAAGCTCCACCGCATTCACTTCGTTCCGCGTCGATACCGCAGCAATCACGTCGTCGAGCACCGTGTGGGCAACGTCCAACCCGGTCCGCTCGAATAAGTGCACCATGGAACGCTTGGTCGAACGCGACTCGAGGGCGCGCAGGACTTCTCCGTCGTCTGTCGAAATGGGGAAGACTTCCTTGAGTAAATCGAGGTAATGGTAGTGGTCCGTGCGAATCACGATCAACACCCGGAGATCTACGCCGGGACGATTCACGACGGACGCTAGCGCGTCGCCAAACTCGCGCGCGTCATGTTCCATGGCCGCGCGGTCCGGGCGCTGGAAGATTTCTTCGAATTGATCGAGCACCAAAAGCACGGGCTTTCGCGTATACGTGGATAACGACGCCAGCATCCCATCCAACGTTGGCTCGTCACTCGTATATTGCCGTTGTTCAACGGCCAGTGCAGCCGCTTTACGCACAGTCTCGAGGGGCGACCTTTCGGGATCCCACCCGGGCGCAACCTCCAGCCACACCACCTTCTCCCAGAGTCGCGGACGCAATCCGGCTTGAATCAAGGAGGATTTGCCAACCCCACCATCGCCCTGCAGCAGAGCAAGCCGATTCCTCGTCACCAAGTCCAGAAGCGCCTTTGTCTCTTTGGCTCGTTCCGAAAATATCTCCGCATCGCCCGGGCCGAATGCACGCAAAGGTCGAAATGGATTGCCCTCGTACCTCAATGACGTTTCGTACCCCGGATGTTGGAGCCCTTTGAGGATCTCTTGGAGTGCAAAAGACGCCGAGTGCGCCATTCCACGGGCGGTGGGCTCAAAATTCAACAATCGCGCCACGAGCCCATCGAGCACGGAGGGCACCTCGGGCACGAAATCACGCAATCGCGGCGCGGGGCGTCCCTCTTTGGCACACGTGCGCAACGTGTCCGTATACGTGTCCACGTGAATTCCCTTGAATGGCATTCGCCCCGTGACCAGCACAAACAGCACCACGCCGAGAGACCAAAGATCTCCCTTGCGCAGATCCACCGAAACCGGCTCGCCAATACCCATTTGTTCCGGCGCGGCGAACCCGGGCGTTCCACAGATTCCCGTACGCATGGCCCGGGTTGCGCCCGATCCATCCAAATCCTCCAAGCGATGCGTCGCCTCAAATGCTGCAATGCCGAAATCGATGACCTTGACGTGCTCGTCCCGCGTCAAGATGACGTTGCTGGTGGTCAAATCTCGGTGGGCAACTCCGACTTCATGCATGGCCACGAGCGCCATGGCCACGTCCGCAGCAATGGACACCGCCTTTTCGAGAAGCGGGACTCGATTCGGGAAAAGCCACCGCGCCAACGATTGCCCGGGTACGTATTCGAGCACGAGGCATCGGGCCCCTTGTTCGGAAAACGACTCGTAAAATTGGACAATGTTTTTATGGGGAATACGCGCAACGTATTGTTCGCGCATGTAAAACTTTTCGTCGATGACCTTGATGGCCACATCTCGGTGCAACTGATGGTCACGAGCGAGGTACACTCTACCATAACCACCTTTACCGAGTTCCTTCGCGACCTCGAATTGCCCGAGCTTCAGCAGTGCCCCCTGTTCAGGTCGGTATGGCTGCGTGATTTCAGCCGTTTCGGCGATATCCTTGAGCCACTTGGGGTGAACGCGAGGGGGTGCCGCATCATCATCGCATTCGAGATCCATTGCAGTCATCGTTCACTCCTCTATTTCGAATCCAAGACTTCTCATTCGTTCACGTAGTTTGTCCTGAATGCGTTGGAATTGTTTCTTGAGGCTATTCGTCCTGCGTTGCAGTGCTTCTCCTTCGAGTTCCTCCGCGTCCACGTCCTGCAAAGCTCGAGCGACGTCATTCCAGGACATAGCCCGATCTACACGTAGGATCAGAATGTCCTGCTCTTCCGGCGGGAGTTCACCACGAATTTGCCGAAAAACATCTTTCACCGTGGTTTTTTGCCACGGAGGCGTGTTTGCCCGAGGCGACGGATTTTCGACGTAGGGATTGTCCGAAATGGGCACCATGAGACCTTTCGAGCCACGTTGCGCCTCGAATCGATACATTGCGTGACGAGCCAGCTTGTAGGCCCAGGTTCTGAACATCGACCGCCAGGCAAATTTCTCAATTCCCCGCCAAACATCGCGCTGAAACATGCTCAATACTTCGTCGGCATCAGCTTTCACATCCAAACGCGCCACAAGAAAACTACGAATTTCATTCTCGTATCCCTGAAGGGCTACCGTCACGGCGGTATTGAAATCCCCCGCGTACCAGGCTTGCTTAATGGTGGCCTCGAGATGCTCCCGCTTCGTATCTTCCATTGGACGTCCTCCTGTGGGTGGCTGCTGGACGGTGGAGCATGGCCTCCCGATTCGTGACGCAAAAAAGTTCCCGATGTGGCGTGTTACTTTGTCAACACGAGAACACGGGCGCTTGGCATGGGGCCAACATTGTTGCGCGGATTAGGCCAGAACCGCGTACTCGGTACGCGGGATCGATTCGGGACGGCATAGCGGGTAGGACGGATCGACTCGGGACGGCGTACGTGGTAGGGCGGATCGACTCGGGACGGCGTAGATGGTACGCGGGATCGAATCGGGACAGCGTAGGTGGTAGGCCGGATCGACTTGGGACGGCATACCGGGTAGGGCGGATCGAGTCAGGACGGCGTAGGTGGTAGGCCGGATCGAATCGGGACGGCGTAGGTGGTAGGGCGGATCGAGTCGGGACGGCATACCGGGTAGGGCGGATCGAGTCGGGACGACGTAGCGGGTAGGCCGGATCGAATCGGGACGGCGTGCTCACCCGCAAGAAGTTTGCACCAACCAAGGTCCTGGTGTACGGTCGGCTCGATCAAGGTTGGAAGTACGAACCGTCCACACATTCTTCCGGGCGGTTTGAGCGAGGACGCAGCATGGACGCGGCAGAGCAGCAAGCAGCGAGTGAGTCCGACGGCAAACAAGCCGTATCGATGTCGACCGACGCATTGTATGACGCGGTTGTCAAAGCTGGTCTCGACGCGACTTTGGTTGCTACCTTGACGCAATGGATTGCAGGCTCGCTCAAAGAAGATCAATACGCGCGCTTGGACCAGATTGGCATCGAAGGCGAGGGCGGAATCCCGTTGTCGCGTGTATTTGTCGATTTGCCCGTGAACGGTGGAAGGCGCGAATCTCCCGAGAGCGGCTTCATTCAAGAAATGATTGCCCGCGGACCGCAATCGGTGTCCCTCGACCGACGAATCCCACGCTCCGAAATGGGTTTTCCCGGAGAATTCGAGTGTGAACCGAGTGGCTTCGCATTGATCGGCGGACCGGGCCAAGGCAAAACCACGTTGACGCAATTCCTTTGTCAAATGCATCGCGCTCCTCTTTTGGCTTCGCGCCGAGCCGAGCAGCATCCTGCGGTGCAACGGGTTTTGGCGGGCATGCTCGATCAACCGCTCGACAATGGTTTGTCGCTTCCTGTCACGGGAGCCATTCCCTGGGCAGTCGTTTTCCGTGATTTTGCCCCGTGGCTCGATCGCAATCGCCGAGAAGCTTCGGCATCCTTGGCGCAATACCTCGCCGAACAAGTCAATCGCGTCCTCGAAGATGTCGACGATACAACATCCCCACGCATAACCACCGAATACGTGCGCGCATTGGTTCGCCATTGGCCCTCGGTCATTGTGCTCGACGGCCTGGACGAAGTGCCGGATCCGGACACGCGAAGCATGCTGCTTGCATCCATTCGCCATTTCTTGCAAGAAGTCGCCGAAGTCGGCGCGAAAAGTCTCATCGTTGCAACTACACGTCCGCAAGGATATCGTGACGAATTCGCCGGGTTGCGTTTGGACGTACGGAACCTCGAGCCGCTCACCGTCAAATATGCCTTGCATTATGCGGAGCGTTTGGTCCGCGTTCGTTATCATGATCGGCCGGACCAACGGCGCAAGGTTCTCGACCGATTGCGTTATGCATCGGAAGAGGAATCGACGGCGCGTTTGTTGACGAGCCCGTTGCAAGTAACGCTGATGGCGACGCTCGTGGAACGTATTGGTCGCGCGCCCACGGAACGCTGGACGTTGTTTCGCGATTATTACAAGATCATTTATGAACGGGAAATGGAGCGCGGCGGCCCATTGTCCGATTTGCTGACGCGTTATCGCAGTTATATCGATCGCATTCACACGCGCGTGGGCCTCTTGCTCCAAGTGGAAAGCGAGGCAGGTGCGGGGGCTCGGGCGCTGATGCCGCAATCACGTCTTCGAGAAGTCGTGGACGAAGCCTTGGCGGAAGAAGGCATTGGCACCGACGAACGGGAACGTTTAGCTGCGCAGATCCTCCAAGCGACGACCGATCGGATCGTTTTGCTGGTGCAAGCCCAAAAAGAAGAATACGGCTTCGAGATTCGTTCCTTGCAAGAATTCATGGCCGCGTGGGAATTGACGAATTCGAATAAGGGCGATTCCATCCTCGACGCTCGCTTGATGCATATTGCACGTTCGGCGAATTTTCGCAATGTGTTCTTATTTGCGGCAAGCCGGGCGTTTCAAGAAATGTCGCGTATGCGTGACGTTATTGTCGATCAGATCTGCCAAACCTTGAATGATGCACCGGACGATGAGCCATTGCGTGTCCTTCGCGCGGGTTCGGTGCTGGCGTTGGAGCTTTTGGAGGAAGGGTCGGTACTGAATCAGCCGAAATACGCGCGCAAGCTGATGACAATGGCGTGCCGTTTGTTCGAGCGTCCGCCATCGCCGCATCATATTCGTTTGGCCAAATTGAACGAGCCCAGTCTGGACGACATTTTGCGTTCAGCCCTGGAGACACGGTTGGCTTTGCCGCAAGCATGGGAACGGCGATCGGCGTGGGTCACGGTGCTCGAGATGTTGGATCAAGGCCGCGAATGGCCGGAGCAACTCGCCGACACGTATTGGCCGACAACGGGCGAGGAAAAACGCGAGGTGATTTCGGTTTGGGAGAAACATCATCGCGGAATGTTAGAATGGCGCTCTTGGCTCATTCAACGTGCGCGGCAGGAGCTGAACGATTATACGCCTCGAACGTTCCCGGACTTTTCCCCGTTTCCCGGAAGGACCCAATCATCAGACCCCAAAGATTGGGTCGAGGTGTGGTCGAACTGGCGGTTTGGTTTGTCCTATCTTAACATCAGTGGGCATGACGTTTCCGAGGGCCTGGAGATTCGGGCACGTTTGCTGGCGCATCGGCCAAGTGATGAAAACGTCAGTGTTGTTGCCAATGCGCAAGATGTACCCCATGCTTGGATGCCCGTTGTTGCCATCGCGCGCTTTGTTCAGCAGCCGAGCCGTGCCATGCTTGCGAGCACTCTGCGCGCGTTTGCTGCGGATCCCGAACAATTTGGTTCGCTCAAATATATTGCTCATAATGCTCCGTGGCCCCTCGCTTCGTGCATCAACATGGCCCAAACCGTGGACGAATTGCGCCAATGGATCGATTGGGCGGAGCAAGGTCGATTGCGCGATTTGGACGATTGGCTAGCTGCGGAAGTGATGTGGAGGAAACGTGGCACCGATGTTGATGTCGTCGCCGCCAGAGTAGCGGCGCGCGCATGTCTTCCGGAAGCATTCCCCTGGGGAGGGTTTTCTTGGAATATTGATCATCGATTGGACGAAAGCATATGGCTCGAGCGCAACCTTATCCGATTCTATCAAGAAACCAATGATGACACAAAAAAAATCTTGGCCAATGCCATTATGAGTCTCGTCATGGGATTCGATGGCGGCCACGAATTCGCACCTGAAATCACCTTCGAACAATTGCGTGACCTGTTGCCATTTACAACAAGAACATTTCTTGCGCTCGATTTTATCGTTGGTTTTGTCGATTCGAAGTATGTCGGGTGGCACGAAGTTATCGACATGGCCGGTCGCCGATTCGATTTCATGAGGTACTACGAAAGCGCTCGCCACGCCTTCGAAACCATTGAACGTTTGGTTTCGGCATATGGCAGAGAGCCGAGTCGATGGGGCCTTTTGAACATACTGGCGAATCTTCTTCTGGAAATTGCCACATCGGATGACGACGACGAAACCCCTACCTGGCCGACCGACCTCCCGAAAATCGATATCGCCTCGATTGATGTGCCGCATTTGCGAGATGCAGCCATTGCCGTCACTTTGGCCCGGCGCGATCTGACCTGGTCGGAAATCGAATTCTGCCTTGAACAACTGGTTGAGAGTGCGCGTGGGCAGCGATATCCACGGCTCGCATTGTGGATCCTCAAAGCAACCCCCATTGACGCCGCACTCAAAGAACGCGCGTTCCTTACGTTTTACCAGCGCATTGTCGACGCCACGGAGTCTTCGACCGTCTTGTCCATGCTCGAAAGCCTTGCGCGGCGCGAGAGTAAAATCGACGATCCGAATACGTGGGACTATCTGCGTCTGCCATTGCCTCGCCCGAAAGCTCGACGTACCTCGTCCCCGCCGCCGACACCCAGTCCACAAATCGAACAAATCCGAATTGAAAATCTGCGCGTCTTCGACCAGTTCGCACTCGAGCCGACGCCTCGCGAGGATGGCTTGGGTCAATGGCTCGTGTTCCTGGGTGAAAATGGCGTCGGGAAAACCACGCTGCTCCGGGCGCTCGTGTTTGCCTTGGCCGATGATGCCACCGTAACCACGTTGCTTCAGCAAAGTTATGCTCCGTGGCGCCGTCATCCGGCCCAAGCCGATACATTCGCAAAAACATTCACGGTTTCGCGCGGCGTGACGTATCATCGCGAAATTGAACAGACGCCCGAAGGTGATCGGGTGCGTTTGTCCAACCTGACCGACGTCCATCGGCCGTTCATTTTCGCCTACGGTTGTCGCCGCGGATCCGCGCTGGGAGGGCCGGATCGCAGCGTTTCGTTCATGCCCATCGGCGCTGTTGCCACGCTTTTCGATGAACCGGCCCATTTGGTTCACGCCGAAACATGGCTCCAAGGCTTGGCGCTGTCCGCAACGAAAGACCAACACGTCGAAACCTTGTACACGTCGATTCTCGCGGCTTTGCAAACGATCCTCGGCGTCGAACGCATTTATCACGAACACGAGAGGTTTTGGGCCAAAGGTGCCGCGATTGGCGAAGCGCCGCTTTCCGCCCTGAGCGATGGTTATCTGACGACCACCGGATGGGTGATCGACCTCATCGCACGCTGGATCGAGCGCATGCGGCAACGCGACAAGAACAAAGTGATTTCCAAGGGTTTCCTCGAAGAAATGACCGGCATCGTCCTCATTGACGAACTCGACTTGCACCTGCATCCGAAATGGCAATGCGAAGTCATTCGTCGCACGCGGGAGATTTTCCCGCGAATGACATTCATCGTCACGACGCACAATCCGCTGACGTTGCTCGGTACGCAGCCCGGTGAAGTGTACGTGTTGCGTCGTCTGCCGAACGGTGGGAAAACAAGGATTGAGCCGATTCTCGAAGATTTGCCCAAAGGTGTACGCGCAGATCAAATCCTCACGGGGCCGTGGTTTGGCTTGGAATCGACGCTCGATCCGGAGACGCTTGGGTATTTCAAGGAACACGCGCAGCTTTTGCAAGAGCAGGGCCCGACCAACGAAGCGCGTCGAAAAGAACTCGAAAACATTCTGCGAACGCGATTGGGATCGTTTGCCGACACAGCCTTGGAACGATTGGCACTGGGTGTCGCAGCGCAAATCATGACGGAAGAGTACAAGGAAATCACGCCGTCGGATCGAGAGAAATTGCGCAGCGAAGTGTTACGCCTTGTCAAACAGCGTCGGGCAAACCCAACAAAAACGAGCTGAATCGAGGACAAGCGCCATGCTTCTCTTTTGTCGACCAGCCGAACACCCTCATTTTGATGCAGACGTCAAGGACGCTCGGGCCGCGGTTGAACGCGCCGTGCTCGATGGCACGCATCCCATCCCGTTCGATGAGGATTTGTGGAAGCAAAAGAAATATCGGGCGGAATTTTACCGAGCTCAACACGGTAAGTGTGGATATTGCGAAATCAAACTTGCAGGCCAAGTCGGGCAAATGGATCATTTTCGTCCCAAAGGTGCACTCTACGAGCTTTACGATGACGAAAAGCGGTGGGGGGCAGAAGATCAAGAGGGCACGACAGTCACGGGGCGAGGCATTGCTCGTCAAGAAACGGGGTATCATTGGCTCGCGTATTCCTGGGAAAACTATGTCTTGTCCTGCGAGCGATGCAATGCCGGTTGGAAGCGGTCCTATTTTCCCGTCGTTGAACAATCTCGCTGTTGGCCTCCAAAACCGGACGTGCAGGAACGCGCGTGTTTGATCAATCCATTTGATGGTCCCAACCCTGCCGATTACCTCGAGTTCAACAACGTGGGCACGGTCAAGCCACGTGGGGAAGGGCGATACGGAATGGAGACCATTCGGACCTACGGTTTGAATCGACCAAGCCTGGTAGAAGTGCGAGCTGAAACCGCACGGAAAATGCATCACTCGGTGCAAGTGATTCTGAGCGACGCCGACGATGCGACAAAGCAGGACGCTTTGACATCGATTGCGGAGTTTGGTGACGTCAATCGCGCGCATGCCGGAATGGCACGGATTATCTTGGAAAAATTGATGGGCATTTCTTGGGAAGAATGGGGAGCGACGCTCGAAATGCAAACGGTCGGCCCCCCAGACCAGTAGACGGGCCTTTGATGCGGCGCCGCCCGTGATCAAGCAGCGCGACGACGGCGGCGCATCGCCACGACGGCCCCCGCAATCACCAGACACGCCGACGAGTTTGTCGAGGTATCACCAATCGTGGAACATCCACACCCGCCATCGACGTCAATCGGCGGCGATTGTCCTCCGGAACCTCCGGCTCCGCCCATTTCACCCATGCCACCCATGCCACCCATGCCACCGCCACCCATTCCGCCGGCGCCGCCGGAACCGGTACACGCATTGGTAGCATCGAGCGGACACGGATCCGTTGCATTGCCCAAGCCATCGCCGTCGATATCGCCATCGCACGCGTCGCCGACGTTGTCTTTATCTAAATCCGCCTGATCCGCATTCGCGATGAGCGGGCAATTGTCGTCCGGATCGAGCACTCCGTCGCCGTCGCTATCGCCGTCGCACTTGTCGCCAATGCCGTCCTTGTCCGTATCGAGCTGATCATCATTCGCCACGAGTCGGCAATTGTCGACGCCGTCCAGGATCGTATCATTGTCCGAATCCGTATCGATATAATCGGCAGCGCCATCGTTATCCGTATCGATCGGCTCCGTCCCGACGTCCGCATCGCCCGCTTCGTCCGCGTCGCTGATCCCGTCGCCATCGGAATCGTCGTCGAGCGGGTCGATGGTTCCATCTTTATCGGTATCGGCGGGATTGTTCGAATCTTGAATTTCCGTCTTGTCGTCGATGGTGTCTCCGTCGCTGTCCACATTCAGCGGATCCATTCCCAAACCGACTTCGATATCGTTGAGGATCCCATCGTTGTCGGCGTCATCGTCACACACATCGCCCGTGCCGTCTTTGTCCGTATCGAGCTGGTCGGCATTGGCCACGAGCGGACAATTGTCCATCGGATCGAGCGCGCCATCGTTATCGTCGTCGGCGTCGCACAGGTCGCCCTGCATATCGCCGTCGTTGTTCTCCTGGCCGGGATTCATGAGCAATGCACAGTTATCCATAACATCCAAAACCCCGTCGTTGTCGTCGTCGGCGTCGCACACGTCGCCCAGCATATCGCCGTCGTTGTTGGCTTGAGTGGGATTCGCGATCAACGAACAATTATCCATAACATCCAAAATCCCGTCGTTGTCGTCGTCGGCGTCGCATACGTCGCCCTGCATATCGCCGTCGTTGTTTTCTTGACCGGGATTCGCAAGAATGGCGCAATTGTCCATAACATCCAAAACCCCGTCGTTGTCATCGTCCGGATCACACACGTCGCCCTGCATATCGCCGTCGTTGTTTTCTTGCCCGGGATTCATGATCAACGAACAATTGTCCATAACATCCAAAAACCCGTCGTTGTCATCGTCCGGATCGCATACGTCGCCCTGCGCGTCGCCGTCGTTGTTTTCTTGCCCGGGATTCGCAAGGATGGCGCAATTGTCCATAACATCCAAAACCCCGTCGTTGTCATCATCCGGATCGCATACGTCGCCCTGCGCGTCGCCGTCATTGTTTTCTTGGGCGGGATTCATGATCAATGAGCAATTATCCATTGCATCCAAAACCCCGTCGTTGTCATCGTCCGGATCGCATACGTCGCCCTGCGCGTCGCCGTCGTTGTTGGCTTGATTGGGATTCGCGATCAAGGAACAGTTATCCATTGCATCCAAAACCCCGTCGTTGTCATCGTCCGGATCGCACGCGTCGCCCTGCGCGTCGCCGTCGTTGTTGGCTTGATTGGGATTCTGAATACTCGGGCAATTATCCATGGCATCCGGAACGCCGTCATTGTCGCTGTCGTTGTCGCAAGGATCGGGAATGCCGTCTCCATCCGTGTCCACGGTGCTCGTAATGAGACGCTCGTGGACGGTCAATGGATTGGAATTGCTGCCGCCGATCACGTGAAACCCGCAGCTCACATTCGAAAACGCCGCCGATACCTCGCGCCTGGCGGTCGGCATGGTGCCAAGGGTGCTCCACGCTTGCGTGGCGACGTCGAATTGGTACACCGTATTGTAATAAGGGGAGGCGTTGTTGCTGTACGAATTGGATCCGCCGAATACATACAGTTTCGAACGATCCGCCGTCGCGGCATACGCGAACGAATTCTGAGCCACCGGCATCGATGGACCGGTAACCCACGTATTCGTCGTCGCATTGTAAATGAACATCGTATTCGTCGGATTATTCGCGTTCAGCTGCCCTCCGAAGACGTAAAAGCGCCCATCGGAGCCCCTCGAGACGCCGTGTTGCTTCTTCGTCCCCGGTAGGGCCGCCCCGTTCGACCATGTATTCGCGGCCGGATCATAAATGAACGTCGAGTTCGTCGTTCCTTCTCCGCCAAATACGTACAGCTTGCCGTCCACTCCGAAATCCGCTCGAGCTTCCCAACTCGTGAGCGGCAGATTCGGGAGTTGAGTCCAGTTGTCGAGCGCCGGATCGTACACGTAAAAGCTATTCAAGATATTGGAGGCGTTATCGGCACCTCCACCCACGTACAATTTGCCATTGGGTCCCGCGGCATAAAACATGCCTCGCGCAACCAATGGATATGCAGCCGCCGAGGTCCACATATTGGTCGACGGCGTGTACACCTGATGCGTGGACGTCGCCGAACCCGCGGCGCCAAATCCAGCAATGATGTGGATTTTTCCGGTGGAATCGGGTAATGTGGCGTGTTGCGAGCGCACTTGAGGCGCAGGCGCCAACGTGGTCCATTGCGCCGACGCCGACGCCGCCGACATGAGGGCAGCCAATGCCAGGCTCACTGCACACATCTTTTTCGCTATTCGTTGTCGAATCATACCCGCTCCTCGTTCAGACGACCGCCGCAATTCGAGCCCGATGCGCGCGCAGCACGGCCCATCCTACACGTACCGTGCGAGCAAATGCAACCACATCGAACAGATGCAATGAGGGGCGCAACGCGCCGACATCGATTGCGGAGTTTGCCGATGTCAATCGGGCGCGTACGGAAGGGTCCGGATTTTCTTTAAAAAAATGGAGCGGCGCAACTTGAAAAAAAGAAGGGGGAGCGACGCTCGAGATGCAAGCGGTCGCCCCCCGGACGAGGAGCTGGCGTTTTAATCGGCGTCGATAGGCATCACCCCGGCAACGTCGCCTCGGTTCCCACCGTCGGCTTCAGGACCGCCGGCGACTTGGTTTTCACCGCTCGGGCCGGATACTTCGTCGCCAAATATTGGAGCGATTCCAGCAACGCCCGCGCCTTTTCCCGTTCGCCTCCCGGAGCGCCGTAAGCTGCAATCCAGTCGAGCGATCGATATACCGTGCCAAACACCTGCATGCATTCCGCCACCGATGCTCGCCGCTGCTTCGCCGGCGCCAAGTCATTACGACCTTGACCAATCGCCGAAGCCAGGTTCTCCGTCGCCGTGGCGATATTTGCAACGAGCCCGCTCAATCCGAGCAACGTAATGTCGGCGGTCAGCGTCGGCTCCGAAGCCAATCGAATTTGCTTCCGACCAAAATCCACCTCCTGTTGATACGATAGTCGCGTTTGGCTTCCGCCTTTGCCCAAAAGAAGCGTCGTGAAGAGCCGATCCCCGGCCGCCTTTTCCGCAGGATTCATGGATGCCTGCGCCAGCTGAATCAACCCGGAAAAACGCTTTTGCAGGTTGTCCCAAATATCGTCATATCCTCGAGCTCCACCCGTCGATTCCAACACCATGACCATGTTGTCGACGGCCATCGACAGTTGCACTTTGAAGAAAACAAACGGCGATGCCTCCGTCACCGGCTTTTCGAGGCGCCCGGTCGCCCCGAGAACATTGGATACATCGATTGAACTCCATTCTCCCGCGGCAAGTTGCATTCCAAATCCAGCAAAACCCTCGGCGGGAACATGTGTAAATGATACGTCAGCCATGGCTGCCTCCTTTCCTCGACGCTCGTCGCGTCGATGCAGTCATGCGGTCTGTTGCGCCCCGAGCGACGGACGTTCAAACATTTTTCAAGACGGAACGATTTTTTCCAAGACAGCAAGATCGCGACGCCTTCCAACGCCGAATACAGCACGTAGTACGCAGGATCGACTCGGGACGGCCTACTTGGCAGCGCGGATCGACTCGGGACGGCCTACGTGGCAGCGCGGATCGACTCGGGACGGCGTACTTGGCAGCGCGGATCGACTCGGGACGGCGTACTTGGCAGCGCGGATCGACCTGGGACGGCGTAGCAAGTAGCGCGGATCGACTTGGGACGGCGTAGCGGGTAGGGCGGATCGACTCGGGACGGCATACGTGGCAGGCCGGATCGAATCGGGACGGCGTAGCAGGTAGGGCGGATCGACTCGAATTGCGCTTCGAGTGTGGCGCGAATTGGGTTTTACTGGGCCTGAATGTGGGGATGGCCGGAGCACTTCGCAGAAGACTCGCATCCAGCCAAACATCATGCTACCGTCGCGGCTCGTCGGACCACGCCATGAAGATTCCCTACGCCACCTGCGATTTTGCCGCGATCCGTGCGGAGAATTATTTCTACGTCGACAAGACGCCCTTTTTGCCGCACATCGAAGCGACAAGCGAGAAGCACTTCATCTTCTTGCGCCCGCGGCGGTTTGGCAAGTCCACCTTGATCCGCACCCTCGAGCTGTATTACGACATCAACCAGGCCGCTCGCTTCGACGAGCTTTTCGGCGGCTTGTGGATCCACGAGCATCCCACGCCAAACCGCCACAAATACCTCGTCCTGCGGCTCGATTTATCCCCTGTGGATACCACGGGCAACATCAACGCCATTTGCAGGAGTTTTGCTTTTCAAATCAGCGCCGCTTTGTCGGGTTTTGCGCATCGTTACGAGAAACTCGTTCCGACACTCGCCCCGTTCAAAGCCTTGTTGCAGTCTCCGGAACCGGACGCGGCGCTCGCCATGACCGGCGTCCTCGAAGCGCTCGAACAAGCGGGTTACAAGATGTATCTGCTCATCGACGAATACGATCACTTCGGTAATCGCCTGCTCGCTGACGGGCGCGACGACGTCTACCAAGAATTGGTCAAAGCGACGGGATTCGTGCGGAGTTTTTACGCGAGCCTCAAGGCGTTCACCACCACGACCACCATTGCGCGCACGTTCATTACAGGCGTATCGCCCATCATGCTCGACGACTTGTCGAGCGGCTTCAACATCATTTCACATATCTCGCAACGGCCCGAATTCAATGCGCTCACGGGTTTTACCCAAGCCGATGTCGAGCGGGCCATTGATATCTTGGTCGCTGAAAAGCCCGACTTGCAGAACGATCCGCGCATCGGCAACCGAGACGAATTGCTCGATACGCTCGGCAAGTATTACGACGGTTATCGGTTCGCACCTCGGGCGAAGGAACGAGTCTACAATTCCACGCTGATCCTGTATTTCTTGGCGCAAATCGTGGCGGAAGGAGCTTATCCCCGCAACATGCTCGACTTGAACGTCCGCACCGATTACGGGCGACTTTATCAAATCGCCAGAGCCACGAGCGCCAAAGAAACCGATACGCGGGACCTGCTCGAGGAAATCTTGACGAATGAATCCGTGTCCGTACGGCTCGTGGAACAATTCGGCACCCGGCTCACCCTCGGCCGCGAGCAAATTGCTTCGCTCTTCTATTATATGGGCATGTTGACTCTGGCCGGGGAAAGCGACGATTCCGAAGAACTGACCCTCGTCATTCCCAACCGCGTCATGCGCGAATTGCAATGGGAATACATGTCCTTTGCCTTGATGGACCACGACCGAATTCGCATCAACGTCGACGATTTGTTCAAAGCCATGCGCCTCATGGCCAACCAAGGCGTCATCGAGCCTTTGCTCGAGGTCTTCAAAAAGCACGTCATCGAAGACCTCGGATTGCGCGAAACCTTGCAATTCAACGAGCAAACCATGAAGCTCATGTTGGTTGCTTACATGTCCCTCAGCCGCACGTTTCAATTGAAAACGGAGCTGCAAACGCAGCAGGGGTATTGCGATTTGGCCCTCGGCGTGCGCAGTCCCGGTTCCTCCGCCAAGTACGCGTGGCTCATCGAAGCGAAATACCTCGCCGCGAAAGCCACCAAAGCAGCCATCGAAAAAGCTGTCGAGCAGGCTTATGCGCAGCTCGAGAAATACGTCGCCGATCGACAAGCCATGGCCGAGTTGACCCTGGGCCGGGAACTCAAGACGGGTGTCTTGGTGTTCGTCGGACTGAAAGAGGTGTTTTTTCGTCCGTGGCCACGAGAAGACGCGAAAAAGTCGGACGCAAAAAAAGCGGCTGCAAAAAAAGCGACCGCGAAAAAGAAGAAATGACGTTCCCCGGTGCGATTGCAGATGCATACGCGCAAGCCAATGGCCGAATCGCCCCCATCGTCCGCTCGATTTAATTGATTCCGACCCGCTGGCGTCCATGCCGCACGAGCTTTAAGCATCGCGCCAAATGAGCGGTGTCGTCGAAGCTCTCGAAGCTCATCAGCAATACATCTCCTCCGGCAAACTGTCGTCGCGTCTTTTACGACAATCCGTTTTCCGAGCTTGGGAACGATCGCATCAGCAAGGCGCCAGCGCTCGACGAGCCAAAGCCATCGAGCTCGAACCTTACGAAACCGAGCGGTTGGTGGCGACGGAGCAGCACATCATCGCCGCCGCCAAACCTTACATGCGGGCGCTGTCCAAAGCGGCGGGGAGCGATCAGCATGCGGCCATGCTCGGCGACGCTCGCGCAATCGTCCTGGATGTTTTGGGGGACGAACAGTCCGTGCATGGCCCGCTCAGCGTGCCTGGTCCAGGTTCCTTGCTCGATGAAAGCGCTTGTGGAGCAAACGGCATCGGCACGCCTCTGGCCGAAGGTGGTTACGTCGAACTGGTCGGTCCCGAGCATTTCATTGAAGGATTTCACCCATTCACGTGCCAAGGAATCCCCATTCGATCGGTCGGTGGAGACATCGTCGCCGCGATCAGCGTATCGGTCAAACGCCCTGAAACAGGCCGACGTTTGCGCGAAATTCTCATCTGCGCCGCGCACGGAATCGAAATGGAGCTCATTCGGCATCGCCTCGAAGACACGGTGGACCATATCGCGACCTTGCCCACGCCCGTTTTCGTGGAAAATCTACGCCAAGACGTCGTCCAAGCGCTCACCTCGGCCCGTCTCAATGTCGAGCTCGCCGCTCGCAGCCTTGGCAAGCCAAACCCAAGCGACGTGTCCCGTCTGCTCGAGCTTGCAAATCGCTCGATGAGCATTTTCCGAAGACAAGGCATTCTGTGGAGAAAGATCATTTCGACGCAAACCGCGGACGACGAGGATATCGACTTGTTCACGCTCGTTCAGGACCTCGTCAGTCTGCTCGAAACCGAGCGTCGTACCGGGACAATCACGCTCGATACCCGCGGCGTCGTCGAACCCGTCGTGATTCGCGGCGATCCCTACGAAACTCCACGCGCTCTTTTTCGCATGTTTCTTCGCGCATTCGATGTCGCACGTGGGGGAGGCTCCGTCCAGGTCTCCATACAACGAACCTTCGACCATCACGGGGAAGTGTCATTGGAAGCCATTCCAGGTCCGAATCAATCGGGAACCAAGTCGCTCTTCACCTTGGCTCGTCCCTTGTCGACAACACTTTTTCTCGCTGAATAATTGAGGCTCATTCGTGAATTCAGATAATGCAGCGCCGGATCGAACAGCCCATGACCTGCCCAACGACCCAAGCCGTCGATGTCGGCTGCTCATTGCCGACGACGAGGCTGATTTGCGTACGCTGGTGCGAATGATCTTCGATGACTTGGGCTGGTGGGTGGACGAAGCAGCCGATGGTTGCGAAGCATTGCGCAAATTGCAGACCGAGGTGTACGACCTCGTTTTGCTGGATCATCGTATGCCGTATTTGACGGGCGGTGAAGTCTACGGCGCGCTTTGTGCGAAAGGAATCAACATTCCCACCGTGCTCGTGAGCGCCGCGAAGCAAGTCGAAGAAATTGCCGGCCGACACGGGATACCGTACTTGGAAAAACCATTCAGCATCGACGATTTATTGGACGTCGTGGGTGAATTCAAGACGCATTGCTGAAACACGTCCCTTTGCCGCAGCGCATCTTCAGAACGTGTTCCGCCGAGAAATGTTGCCATTTCGCAGGCAGTTTCTATTGAACACGGCCCCGTATCTCCGGTAGGCTCGACCTCGTCTTGCCTTGCTTGCCAAATAAAAACCCAAAACCACGGGAGTCACCATGAGGTTACGAGGTACGATTGTCTTATTGGGCCTCGGGCTTGCCGCCTCGAGCCCTGCCGCTTGTTCATCCAACGATACCAAAAAACCCCCCACAACGCCGGACGGATGCGCCATCGCCCCCGTACTCGATGTATTCGCCAATCGGTGCGCCACCAATGGCGCTTGTCACGTCCCCGGAGGGCAATACCCGGATTTCACCGCTGCGGGACTTGCCGGCTGGAAAGGGAAAAACAGCAAAGCCAACCCCGCCGAGCCGCTTGCCGTGCCGGGCAATCCCGACGCAAGTTGGGTGTATCGCAAGGTCGCGGGCCTGCAAGGTTCGAACGGCGCGCTCATGCCGCTCGGCGCAGCCGCCCCGATTGCGGAGGCCGACGTCATTCGCGATTGGATCAAAAATGGCGCATCCACCGAATGCTCGGGCAATGGTTTGCCCACGAACACCGTCCGCGTCGATCCGAATACGCTGGATCAAGCCGAGCTCTTCGCCTGCAAAGATCCCGCAGCGCCGCAAAGCTCGATCGCGCGTATACGCCGCATCGATCAAGTCGAATGGGCGCACGGAATCGGTGCGGCCAATGGCCCGACGTTCATCGGCCTCACGGCGTACCTGAATCCGTTTTCCAATCAATCGCCGGGCGCCTATTCGACCTACGCTGAAGAAAATACGATCGACCCCGCGACACTCGATTTGTACTTCCTGAACTTGCCGGAAGCGGGTGTGTCCTGGGACAACCAATACGCAACGATGCGCAGCCATGCCGTCATCAACGACAAGAGCCTTTCGTGCTTTTTCAACGATGCCAAACCCGCAGACGATTGCGTCGATAATTTCATCACGAAGCTCCTGCGCATCGGCGTCTTGTCACGTACGCCCACGCCCGACGAAATCAGCCGCCTCAAGGCGTACACGATAGCCGCGCTGGCGCGCGAACCGGGCGGGGGACAAGTCGGCGACGTTCGATCGGCGACCATTCGCGAAATAAGCGCCGCGGCGTGGATGACTGCCGGAGCTTTGTTTCGATCCGAAATGGGCGAGCCGGTGGCCGGAGATGCCGCCAATCGCAGGCGTTTGACGAATGAAGAATTGGCGCTCGCCATTGGTTCGGTCTTGAGCACGCATCGTCCCGGCTCGCTGATGTGGGCGGGTTTTCAATACAATCCCCCGGCGCCGGATGATGCCGATCCGAACCTTGGATGGCTCCAACAAATTCGCGCGGCCGCTGACGATGGCACGATTCAAGATCCCAACGTGATCCGCAGCTTGATCGCCACGTATGCGAGCTCCATCGATCTGGATCGCCGCGATATTCTGTTCGACAACATGAACGATACCCGCGACGTGCCGGCTCGAGGTGAATACGTCTTGGCTCCACGGATCATCGGTTTTTTCCGAGAATGGCTCGATTACCAGGGCGCCTTGAGCTCGTTCAAAGATACGCCGGGCGGAACGAGCAAATACAAGACGACGACCAGCCTTTACGATCGCACGGCGGGCGGATTCACCAATTTGCAGACGCGGTATTACATGTACGAAACGACGCTCGTCGAACAGCTCGACGATACCATTGCCCGGACCGTCGTCGAAAGCGCGTCGTCGGGCAAGGATGTGTTTGCCGCGTTGTTCACCTCGCTGCAATGGCGATTGCCTTCGGATCACGTGAATCTGAATTCGCAAACGTGCATGGTCGACGCCGATTGCACGATGGATCCGAATTACAAATCGTGCAATGAGGTGTTTCACGTCTGCGGCGATAGCGTATCGGGCGGCACGAGCCATCACGCGCGCGTCTACAACGTCGAAGGCGTTCCGGATACGCAAGCCGGGCGTTGGGTGACGATGAATGCGGCCGAGCGCAGCGGCGTGCTCACGCATCCGGCGTGGCTTGCGGCGCATGGGGCGAATTTCGAGGACGATGCGAGCCTCGTGCATCGCGGGCGATGGGTCCGGGAAAAACTATTTTGCCAAACGGTACCCGGCCTGGAAAACGTCATGGTGCAAGCGAAGCTCGGCGCGCATGGTCCTTCGGCCCGGGAACGCGTGGATGCCGCGACGATCAGCGGCCCAAGCTCGCAAACGTGCCAGGGTTGCCATCGATTGATGAATCCATTGGGGTACGTCTTCGAGATTTACGATCATGCAGGTTTCGTGCGTGAAACCGATCACGGCCATGCGCCCGATGGATCGACGATGATTACGAACGCGCCGGATCCCGAGCTCAATCGGGCATTCCAAAACGCGGTCGAGTTTTCCCAAGCCATTGCGGATTCGCCCTACGCAAAACGATGTTTCATTCGTCAAGCCTTCCGTTACTTCATGGGGCGCGATGAAACGATGCAGGACGCATGCACGCTCGCGGCCATGGAGAACGCGCTCAACAGCGGTTCATTTGTCGACATGCTGACGGTGCTCGTGGAGAGCGAAACATTCCAATACCGGACCATTGAAGGAGGCACGCCATGACTACACTTTCTCGTCGAGCATTGTTGCGCGGTCTTGCCGGAGGCGCCGGTGGAGCGTTGCTTTTGCCGTTGATGTCCAAGCTGACGCAGGCCGCACCGCAGTTTACGCCACGATTCGTTTTCATCGTGGAAGGCAACTGTTACGAACCCATTACGGTGCTGGATCCGCAAGCCATGGCGGCCATCAATCAAAGCGCATCGCAACCGATTACGACGGACGATCGCTGGTGGTATTCCCAATATGGGCACAATACGCCGCTGATCGTGCCGTCGACGCAATTTGCCAATACCAAAGCGCTCGGCGCCATCGAAGCCAACGGTTTGGCCGGAAAATCCGCCGTGCTTCTGGGTCTTTCGTCGCGCATTACGGGCGGCGGGCACAGCGCATTTCATGGCGTATTGTCGTCGACACGCACTGTCGGAGGGCTCCCCAGCGGGCCGACGATCGACGCGGCATTGGCCACCGTGCCCGCCGTTCGCGGCGAAGCACCGTACGATGCCGTGCGGCTCGGGGCCAATTCGAATTTGGGCACGCGGCTCAATTACGACACGTGTGCCTATGATGAAGGTCGACCGGCGCCGCTCATCGTGGACCCTTACGCGGCATTCGCCACGCTGTTTGGATTGGTCGGATCGCCCGAGGAACAAGCGGCCTTCGATCAGCGAGGTAATCTCTTGGGGTTTGCCCTGGACGACGTCAAAACATCGCTCGCGGCATTTGGTGGCAACAGCGCTGAACGAGCGAAGCTCGAGGCGTATTTGAAATCGCTCGAGGAAGGACAATTGCGGCAGGCGCAATTGTTATCCATGCGGGACAAACTCACGCCGCTCGCGCCGGAATCACCGGCGACGAACCCGCTGTACAACCAAAACAAGCAAAACGACAACAACACGCTGAAACGTTTTGCCGGGCAATTGCAGCTGGCCACGGCGGCATTGCTTGGAGAACTGACGCATGTCGCGGTCATTGGTTGCGGCAGCGGCGGAGCGTTTGACATGACGTACCCTACGGCGAACCCTGCGGGGAACAAGACGATCACGCGGCATAACCTCCATCACGGGTCGGCATCGGATGCGACGTACGTGCAAACGATTCACGACGTGACGAGGCAGCAGGTCGACGCGATCGTGCAACAAATGGCGATTCCGCTGGAAAACACCCCGGATCCGGCAGGCGGGACGATGCTGGACAATACCGTCATCGTTTTCATTCCCGACAACGGCGAGCAACACCATGCGACCGGTTCGGAGTTCCCCGTGGTGCTCATGGGTGGCGGCAATCTCGGATTATCGACGGGAGGTCGGACGATTGTGTATCCGGGCGTCGAAACGGGTGGGACGGCGCATCGCCAAATATCCAATCTATGGGCGACGCTCGGCAAATTGGCCGGAGCAACGCCGACGCAGGTGGGCAAGACGCAAGTCGACTTCGACATGTTCGGCAAAGAGGGCCCGGGACGCATAACGCCGGGACCACTGAGCGAATTGATGAAGTAGGCTCAGATGTGGATCAACCATCGGTGGCGGAGCGCTTCGGCACCGATGGTGGTCGACAATCGAAGCCGCATTTCCAACCACCGCCCTCAAAATCGTAGAGCCACGTAACCCCGCAAATTCAGGGATTGGCGCGAAACGGCGACATTGCCCATGACCCCGCTTCGCTCTTGGCGCTCGAGCTCCAAACGCGCCTGGAGCGTGTCGTTTCCGGGGAATGCATAAGAAAGCCAATAACGCTGCGTGATTCTCCGATCGGAGAGGTGCAGGTCATTTTTCAGCCGTTCCTGGTACCGGTCCAGACCCTCGATCGATTCGAGAAAGTCGTGCGTCACTTGGCCCCCGAGCTCGATTCCGCGGTACGAAAAGGTCGCGGTGGGTCGTATCGTGGCGCCGAGGGCGAAATAGTATTGCCGTTCCACGAGCACGGATTTGAATCCGTCATATCCATACCGATCGATATAATCGTCGATGGCCATTGAATTGACCGCAGCGAAATCCGCGTACGCATCAATGCCGAAACGTGCTTTCAGTTTACCCCGGTAAATCGACGCGTCGACCACGCCGCCGAGCACATTCACGATACCAAGTTTGTCGTCGACCCTGCCGTCAAACGTATGTGCCACGTACTGAAACGCCGTCGCCGGCCCGGCAAAAAGCGCATGACCGAGACGTCCGTGTTCATTGTCGCTTTCGATGGATTGCTCATAAACGCCGCCGAGAATCGTACGGCTCATGAAATCCGATTGATGGATCCCGCGATCATCGACCAGAAGGGCAAGACGCATGTTCGTGATCGTGCCGGGGCGCAAGGAATGCCTGATCACACCCGGTTTGTCGTATTCGGGCACGTCGATGATTTCGGTTTGCGCACCGACGTACCCACGCGATCGGCGCAAGACGTTCGCATCGATATCCGTGGCCAGGCCGGCGAAAAGATCGAATTTATGCCAAATCGTCGCCGGAAAACCCCACTTGTCGAACTTGGAGGCGCCCATGGGCACCCATCCCAAGAAATAGCGATTGAGAAAACGAAATGGGGAAAAACCCGTGGCGAGCAGCCGCGTGAGAAAGTTTTCCTCGCTGCGTTCAAAGAAGATCCCGAGCTGATGCAATGGTTCGCCAATGGCGGGGCCACCGAGCGGCGTGAAGACCAGATCGTTGATACTTACTTTCTCTCTGTATTCCGCGAAAAACTCCCAAAAGACCGACGAGGCCAAGGCAAACGCAAAGGATTCCCCGACGCCAAGTCGGCTGCCTCGAGCCGCAAGATACGTATACGCACCGGCTGCGGGGTGCTTGATCGTATTGGTTTCGAAGGAATTCGTATCCATTCGAACGGCCTGGAACGTCCATAGTTTTTCGCGAAAACTCGGCTCCGACCACGAGAGCTCCCAATCGGCTTGGTTTTCGACCGCGAATATCCAATACGAAGCAAAACCATAACCGACGAGCGCGACATTTTCTGCTGTCGCAAGCAGGCGGTACGCCACTCGCGGCTCGCGCAAAACGCGTTCGGGATGCGTCGGCACATCGTAGGAAAACCCTATCGAGGGCAGCTGGATCTCCGGGGACCTTTCGAGCGTCAAGAGGGAAACCGACGGAAGCGTCAATCGTTTCAGTCGGATGGGTACGATTGGGGGAGGATGCAAAAACTGCGGGCGATTCGCAAGAATTGCTTGGTCATCGGAAATGCGGCGAGGCGCGAGCGGCACGTCGGCATGGGCGGCGGCCGATAACGTAAGAATCGCCGCATTAAGAAGGAGCGCCAAGCGCATCGCGAAGATGGGGAGCAAGATTCAAGCCATCGCGTCGGGCGCTCACGTTCGCGCGTACCGATGTACGTCATGCTTTTGTCGCCGGCCCTTGGAACCTCGCAATCACCCAAAACAAAAAAAGATTCCCACGTCGGCCGTCCTGCGTTATGAGTCCGCGGCGATTACGTATTCGTGTGGAGAATCGAGCTCATGAGCGAGACGAGGCATACATTTTGTCGAATTTGCGAGGTGTTGTGCGGCCTCGAAGCGACCGTGGAGAATGGGCGTGTCGTGCGGCTCGAGCCGGATTCGAATCACCTGGCGACGCAGGGGTTTGCCTGCCCGAAAGGCTTGAAACAACACAAGATGTACGGGTCCCCGGATCGCGTGTTGTTCCCGCTCGAACGTCGTGGGAACGCTCACGTGCGCGTGCGGTGGGACGAGGCGCTCGAGCGTATTGGCCAACGCGTGCGGAGTATTCGCGAGAAATACGGACCGGATTCGATTGCGATGTACGTGGGCACGGCGGCGGGTTTTTCCGCAATGCACCCGATATTCGCGCAGGGGTTCATGCAGGGGGTTGGGTCGCGTAGCTTTTATTCCTCGGCGACGCAGGATTGCAGCAACAAATTCGCCGTGGCCCGAGACATGTACGGGTTTCCCTTCACTCAACCATTTCCGGATCTCGACCATATCGGCTGCCTCATCATCGTCGGGGCGAATCCGGTCGTGTCGAAGTGGAGCTTTTTGCAGGTGCCCAATCCGGCGCGGGCATTAAAGGATATCGTCGAGCGCGGGGGCAAACTCTTTCTGATTGATCCGCGACGCACGGAGACGGCCAAAACAGCCGGAGAACATGTCTTCATTCGGCCCGGCACCGATGTGTTCTTCTATTTATCATTTTTGCGCGAGCTGCACGAGATCGGGGGGATCGATCGAAAACGCGTCGCTACGTTCATGAAAGGGCTCGATGAAGTCCTGGCCATCGCCGCCCCGTGGACGCCGGAGAAAACATCCCGGGTCACGGGCATTGCCCCCGACAAACTTCGGGAAATGGTGCGGGCTTATCGCGATGCCGGAGCGAGCGCGATTTATTGTTCCACGGGCGTCAACATGGGCGGCCATGGAGCGACGGCGTTTTGGATTCAGGAATGCATCAATGCGGTCGGTGGGAACCTGGATCGGCGCGGCGGGACGCTCGTCGGGCGGGGCATTTTCGATTTTGCGGCCTTCGGCAAACGTACGGGAATGCTCTTGCGGGACGACCGATCGCGTATCGGGAATTTTCGTTCCGTCAATGATGCTTTTCCGGGCGGCGTATTGGCGGACGAAATCCTCACGGAGGGAAAAGGGCAAGTACGGGCGCTTTTCGTCACCGGAGGTAATCCGTTGATCACCATGCCCGATTCGGCGCGATTACGACGCGCTTTTGATAAACTGGATTTGCTCGTCACGCTGGATTTGTTCGTCAATGAAACCGGATCCCAAGCCCATTACGTGTTACCAGCAACATCGCCGCTCGAACGACCGGATTTACCATTTCTGTTTCCGTTGTTTCTCGGAATGCAGCGAACGCCGTATTTGCAAGCGACGCGGGCCATTGAAACACCGCCGGGCGAGGTGCGGGACGAAGCTTCGATTTATTTGGATCTTTGTCGCGCCTCCGGGGTGTCGTTGTTCGGCTCGAAAATCGCGCAATTCGCTTTGGAATCACTGGTCCGAGCTCGGGCGTGGAAGCATCCGGAAAAACCGCGCGCAGTGCCGCTCGAGCTTCTTTTTACGGCGATGCTCCAGGCGACGGGCCATGGAACATTCGACGCCCTCGCCGACAAACCGCACGGACGATTGCGTACGCCGCATCAGCCCGGGGGTTTTCTGGGCAAACGAGTCGTCACGGCGGATGGACGCGTGGATCTCGCGCCGCGGGCGCTGGTCGAATCATCGAAATCGTTGGAAGCGGCGTTCGAGCGCGAAATCATTGAAGCACGGCGATTAAAATTGGTGACGCGTCGCCGCGTGACGACGCATAATTCCTGGACGCACAACATCGAGGATTTCGTCGTGGGCGAGCTGGGGACGAACTATCTTTACATGCATCCGGACGACGCCGCGCGCCTCGACCTGGCGGATGGTGACATCGCCGATGTCGCGACGAATGCGGGGACGGTACGCGTGCCGATTCGATTCCAATCGGATTTGATGCCGGGAACCGTGGCTTTGCCGCACGGGTGGGGACACCAAATTGCCCGAGGTTTATCGATTGCGAGCAAAACTCGCGGCGTCAATGTCAACTTGCTCGCCGCGAGCGGCCCGGATCATTTGGAGCGCGTCTCCGGGATGGCGCATTTGACGGCAATCGCGGTCGACGTGGTGAAAGCTCGGGGGGCGAAAAATGATGAAACATGGTCGGGGTTGTCCGAGGACGTATGAACCAAGCAAAATCGAGTCGCGGCCGTAGTTTTGTCATTGTCGCGTCGGCATACATCGCGGCGCTCGTGGTGGGCATTTTCGTCGCGCGATCCATTGCCTCGCAAACGTCGCCGATGATCACGTTGGCCTTGGCGGATACCGCGGCAACGGTCGTGATTTTCATCTCCAGCGTGCTCGTGAACAATTCGAGTATGTACGATCCTTATTGGAGCGTCGCTCCAATGGCGCTCGCGCCGGCGATTGCGTTCCGAGATGATGCGATGGCCGCGCCTTTCGAGCGAAAAGTCATCGTCGTGGGGCTCGTGTTCTTGTGGGGCGCGCGGCTCACGTGGAATTGGGCTCGAGGTTGGCAGGGCTTGGAGCATGAAGATTTCCGTTATGTGGATCTGCGAAAAACGACGGGAAAAGCATATTGGCTCGTGAGTTTCCTGGGCCTGCATTTCATGCCGACGGTCATGGTGTACCTCGGCTGTTTGTCGTTGTTCATTTCACTGCAATCGGGAAACCAGCCGCTTGGAGCTTTCGATGCGGTGGGTCTCGTGGTGACGCTCGGGGCGATTGGTTTGGAAGCGCGAGCCGACCAAGAGCTGCGCATGTTTCGATTAACGAACAAGGAGCCCGGCAAAATTCTGGATACGGGCATTTGGGCGTATTGTCGGCATCCGAATTATCTGGGCGAAATTCTCTTTTGGTGGGGACTGTTTTTCTTTGCGCTCGCCGCGGATCCTTCGTCACGCTGGGTCATCGTGGGAGCGCTGGCGATCAATGCGTTGTTCGTCTTCGTCAGCGTTCCTTTGATGACGAAGCGGGCGTTGGCGCGACGTCCGGCTTATCGCGAGCGAATCGAGCGCGTGCCCGCGTTGTTGCCGCGTCCGTGGTGACGTTCCGGTGGGGAACGTGGAATCTTGAAATAGTGTCGGTTGATCCCTTGCACGAGGTTGTTTTTTGGGGCATGAAGTCGCGCCCGATCCGAGGCTTGAAAGCGCTCGGGGACGGCTTATGTTCGCGTCAGCTCTCGTTGTTGTTCGTCGATAACCAAAGGAAACTGCCATGTCCGCAACCATCCGCGTATTCGATCCGGCCCTCTGCTGCTCCACCGGCGTTTGTGGTCCCTCCGTCGACCCCGAATTGGCTCGTTTCGCCGCGGATCTCGAATGGCTGCAAAAACAAGGCGTCAGCGTCGAACGGTTCAATCTTTCGCAACAACCCGCCGCATTCGCGGAGACCGCCGTCGTCAAAGAGGCCCTTGGTCGAGGCATGGACGTGTTGCCGCTCGTGCTCGTGAATGATCGCATTGCCGTCGAAGGCGCGTACCCGTCGCGCGAAACGCTCGCCGCATTGGCCGGCGTGGTCGTGAAAAAATTGGGTATTGCTCCAGCCGCGAGCACCGGATGTTGCGCTCCGAGCCCCGGAAGCAAGGCCAAGACGAGCTGCTGCTGATGCAATTTCTCGAACGCCCTCCGCGAAACCTTTTCTTCACCGGCAAAGGCGGCGTAGGTAAAACCAGCGTCGCCTGCGCAACCGCCATCGCCCTCGCCGAAAAAGGTCGACGCGTGCTGCTCGTCAGCACCGATCCCGCGTCAAACCTTGACGAAGTCCTGGAAACGAAGCTTGGTTCGTCGCCCGTGCCCATTGCGGACGTCCCCGGACTTTCCGCCCTGAATATCGATCCCGAAGCCGCGGCGCATGCGTATCGCGAACGGATGGTCGGACCTTATCGCGGCGTGCTTCCCGATGCGGCCATTCGCAGCATCGAAGAGCAGCTCTCCGGAGCGTGTACGGTGGAGATCGCCGCATTCGATGAATTCTCCAAGCTGCTGGGCGACGCGGGGGCGACAAACCAATTCGATCACGTCGTTTTCGATACGGCGCCGACGGGGCACACCTTGCGCCTGCTCGAATTGCCCGCCGCTTGGACGGGGTTTCTCGAGGCAAACGTCGGAGGAACATCGTGCCTGGGTCCATTGGCGGGCCTCAAAGCGCAACAAGCGCTCTATGAAGCATCACGCACGGCATTGATGGATGGCGATCGCACGGTATTGATCTTGGTATCCCGCGCCGAGAACGCAGCATTGCGCGAAGCCGAACGAACGCGTGGAGAATTGGCCGCCTTGGGTATGACGCGCATCGAATTGGTCCTCAATGGCATCTTTCACGCGCACGACGCCAATGACGCCATCGCGTCGGCCATGCAGCGCCGATGCGCCGACGCGCTGGCCTCGATGCCTCGAGGATTGACGGGGTTGTCCAGGACCGAGCTGCCCTTGTTGCCGTTCGGCCTCGTGGGCCTACCTGCATTACGCAGTCTGCTCGCGCCGCACGATAACGAGGTTTTGCCGGCGAATACCGACAAACCGGAGTCCGTCGCGCCCCAACTTCCGCCGCTCGCGGCCTTGATGGCCGATTTGGAAGCCGGCGGTCGCGGCGTCATCATGACCATGGGCAAAGGTGGCGTTGGAAAAACGAGCATAGCCGTACAAGTGGCTGTGGAACTGGCGCAACGAGGTCATTCGGTGCACCTGACGACGACCGATCCGGCCGCGCATGTCGCGGAGACGCTGGGTCGCGCCGTCGCGGGTATACGCGTCAGTCGCATTGATCCGGCGGCGGAAACCCGCGCGTATGCCGCAGAAGTCATGCGGACGGCCGGAGCGAATCTCGATGAAGCGGGCAAGGCGTTGCTCGAGGAGGATTTACGCAGCCCGTGTACCGAGGAGATTGCGGTGTTTCGCGCATTCGCGCGCGTCGTCGACGAAGGCGAACATGGTTTCGTGGTTATCGATACGGCACCGACGGGACATACGTTGCTCTTGCTGGACGCGGCGGAATCCTATCATCGCGACGTATTGCGCACAGCGGGGCACGCGCCGGAGGAAGTTCGACGCTTGTTGCCACGATTGCGTGATTCTTCCTGGACCAAGATCCTGCTCGTGACGTTGCCGGAAGCGACACCGGTGCACGAAGCGGCGGCATTACAACGCGATTTGTTGCGCGCGGAGATTCGTCCTTTTGCGTGGGTCATCAATCAGAGCCTTTTGCCGCTGGAGGTGAGCGATTCGGTGCTCGTGCGTCGCCGCGCGAACGAAGGGCGATTCCATCAGGAAGTTCGCGAACTTGCCGAGCGGGTGGTGTTGGTTCCGTGGAGTGGAGCGTAAAATCAGGCCGGGGAGGGGAATCGAGCCGCGGGCATTACCACATCGCGCCGTCCACTTCGACGCCGACGGGGCAATGGTCCGAGCCTTGAATATGCGGGTGAATGAAAGCATTGCGCACGTGTTTCATCGCCGCGGGTGACGCCAATACATAATCGATCCGCCATCCGATGTTTTTCGCCCGCACCCCGAACCTTTGGCTCCACCACGAATAATGCCCCGGCCCCGGGTGATACGCGCGAAACGTATCGACATACCCGGCCGCGATCCAGCGATCCAATTCGGCGCGTTCTTCCGGGAGAAACCCGCTCGTTTTTTGGTTTTCCTTGGGACGTGCCAAATCAATGTCCCGATGTGCCGTATTGAAATCGCCCATCACGAAAATGGGTTCTTTTTTGCGAAATTTGCTCTCGAGCATCTCGAAGACGCGTTGATAAAAAGCCAGCTTGAAGGGGACGCGGCTGTTGTCGCGTTCGGTGCCGCTGCCGTTCGGAAAATACACATTCACCAGCGTCAGTTTACCGAAACGAGCCATTTGCAAGCGTCCTTCGGCGTCGAAATCGCGCTGCTTCATGGTCGTCACGAGTTTGTCGGGGCGTTGTTTCGACAAGAGCCCCACACCGCTGTACCCGGGTTTGTCCGCCGCGACGAAGGCGCGATGCCACCCCGCATCGATTCCCGCCAATGTCTGCTCGGCCTGGTCGACCGAAGCGCGGACTTCCTGCAATCCAACGATATCGGCGTTCGCATCGGCGAGCCATCCGGAAAAACCTTTTCCAATGACGGACCGCAACCCGTTCACGTTCCAGCTGATGATTTTCATGATCGACGTTTGGCGCTCGAAACGGCCGACGTCCGTATAGACGAACCTACTTCTGCTGTCCAGAAGAAATTTTTCGCTCGAAGGCGTGTTCGGCGAGCATGCCGAGAACCATGGCCCCGACGAACGCGATGACTCCCGGAGCGAGCGTCACGACATCCACGATACCCGGTCCGGGACAAATCCCCGCAATGCCCCAACCCACGCCGAAGATGGCCGCTCCGGTGACGAGACGCCAATCGACGTCCTTGCGTTTTGGCAATTGCAGAGCGTCCCCGAAAAACGATCGCCCGCGCCGTTGCGCCCACCGCACGAAGGGTGCATGAACGGCGATGGCACCCATCATGACGAACGCGAGGCTTGGATCCCAATTGCCGGAAACATCCAGGAAGTTCAGGACTTTGTCCGGAAGCACCATTCCAGAAATAACCAAACCAAGGCCGAAGATGAGTCCTGAAACGAGAAAAACCGTGCGCTCTTTGCTTACGTGCGTCATAACGAACCTCCCACGAGGTGCCGAATCACGAAGACCGTCAAACCCGCCGCCAGCATGAACGTGCCGGTCGCGATGAGCGATCGCCACGAAAGTCGGCTCAACCCGCAAACTCCATGGCCGCTCGTGCAACCATTGCCCAAACGCGTACCGAATCCGACGAGCAATCCGGCAATGAGCGCCGGAACGATCGAAACGGTATTCGCCGGGGGAAACATCGCCGGCCGAAGCAGGTACAGGACGAATCCCGGCAAAACGAGGCCCAAGATGAAGAGCAATCGTTGGGGGCGATCTTTGGCGTCGGCCATGAAGCTGCCGCCGACCATACCGCTGATGCCGGCAATTCGACCGCTGAAGAGCAGCATGATCGATGCGGCGATTCCAATGAACGCGCCACCGATGAGCGCCGAGACGGGAGTGAAATTCTGCATGACAGGAACAACCGTAGCAACGTTCGCGCCAACAGGGCAAGTTATCGAAAACACGTGGATTCGGAAGGCCTGAAACACGGGATGTTTCAAACCGGTGAAACGGGGAGGGATGTTGCCGGAGCCTCGCCTGCGTAGGCCGCGCGCACGAGGTCAACGGGGGCGAGCGTTATCCGAACTGGTTTGGCCGGGATACGCGGGCGTCACGGGCACGAGACAGGGCAAGGCCCACCGCAATCGATTCCCGTTTCGCCCTGATTTTGCACGCCGTCGAAGCAATTCGGCTCTTCGCAGATACCCAATTTGCAAACGCCGGATTGGCAATCGCTCGGGTAGAGGCATTTTAGTAAAGAGCTGCATTTCTGAGATGCTTTCTCAACACATGAGCCGCCGCAATCAATGTCGGTCTCGTCCCCATTACGGATCGCGTCGCTGCATGTAGGGGGAATGCATTTCTTCATCCCCATGTCGAATGCCCCCGTGCAATCCGAGTTTTGGCTGCACGCCAAACCGTCGGCACAGTCGGGGCACATCACGCCACCGCAATCAATGTCTGTTTCCGCACCGCTTTTCGTCCCATCGTCGCATAAAGACGGATAACATCGACCACTCGGAACATGGCAAAAGTTCGACGCGCAGTCATTGTTCGTCGTACATTCTACGCAAGTCTTCAACGTCGGGTCGCACGCGCCCATCGCGCCCCAATCAGTTGTACACATCGGAATGGAGGGATCGAACACGGGCGGCAATGAGGCATTACACGTTTTCGCCAAACACGGATTCGCAAAGTAGTACGTATCGGCCGGATCATCGAGGAGCGTGATTCCGCCATTACCATCGCATACACCTACCTTGCAATCGCCACGCCGCTGCGACAGGACATTGTCACCCATGGGATCGTTTTGCCAAACGCATAAACCACCGACACAAGCCGTCGCCACTTTGCATTCGTATTTGGGGCAATCGTCCTTTTCGAGGCATTCCGGTGCGCCGCCCGTTCCGCCCGTTCCGGAGCTCGATGATGCCACCGAAACCATCGCGCCCCCCATGCCTCCAGCTCCGCCCATGGGGCTTCCGGTACCGGATGCGCCGCCCTCATTGGGCACGTAGACAGCGTCTCCATCGACGCCCGCAATGATTTGACAACCCATCACGGCGGTCAAACCCGCAACCATGAGAACGCCGGTCGATTGAACGAAACGCATGTCAAAAAGCTCCTTGCAAGGAGATCGAAGCCCATCCCGGGGCGATTGTCGGGGCGATCTGCCACGTGTACGCAGTTTTTCCCGGCGCACTCTTCGGCGCCAAAGCAAACACGATGACGCCCGTCACGAGCGCCGCCGCGCCGACGCCGATACCCACATTCGCAATGTTCGCCGCCGTATTGCCATCTCGTTGAAATTGCACGGCTTCGGGCGAAGCGCAAATCGTCGGACTTCCCGCGACGCAATTGAGCGCCCCTTTTTCACCCAAATCAATCGCCTTCACCCCGAACACCGATCCGACGACTATCCCCGCCAAACCCACGCCGCCCACGACCAACCCCACCGTTCTTTGCGTCCCAAAACCACTCGCTTCAGGGTTGTCCGGTGATGCCGCAGAATCGACACGCTCCGGCAATTTCTGCTTCGGCGGCACATATTCCGTCACCGCCGGCTTCATGTCCACGAGCGACGGAATGCGTATCGTCGTCACCCCCGCTTTCGGCTCGACCAAGACTTCGGTCGTCCACACTTGCTGCCCTGGAGCCGTCGCATCAATGACCTGTTTTCCCGGGTCAATCGCCACTTCCAACCCGAACATCGCCGGCTCGACGAGCTTTCCATTACGACGTACCTCCACCCCGGAACCTCGCGTATCCTGCGGCACTTCAATCAAGATCTTCGCCAGGTTTGGCTCGAGCAACCCCGCACGACGTTCGGCTTCTTCGGCGCGTTTCGTGTCATTCCCTTTCCGAGCCATCGCGCGAGCGTCTTTGAACGTCGTCCAGGCGCTCGCCGTTTGCCCATTCGATTCATAACAATCGCCCAATGCCAAGAGCGTTCCCGTGGCTGGGTCCAGCTTTTGGCTCGCTTCGAGTTTCGGACAAGCTTCCGAGAATTTGCCTTGTTTGACCAGCGTTCGACCGGCGCGAAACAAGGCATCCGCGGCAGCCTTGTCCTCGGCGGAATCGGCATGCGCTGCATGCCCCGACAGGATGAGCGCGGCGAACAGGCCAAAAGCCGTCCATTTTAATGGCCGGGGTTGATCGTTTGGAATGGATACACGCCTACTTGCGTTCGTCATAATAATCGGTGGTTTTGGTTGGAGCCGGCGCCGTTGTTGTTGCGGCGGATTTTGTGGGAGCTGTGGGTTTGGCCGGGGCTGCCGGTGGATTCGCCGGGGGCTTCGATGTACCGGTCGTGGGATCTTTCGCCGTGGACGACGCCGATGTCGTCGCTTGCGCCGTGGTTATCGTTGGTTCGACGGGTAAAACCACGGGCGGCGCCGCGACGACCGCCGACGCCGATGGAGCGACATTCGTCTCGGTGGGCGAGGGATCCATGAATCGCGTCGCAAGGAAAATGCCCGGTACGATGACCGCCAGCGCCGCGCCCACGATGATGGGTGCGTAGTTTTTTGGTTTGGCCGGAGCATCCATTCCAACGATGCCGGAGGACGAGGGCATCACGACCGCCGCTTGACTCGTGGCGCCCGCGGCGGGCACGCTGGGCAGAACCGGACGAGCCCTGGAGGACAAGGGCATCGTGGCTTGAAGTTCCGACGGATCCAGCCCGAGCGCAGCCAAATCGACGCCCATGATGCGCGCAATACGCTCCACATACATACGCGCGCGTGCCGGGGCAAACGGGGCCAACGCGAGCGCGAACTCGGCCAAGTTTGCATAGCGATCGTCGCGATTGCGTTGCAAACACTTGTGAATCACCGCTTCGAATCCGGGAGGAGCGTCTTGACGATATTCAGCCAATGGCGTCGGAGCGTCGGTCAAAACGCGCGTGCACAATTGCGCCATTGTCGAGGCGTGAAATGGCGTTCGGCCGGCGACCAATTGAAACAGAATGATCCCCAACGCCCAAATATCCGTCCGCGCGTCGACATTTTTCGCCGATCCCATAGCCTCGGGCGACATGTACAAAGGCGACCCCAAGGCTTGCGTTTCTTGCGTCAGCGCCAATTCGGCTCCCATCAGCTTGGAAATACCAAAGTCGAGCACTTTGACGCAGGGCGCGCCGCTGACATCCCGCGTAAGAAACATATTCGCCGGCTTCAGATCGCGATGCACGATCCCCGCCGCGTGAGCTTCTCCGACGGCTTCGCACGCTTGCAGCACGTATTCGGTAGCGCTTTCAAACGACAGCGGCCCGTGTTTTTTGAGCGTCTCGTGCAGATCCTTTCCGTCGAGATACTCCATGGCGATGAACGGCAAATCATGTTCATCCGTGCCGACGTCGAGCACCTTGGCCACGTGTTGACTTTTCAGGCGCACCGCCGCTCGCGCTTCGCGCAGAAAACGTTCCCGCATTTCGGGGGTGTGTTCTTTGTCGGGGAGCATCATCTTGAGCGCGACCGGGTGCCCAAGATCCACGTGCACGGCCGCAACGACGACGCCCATCCCGCCTTCGCCAAGCACACGTTCGACGCGGTATTTTCGAGCCAGAATGTCGCCCGCGCGGATGCGGAGATCGGTCATGTCGGCATGGTCGCTCGAATCGCGCCATCGCGTCAACTATGCGGTGGTGGATTTTGTGCGCCCGTGACGCCGGCAATATTCCGGCGAAAATCGCTCTATCTTTTCTCCCGAGCCTTTGATACCGTGCCGTTCGAGGTATCTCATGAACCGAAACTTCAGACTGACGAGCGCGCTTTTTGCCGTTGCCCTGTTGGGTGGAGCCGTCGTCGCGAATGCTCAACCGCGTAAGGAACTCCGCGAAGACCGCAAAGAGCACCGCGAAGATCGCCAAGAGCGCCGCGAAGATCGCAAAGAGCTGAAAGAAGACATCAAAGACGGCGCGAGCAAAAAAGAGATTCACGAGGACAAGAAAGAACTCGCTGAAGATCGAAAGGAACTCCGCGAAGACCGCAAGGAACTCCGCGAGGACCGACAAGCCATCCGCCGCAATCACCGCAAAGAACTGCGCGAAAAGTGGGGCGAAGCCGTCGTCAAAAAGCCCGGCGCCAAAGAAGAACTGAAAACCCACGGCCGACGCATGGCTCGCTTGGCACGCGCTCGCAAAGTCGCCGAGGAGCTCGGCAAAAAAGAATTGGTCGTGCGCATCGACAAGCTGATGGAGAAAGAAAAGGGGCGCCACCAGGCCGCGATGGAGAAAGTGAAGGAGGCCAAGCCGTGAAAATTGTCATCGTCTCTTTGCTCGCAGCGCTCGCCTTGGTCGGTTGCGACAAAAAAGAAGAAGCTCCGGCTGCTCCGCCCGCAAAACCCGAAAAAGCCGCGGAAGCTCCGAAACCCGCTGCAACGCCCGCCGCTGCCGCGCCGGTCGAAGCGGACGACGATCTGCCGACGATTGCCGACTTCGAAGAAGACGCCGAAAAGGAAATCCACAAAGACTCCGTGGATTCCGAAGTCGATAAGCTCGCCAAAGAAATCGGCGAATGAACTCCTGATTCGCAGCCCTGCGTTTTCGTCTCTCGTCAATCGCCTCCTCAATCCGACAAACGATTTTCTCATGCGTGATGGTCCTCCACCGTGGGTTCATGCCCCCGCATTGTCCACTTCGGCAATACACGCCGTCGACGATGCTCGTATCCATGCGGAAATCTGGTCCGAAGGCATTCGTTTTCTCGCCGAAGGACACGCCGAAGACGACGCCGCCTGGCTTGATGAAACCTGGAACATCGGTTTCTCGTTGGAAGAAGCCGTTTGTCTTTGCAATACACTCGCCACGGGCCGAGACACGTCGCACGAAGAAGAAGCCTGGAAACGAGTGTATCAACGCGTATTTTCGCTCGACTCCCATACCTCGACCGTGCAATCGAATCCGGCGCTCCAACAAATCTGGTTTTACCCGATGACCGAACGGCGTATGGTCTTTCGAATGCAAGTCGGACCATTGATTACCGCACTGACGGCCCTGATGCAGTGGGCTCGAGGTGAATTGCCACTCATCAACGAGAATCGCCGGGGATCTCAGACCAGGCAACTGCGCCGGTGCCAGGAGCTTTTGGAGCCGGCCGCCAGACGTATGGTTTCGAGTTCGTAACTGCGTCGCGTCGCGATTACGACGTCACGAGCAAACGAACGACTTCGACGAGGGTAAAGAGAATCGTGAGGCATACCCCGACAAACGAATAAAACATGAGCGCCGGGTGCTTGTCGACCGCGCGAGCCAATTCGCGAAACAAGCGCTTGATCATCGTCGTTTTGCAATCGACTGCAAATGTCCCCGCAAGAACGCGTTGCAATTCAGCGACAAATGCGGTCGCCGTAGGATAAGCGCGTTTGTCCGGGCTTTTCACCATTCCACGCGTCGCGATGTACATGAGCTCAGCAGGCATTTCTTTTTGCGCCGGACACGCTTCGCCCTGTTCCGACAAATTCACGTCGTCCGGCGTCAAGATCGACTTGAACAAGCCCTCGACCGTCGTCTCGTCGGCAAGGTAATGGCGCAGCGTAACGAATTCGTGCAGCATCACCGCCGCGCTGTACAAATCGCTGCGCGCATCCAATTGCTCCACGTCGCCTCGCGCCTGCTCGGGCGACATATACGCGGGCGTCCCGACGAGCGTACCGACATGCGTCATGAAGAGGCGCCCGCGTTCGTTGATTTCACCAATCGTGCCTTCGGTATTCCGCACCAGATCCCGTTGGGCATCCATGGGTTTCGCAATGCCCCAATCCATCAAAACGACTTCGCCATAACGACCCACCATGACGTTCGCCGGCTTGATATCGCGATGAATGACTCCATGCGCGTGCGCATATTCGAGGGCATTCAAAACGCAAATCATGATTTCCACGCGGCGTTCGGTCGTATACGTCCGGTGATATTCGGGATCGCCGTCGGCCAATTTGCGAATGATTTGTTCGAGCGTTTCCCCCTCGACGTATTTCATCACGAAAAAGTATCGCCCTTGATCATCGACTCCGACGTCGTGCACCGGTACGATATTGGGATGCTCGAGGCGCCCGACGGTGCGGATTTCATCGATGAATCGCGCGAGCAACGCCGGATCATTGGCCTCGGGAAGCAAACGCTTGACCGCCACTTTACGCGCGATGTCTTGGTCCTGAACCAAAACGACTTCGCCCATGCCCCCGGAACCAAGCAATTTCAGCGGCTCGTAACGATTACGAGATTCCGAAACGATTTCAACGTTTCGCCCATCGCCCTTGATTCTCGGCAGAACCGTCGTCCGGCCCCCCGATGTCGTCGCTCCAAGAAGCCGAAGTCCATGGTCCGGATGCGTGCTGGAATCGGCAACGGCCGTCTGCGCCGACGAAAACGCATCGGAATTCGTCGCGGCCACGGTTTTGGCCGTAGCGGTGAGTGTGTCGGGTTGTTGAAGGGTGGCGTCGAGGGCGAGGGAAGTCATCGGAGGGCCCTCAGCGTAACGCACGACCTACCGCTGGGGAAGGTGGGGACGTGTAAAGAATCGTTGCGCCACCGCAAAATCTCATTCGTCGCATACCGCAGCCGCCAGCAGAGCCGCGATCTTCGCCTTGAGCACGTCGAACTCTTTGACGACCAAGTCCAATTCCGTTTCCCGCTGCCGCCGCGACGCATCCACCAATTCGAAGCTCGTCGCCGTACCCGCTTCATACGCAACTTGCGTCAATCGCGCCGTCTCTTTGGCCAAATCCCGCGCCGCTTCCGAATTCGCTCGCGCCTGCTCGGCCACTTCCACCGCCCGAGTCGCTTGCGTGATCTCCAGCCGCGCCTGCCGCGTCGCTGCTTCCACTCGAACTTCCTGCTGATCCCTGGCCGCTCGACTTGAAGCCGTTTCACCGTAACGGATGCCGCCGTCGAAAAGCGGAATGTTGATCACCGCTCGGATCGACCAGGCATAGGTACGATTGGTTGGCTGCTCTTGAGCCGGAAACTTTTTGACAAGTTCAGGATCTGCTCCTGGAGGAAAAATGTATTTTGTCAAACGGTGGTTGGTTCCCGTCGAGCCGCCTAGATCCACGCTTGCTGTGGGCAAATATCCAAGTCTGGTCTCGGTCACCTGACGCTTGTTGATGTCCAACTGCCGCTGCGCTGCGCGAATATCGGCTCGATCCTCGGGTTTGCCCACCTTGCACATCGTGCGAACACTGCTCTCGATCGCATTGAGCGAAATGTTGGGTGCAACTCCATACGGCACGTCCTCACCCATCGCGATCCCCAACGCCTCGCGGGCCTTTCTGAGCGCCTCATCCCCTTGAATGATCGTGTTGGTGGCCAACGTCACATCTTGTTCCGCCCGAACAACATCCAACCGTGTGCCTGAACCAAGTCGAGTTCTGCGTCGAGTTAGCTCGAGGCGTTCCAGAGATGTCTTCAGGCCAACGCGGTTAATCTCGCTCACTCGCTCGGCTGTAAACACTGACACAATGGCTGATGCGACGTTCGTGATGAGCACACGGCGACGATCCACGACTGAGAGTTTGGCCATCTCGACGGATTCGCGCGCTGTTCCGTACGCGTACCAGTCCCTTGGTCGAAGGATCGGAACGCTCAGCGCGATGCTGCCTAATGTGGTGTCACCGCGGTTCTGCTGTATGAAGCCAAGGGGGGCCGTGAAAGTAGCGATGGTCGTGCCTGGTGGCTGATTGGATTGATCGGGCGAATGCTGGAAGGTCGCCGACGCATTCACCGTCGGCAGGATCTTTCCCAACGCCATACGACTCGCCCCGGCGGCTTTCGCCACCTCTTCCTCGGCGATCCGCAAATCCGTCGATCGCGAATCAATGAGCTGAACGGCTTCTTGCCACGTGGTCAGAATCTTCGGCGCCGCGGGAATCGGCGCGAGCAACGGACTATCGACCGTGATCGTTGGTGGTGTCGGAGGCGTGGCGGGCGTGGCGGGCGGAGGTTGCTCGACGACCGCGGCCGGTTTTTCAGAAGCTGCCGCGGGTTTTTCCGGTGGCGCCGGAGGTGCCGCAAGCACCTGGACGGCGCTCAGAAAAATCGTGGACGCGATGGGGAGCTGAAGCAGCGCGAGCCGTACGGTAGCCATGATGGGGCTACCATCTGAACCGGACTCACGTCCGCGACAAGCGCCAAGCGGACGTTTTTTTCAAGAATCGGAAACGTTTTCCCCGTCGCCGTCGCCTCCGCCGGCCGATGGACGTTCCCGGGCAATCTCCGCGGTGAGCGATCGATTTCCCCAAGACGCCTTGGAGATTCCATCGAGCGCGCGGTTCGCTTGCGACTTGCGCACACTGACAAACGCGTTGCGCTCACGAACTCGAATGCGCTTCACGTCGTCCTTGTCGAGGCCGATGTGATCCACGAGCAGCTCCTGCAAATCCGCCGAACGCACGCCGTCGCGTCGACCGATGCTGACGAAGATCTCGACGTAGTCGTTTGCGCCCGAGGTCTGCACGTCCGCGGCTCGATGCATCGCGGGCGCAGACTCGCGCGACTCACGCCCCTCACGCTGAGGAGGTGCGGGAGCGTCACCAAGGATCGGTTGATCGTCGCCGTCTTCGATCGGCGGCTGCCACGTGACGAAGTCCGCATGGCGCACGGGAGGTTTCGCCGGGGACGCAGGCGGCGGCAACGGCTCGGATGCAGTGACGGGAACGACGGGCGCAAGCGCGGCCAGGACCTCCTCGTTTGTCATGGCCCGTGGACGTGCCGGCGCCGGTTTGGCCGCGGGCGGCTCTTCCACAACCGGAGCTACGACCGGACGGTTTGGCGCACGGTTACTCGCCGGAGGTCGCGGCATCTCGGGACGCGTTTCGCGACGCGCTCGCACGCGGCGTTCACGCGGCTCGCGTCCTTCACGCGGCTCACGTCCTTCACGCGGCTCGCGTCCTTCACGCGGCTCACGTCCTTCACGCGGCTCGCGAGCTTCCTTCGCTTCACGCTCGACAGGAGCGGTCGCTGCCGGCGCTTCGACTTGCCGCGCAGGTTCGTCCGGAACAACGACGGGCGCTGCGGGCGCAGGCGTCACGGGCGCAACATGAGCAACCGGAGCAACGACAACCGGCGCAGGCGTTGCAGCTTGTGGCTTCGGCGGCGCTTCCGCACGAGCTCGTTTCGGAGGCGGCGGCGTGGCTCGTCGAGCAGCGGCGGCTTCTTCTTTCGCCGTCGGACGCGCTCCAAGGTGACTGCGCAAAAGCCCGGCAAGAATGCGCTCAGACGCATCGTGCGTCAGCAGTCTACGCACCAACGACAAGTCTTCCGGATGCGTGCCTTTGGGAGCGAACGCTTCGGCGAGCATGTTGACGAGATCCGTCTCCGTCCGGGTCGCGAGCTCTCCCTCGGTCGGGATCTGCTTCTCGATCGGCTTGATTTTGTAGGTCAAGCGCAAGAGGTACAAATTGCCGATGTCTTGGGGCGTGACGAGCGAGATCGCCGTGCCGGTTCGTCCTGCCCGACCCGTTCGTCCGGTACGATGCACGTACGACTCCGCGTCTTGCGGAAAGCCGTAGTTGATCACGTGCGTGACATGCGACACGTCGATGCCTCGAGCCGCAACATCCGTCGCCACAAGGAACCGCAGTCTGCCCTCGCGCGTCGCCGCCATCACGCGTTCACGCTCGTTTTGCTCGAGGTCGCTGTTGATCCAATCGGCGTCATACCCCTGGCGCGTGAGCGCCGCGGTGACGACCTCCGTCTCTTCTTTCGTGTTGCAGAAGATGATCGCGTTTTCCGGGTTCTCCACTTCGAGGACGCGAGCGAGAGCGCCGAGTTTGTCCCCCGCAACCATGTAGACGAAGTGGTTGATTTCGAGCGCTCCGATGTGATCGCCCGACAACGTCACGAAGTCCGGATTTCGCAGCTTGGTCCGCGACATGCGCTCGATGTCCGGCGGAAGCGTCGCGGAAAACACGAGCGTTTGTCGTTCCGAAGGGAGCCGTTCGACAATCGCATTGAGCTCCCGTTCGAAGCCCATCGACAACATTTCGTCCGCTTCGTCGAGCACGAGCAACCGAATGGATTTCGGGTCGAGCGTGTGACGCCGCAGATGATCGAGCACGCGCCCGGGCGTGCCCACGATCACCTGCGCGCCGGCGGCAATGGCGTCGATTTGCTTGGGCATCGGCGCACCGCCGTACACGGCAACCACGCGAATGCTCTTTCGTTTTCCAAGACGCTCGATCTCGTTCGTCACTTGCAACGCCAGCTCGCGCGTCGGACAGAGCACGAGCACCTGCGCATGGTTCGCCGAACGTTTGACGATGTGATCGACGATCGGCAATCCAAACGAGGCGGTTTTTCCCGTCCCGGTTCGCGCTTGCACCACGGCGTCTCGACCACGCGTCGCGGGCTCCCACACGGCAACCTGCACGGGCGTGGGGCGGTGATAGCCAATCTCCGCCAACGTCTCACGAAGCTCGGCCGAAAGCGGCAACACGTCGAACGTGGGGGCGGGGGATGCAGAAGACTCTTGGGTTTGCGAGACGTCGTTTGTCCGAGCGTCGGTCTGAGGGGAAGTGGAGCTATGGTCAGTCATTCGTTCCTGCCGCGGTGTGCGTCGTCAGGGCACTCGAGAGGGCGCAGCGCGCTCGGTTAAGTCTGAGTCGACAATCGCTTGGACCTTGCGCCTAAGCGGAGCCAGATCGCCAGCTTCGCGACGCACTGCATGTTCCTCCGCATAGCGGAGCCGCTCGATGGCGTCGAGTGCGCCTTCATTGTTGACGGAACCTCGACACGCATCGGCAATGCTATCGAAGTACGTCCATTCTGGATTCAAAGCTTTTCGGAATCGTTCGATGGCCGGGTCTTCGCCATCCGTACCGGGCGCTGCCTTACGCGCCCGTTCAACCGCCGCCACCAGCGCCGCCAATCCTTCATGACACGTGGCGTAAGGCGACGGAATGCGCGGTTGGTAAAACACCTGCTGCGTGATTTGCACGGTAGCCGAGATACAAATGACGCCGATCACGCCGTAATAGACGATCACTGCAAGAGCTCGGCTTCGTTTTCGACCCGATGCGGGCTTCGGCGTCGATGCAGACATCTTCTACGCGCTCCCACCCCGATTGAACATCTGGGACAAACCAGTCTCCAAAGAGAAAAACGCCAGGTTTGTCAGTTGAGTTCGCTTTCCGGCCGTTCGGCCTGTTCCACTTCGAGAAACGTCGCGCTGATTTCTCGCTCGAGAGCCCCCGTGATCTCATGCTCGATCGCTTCCGCGTTCCCCGCCAACCGCACGACGTTGATCGCGTAAATGAACACGCGCGTGCACGGCGGATCTTCATGGATATGCCCGAATCCAAGGTCGAGACCAAAGTCGTCTTCGATCATCAACCCATCGAGAAGCACGAGCGCCCGCGGATCGACGCCCTCCGCAACCAGCTCGACGCCCGGAGCATCCGAGATGAACACATCCGCACCGTCGATGTACCGTCGAAGCACCGGATTGAGCGCTTCGATGGCCTTTTGCGCGATCGAAATGAACCCTTCACGCGTCGGCGCCCACGGGGGCAAACCCATCGCCACGTCCATCTCGCGCGCATGCAAAAATGCTTGCGTCGCCCCGCGCATATCGCCTTGTTCGTCGCGTACGAGCCCCAAGTAGTACTGCGCTTCAGGATGCGCGCCCTCTTTGCTCGCCGCTTCTTCGATGAGCGGCGTCGCTCGCTCGACTTGGCCAATCTCATACAGCGCACGCCCGACAAGGAACGTGTGCATCGGATTTTCGTACGGACCCGGAGGAATTTTTTTCACGACCTCCGTCGCCGCCTCCATGTCCGCTTTGGCCAACAACGCATCGAACTTGAGCAACAAGGCGTCGATCACTTCTTCCTCGACCTCGGCAAGATCGAGCGCTTGATCGCACATGTCGATCGCTTGGTCGAACTCACCGAGAGGGTGAATGTAAACCTCGGCCGCGTTGAGCATGGCTTCGAGGTACGTCTCGTCGAGCGCGATGGCTTGGCGGTAGTTCTCGATGGCTTCTTCGCCGTCTCCTTCGAGCGCGGCGACGTAACCGAGGAGGTTGTGAGCTTCGGGCGAGCTGGGATCGATCTCGAGCGCACGACGTGCAGAAGCTTCCGCTCCTCGCGTGTCGCCACGCTGAATGAGATCCCAACCGCGATCGAGATGGGCCGAAAACTGGTCCATGACGGGCTCAACAACTGGGCCAAGGGGGACGCCAAGTCAAGTAGACGAGGCAATTTGCACGACGAGCGGACTGTCCGGACATGGAGGGCAATGGCATTCGGTAGGCGATTTCAGGGGTTTGCCAGGCCAAGCGACCTGCGTCGTCATTCATGAATCACGACGATCGTTCCGCGGTTTTCCTTGGACGACCAGACCGCATGCAACCCACGCGGCAACTTGGGCTCGACCCAAAAGAAAATTTTCTTCGCATCGAGCGGCGAGAGGTTGACACAACCGTGACTCATCTCGCGCCCGAAATTGTTGTGCCAAAACGCTCCGTGAAGCGCGTACGACCCCTCGAAATACGCCACGTACGGCACGTCTTCGATGCTGTACGGCAAGTCTCCCGCCGCCGTTCCATCACCGTCCATCGTCACCGCGATGTGCTTCTCGCGAATACGGAACGTGCCCTTGACCGTCGAGTGATCCTTCGCCTTGTTCGTCGACTTGCGACCCGGTGAAACGAGCGCCGCGTACACGGGTTTGTCCCCCTCGATCGCCAAGAGCGTCTTGCGCGTGAGGTTCACGTCGATCCACTTCTCGCCTTTCGCCAAGTCCGCCGGCGGAGGCCCGGGCTCGGTGAACGTCATGTCGACGGCTTTCATCCACCAACCTTCGGTGGTTTGTCGATACACGACGGACTTCACCGTCGCTTCGACCCCGGTCAAACCCGCCGCGGTAAAACGCGGTGCAGGCCCCTTGACCTTCACCGTCTTCTGCTCCTGATCGACCTCGAACTTCGATGACTTCGACGAGATGATGAAGCCCACTTGCTTCACACCTTCGGGCACATCGATGCCGTGCGACGTGGGCGGCTTGACGATGTACATGCGATCGGTCGGGGCAACGAGGCCCGCGGTCGTCTTGTACCAAGAGCGGTTGTTCCATCCGAAGCTCTTGTCCACCGCGACGAAGAAGCCCTTGACCATGCGTTTGGCCACCGTGCCGTCCGCGTCTTTTTCCAGCTCGGCCAACGTGACGTTCGGAGCTTTGCCTTTCTCCGTTTGTTGCCACCAAGGCTTGGGCGGATCTTCCACACCCGGACCGGCATCGAGCAACGCGGCGACATCTGCCGAAGCCATCGTCGGAGGAGGCGAGGGGGCCGGACCGATTCGATCCGCTTCGTTCGGATCTTCCGTCGAAGGAACAGCGCCACCCACGGACGGCGGAAGCGAATCCTTCGCAGCCGTATCTTTTTCTTTCGGCGATGAACTATCTTCTTCTTCCTCGTCCGCCTTCTTTTTCTTCTTCGCCTTCTTCGCGATCTCCAAGTACGGCTCGTACTTGATCATCTCGTCTTTCGACGGGACAGACCGATACAGCGGCGTTCCATGCGCCGTGTTGTAGGCGTATTTGTACGGAAGAACGTCCTCGAGGTTTGGCGGGGTCACACCCATGCGCACGCTCGGGTTGGCCATGTCCGTCGTCGCGTACTTGGCGCAAACGTAGCCGCCATCGAGCAGGTGATACCAACCCTTGGGACACGCGGCGTTCTTGACGGGGTTCGGATCGACCGGCGCTTTGCCCCCCAAACGGATGTACCCAAGGCGCTTGTTGCCCATCTCCATCGTCGGATACACGGGCGTCTGCATCGCGAGCGCACCGAGAAGCGGACCCGTGTACGGAGGTTCGACTTCGGCGACCGCGGCATCCGAATCCGCATCGGTACCGGCATCGGCAGCCGGCGCCTGAGCAACCGCAACGCGCGCCGATGCCGACGGCGTCGTCGTGGTCGTCGCTTGCGGTTGCGGCAGATGGTTTGTCCGCGAAGGTTTGTCGGTGGATGCACCGGGCGGAGCATCGCCACGGCAGCCGCTCGCCCAGAAGATCACGCCGGCGATCCCGGCGACGAGCGTAAAACCCATCACACTGGCGACAATCGTCGACGCTGCGTTCGAAGAAGCAGGCGCCGGCGCTGGTGCGTGCGGGCGATTCGCAGGCGGGCGCGAGTTCATCGGCGGTCGCGGCCGGTGCGGGTCTTGTCGAGGTCGATCTGCGGAAAAGCTTCCCATTGCTGAAGAAGGAGCCTCGTCTCGTTCAATCTCAGACGCGCTCTTCGGTCTTCCTACCTGGTCCTTCATCATCAATCCAATTCTCTGCAATTCGTTCCCGCCCGCACTTGCAGCATCCGAGGCGTCGAATCACTGCGGGCGTCCTCAGCTCTCAACCGCCTCTTTGAAAGGACCGTGCCAGTCGTGCCATGCCCCATGACGGCGCGGCGACCGCTGCTACCGTACGGAACCGTGGAAGAACGAGGTCAGCACCGTGGCTCGCGAGACACGCCTTCGGGCATGCCTTTTGATCTCGTGCGTTCGCCCGCTCGACGCGCCTTTCGCCTCGCGCTGATCGTCGCGTTTTTGCTCCACTTGCCGTTCGTCCCGACACGCCTCTTCACGTGGCTGTCGCTCCTCTGGAATTCAGGGCCCATCGAGCTGAACGACATGGATGGCGAAGTCGTTATTCCCATCGACTTCGATCTCGTTTCTGAACCAACGAATCCGGCTCCTCCCACGCCCACGCCGGAAACCACCGGAGGCGTCGAAGACGACGCCGTTCCGGAAAATCCAACCCCCGCCGCAACGACCAAGAAAAACCCTCCCGTCGTCGCCGATGCGGGCGTCGATGCCGAGCCTCCCGATGCCTCCGATGACGCTGCCGAAGGAGGCCTCGCCGACGCCGGCGCTGATGCCGAAGTCGCCGATGCCGGCGCCGATGCCGAACCGACGGATGCCGGAATTGATTCGAGCTCAAACGATCCGGATGCATCCGCGGAAGACGCTTCAGCCCCGATCGCTCACGTCGGTACGGACGGCGGTTCCGGGGGCATTCTGCCGGCGAGCACCGACGGTGGTTTGCCCATCGACAAGGCGACAAACCTTCCGGATGCCGGGCCGCTGGAAGATGCCGGGGCAGGCCCGACCGATGCCGGAGTCGTCGACGCAGGTCCTGTCACGAAAGATCCGAACGCGATTTCGGGGGCTCCATCGAGTCTCGTGGGCAAAGACCCGAACGTGAAGATCTTCATCGCCGGCGATCGCCTCCGCAAATACGAGCTCGGCGGGATGTTCGGCGATGTGCTGGCGTCGATTCCGCAATGGCAAACGTTCATCGGGACAAGCGGCATCGACCCGGTGAAAGACATCAACCACATGCTCATCGGCGGTCCGCAGCTTCGAGACTCGCGCAAAGTCGTCGTCGTGATGGACTTGAGCGTGAACGATCAAAAAGCGCGCGAGACGATCAACGGCATCATCAAGCGCTCCAATCCGCCTGGAAAATGGCTCGAAGGAACGCCCGTTCCCGCCGCCGTCGCGCAAGCTGCCGGAGGTGAACGCATCTTCGCGATGGTCCCGGGCAAACACCTCGTCGTGGTGCTCCCGGCGGACGCGAAAAACCAACTGGACAAGGTCAAGGCCATCAAGCCTTTCGACAAATCGAGCAAGATCGGCATCGCGCTGTACATGGTGACGCCGGCAAACGCCTTCCGCGGGCTGCCGTTTCAAATTCCAAACACGCTCAAGTGGATGCGCGTGAACGTCATCCCCACGGACGACAGCGGCATCGACGTGGTGCTCGAAGCGGAAGACAAAGACGCCGCGCTGGCCGCCGAACACGCCACGAAACTCGAAGACATCATCGAGTCGATTCGCAAAGTCGAAGTGCCGTTCATCGGCACGTATGAAGTTCTTGGAAAAACGCCCTTCACGACCAACGGGCCGTTCATTCGTGCCGAGTCGCATGTGAGCCGCAAGCAGCTGATGTTGATCCTCGGGATGGCCAAGAAACACGTGGAAGCTCTTGGGAAACTCACCGCCGACGCGGGACCTGGCAAATAAAGCCGCCGACGATTTCTGCGGATTACTGGCCTCGCCGCGAGCGTTGGACTAATCGGAGCGCCCCAAGGCGCGTGCGCCACCTACGAGCAACATGTCCGCCGACCAAACGCCCCAAGCTGTCCTCGCAGAACTGGCTCGTCACCCTCGCGGCGACGAACTCGCCCGACTCGTTCACGCCGTGGCTTTCACGTGTGCGGACGAGCGGAAAATCGCGCTTCCCGATGGCGTGCACGATGCCGCGGCCCAGTTGTCGTTGTCGGACAAAGACGCCGATACGTCTTTCGGCAACGTCATCACCGCCCTTCGTCCAGGTTCGTCCGCACAAACCAAACCGGAAACGCGGCTCCTTCTTTCGGGGCTGCTCGCTCGAGGCGTGGCCTTGTCGTTCCCCGAAGGCGCGGATGCCGAACGACGTGTCGTCGAAGCGCTCGTCTGGGTCGCTGCTCATACGTCCATCGATGCTCTGACGTCCATCGATGCCGCCCTGGGCTCCAAAGCAGATGGTTTGTGGAGACAAACATCGGCGTTGGTTCGACGTGTGGAGGATGGTTCTTCGAACGTCGGACGGGCAGGGGCGATCATCGCTGCTGCCGCGCTTGCGTCGAGCAGTTCACCCGTAGCTCGAGAAGAAGCGAAGTCGTTGGGCAAGGAAACCAAGGACGCGATTGTGGAGGCCCTCCTCGCCAACGCAGTGCGCTCCGGCGAAGGCTCGTCAGCGTCGGGAGAAATGATCGCCGCGCCGCGAGGTCCCGTGGCGCTCGTGCTCATGGCGATCACGGGCCTGCTGTTGCTCATTCCCGCAGCACGCTGGTTCGGGCGCATCTTCTTGCGTTACCGAGCCCCTGCGGAGCTGCGTTTGTCCGGTACGTCGCTCACGGTGACGTCGAAGACCGAGCTGCTCGGACGCACAGTACGCGAACGCGAAGTGGTGGTTCCGTTGGACCAACTCACGAGCATCGCGCGGGACATTCGGTATCCGCGGTTGGCCTTGTACGCGGGCCTGTTCGCGCTGGCGCTGGGTAGTTACATCGGCATGGCGCTGTTCGTGGATGGAGCTCGTGCCGGGTCGCCGGACTTGCTCGGCATGGGAGCGCTCATCGTGGCGGTCGGCGTGGCGCTCGACTTCGTCTTGGCGAACGTGGTGCCCGTTGGAAAAGGTCGTTGCCGCGTGCTGATCACGCCGAACAAAGGCGCGGCGTTGGCGATGGGCGAAGTCGATCCGAAGCATGCGGATGCGTTGTTGCAGAAGCTCCAGCCCGCCTCGTAAAAAAATCTTCACCAAAATTTTGGCCCTTCATCAGCGCCTTGGATAAGGACCGAATTGCCGGCGCGACGTGCCCTTGTTCAGTGCGCACGACGATGACCCGAGCCTCGGACGTACCGCGTGGGGCGGTGCTCGTAGGACGGCTGTGCCGGCTAGGGAGTGGTGTGTCATGCGACGCAAGGGAGAGATGTTGGTCGAGCTCGAGCGGATGTTGAACGAATCGCTCAGTGCCCAAGCCAAAGGTGCGAACTACTCGAAGCTCGCCAAGCTCCAAGGTGCCGTCGATGGCTACATGCGTGCGCTGCTCGACGGTGGTTTGGCCACGCGCCAAGAATTGTTGGAGCTCGTAGCGTCTGTCCGGGCAAACGTGAATGGCCCGGCGACGCGAGACGTGTTGTTGGATAAAGCGACCGAAATCGCGGCGTGAACGAAGGCCGGGACGATCACACGGTGTGTCGTCCCGACCCACATCAGAACGTCATCACGGGATGATGATGTTCACGTCGCCCTTGGGTTCGTCGCCGCCCATGCGCCACCAATTGGCCAACGTGAGCGCTCCGTCGACCAAGAAGACGTGCGAGAACGCGCCGGCAAAGCCGTCTTGTTCGATCACCGCGGTCTTCCACGTGACCATGCCACCCGTTGGTGTCCCAATGGCGTGACGGAGTTTTCCAGCCGTCGCGTCTTGGTAGGTGATGTGAATTTCACCGCTCGGACCAACGAAGATGTTCGAGTCGTCGCCGACGAGATGTTGGCCATCGCTGAACTTCATGCCGTTGATCGAGAGACCGTCGTCGACGACGCCGGTGATCTTGGTGGTTCCGTCCTTGCCGACCTGCGCATAGAGCAAGCCCTCGGACAAACCATCGACATACGAGATGTGCCAGTTGCTCTGGTCGTCGATGAACAACGAAGCGCCCATGCCGCGATCGCCCGTGTCCGTTCCATCGGCGGCTTGACCGTCGATGACCTTCGACGTCCACGTGCCGTTCACTTTCGAAGCAACCACGAGGTTGCCACGAATGCGATCGTAGTAGGCGATGCCGAGGGCTCGGGTGGGATCGAGCGCGACGGAGATGTAGTCGCCGACAGCTTCGGGATACGTGTCGATCTTCGACCCGTCCCGAACATCTGAACAAACGGCGCCCATGCCCAGATCGACGCACGCCGTGCCCGAAGCGCACTTGGGCATGCAGGTCGTCTCTTTCTTCATGCAGCGGTTCGTCTCGACAATGCACGCGCTGCCGGTGGCGCAGTTGTACGCGCGGCAAGGCGTGGCGAGATCCACGACGGCGTCTTCGAAGGTCCAATCCGTCTCCGTCGGTGTGGCCGACGTGGCGGTGGCGATGCGGATCTTCGAACTCACCGCGCCGTCTTTGCCGGGTTCGATCGACAAGTAGGCGATGGTGGGTTTGTCTCCGACGAAGAGCAGTTTGGCGTAACGACCGATGTCCGAATTGGGCTTGGTCTCGACCGTGATGACGTTCCACTTCGATTCGACTCGTTGAGCGAACTTCAGGGCCTTGTTTGTCCGGTCGTGATAAGCGACGGCAGGTTGTCCGGTGCCGTTCAGCGCGATGCTCGTCCAGATGCCGACGTCATCTCCCGATTCGGTCTGGCCGCCTCGGAAGCCGTCTTTGTTGTAGAGCAACGGATCGACGGGCGGTTCACTCGGAACGCCATCGATCGCCGACCACTCGACGTTCTTGCCGTTCCACGTGCCGACGACCAAGTCGCCCCAGGAGTACCCGCTGGACCAGTCCGCTTCGGCGTAGCCGGAGACCCAGATGGTTTTTCCGGACGTCGCCACGGATGTGTAGGCGCCGATGAGGCCCGGGAACAACGTTTGGCAGTTCGGCGGGTCGCACTTGTACGTGTTGACCTTGACCGTACCGTCATCGCCACAACCCGGCGAAACAGCGGCTACGCCGCCGACGAACGCCAGCCCGGTGATTGCACGAAGCGCGCGACGTCCATTGCTCTTGGCCGCCGCGCGCACCTTAGGGTTTGACGGTTTGTCCTCGGTGCGTTTGTCCGAACGACGTCGTGCCAAACGCCAAACCGCACCCACCATGCCGAGCGCCACGAGCCACGCCGGATTCGTTTGCGATTGCTCGCCCACGACCGTGCACCCGCAACCCGCACCCGTGTCCAGCACGCGTCCGCGAATGAGCGCTTGCGACGCCGTCGCGACGTTGCCTTCCGAGTCTTGCGCTTCAACCGTGATCTCCGCAGCATCACCGACGTCGACCGACGTGATCTCCGAAGCGAGTTTCCAACCCGACCACGCACCGCCGTCGAAGCGATAACGAACACGCGGTTCGGTTCCACCCGACACGATGTCGCGCACGTCGATCGCTGCTTTCGCATTGATCGGCTCCGCGATCGTGATCACCGGCGGCTCCGCATCGATCACGACATCGATCGTCGCCGGCGTTTCATCCATCGACTCCGGATGACCCACGACGCGCGAACGAGCACTGATCGTGTGTTTGCCCTGAAGCCTCAACCATTCATCACGCACCGTGATCATTCGTTCACGCGTGAACGGTTTCCATGCACCGCGATCGACACGGTACGAGTACTCGACAGGTTGCGCGCCGTTGTCGAGCTCCGAAGCGAGCTGAATGTTCACCGCCGGAACGTTCGCCGGCAGCGCCGTGGCAATACGGAACGCTTCGCTGTCGATGTTCTTGTTCACGAGGGACACTGTCGTCTTGTTCGGTGCGAACGGCGCGCCGCCCGCAATGCCCAACGTCGCAAAAATGCCGAGGTAGTTGTCGGTGCCTTGCGTGAGCTTGCGCAAACCCGGCGAACCTTTGCCCGCAACCGTCTCCGGAATCGTCAGCGTCAAACCGAGCGATCCGAGCGCACTCGACAAATCGATCGGCGCGATGCCGCCCAAGAACTGACCCGCGAGGCTCCCCAACAACCCTTGCAACGCCGTCGCAATGACCGCCGGATCCTCACGCAACAGCTCCGAGTTCGTCACGACACCGTTGCTCGCGTTGATCGTCTCGATGACCGGCAACAAGCCGTCTTTGGTCACCGTCAGATTCACCGGAACGTCGAGATCGAACGTCGCCGTCATGAAGCGAATGAAGCGATCGGTCGACCAAATGTAGAAGTCGAACGAGGCTTGGTTGAGCTTCACATCGAGCAACGGATCGGTCTTGATGTCCGTGCCGTTTCCGAAGGTCACCGTTGGGGGTTTGCCCGGACGAATCACGAGCGCGACCTGTTGCGCTTCTCGTTGCAAACCCAAGTCCTTGAGCGAGCTCGCCAAGAGCGCGAGCGTGCCTGACGACAACTGCGGCACCGTTTCGGTGGAGATACCGAGGCACAAGAAACCGCTGTTGTAGACGCTGTTCAGTGCGTAGTTCGCATAACGCTCGGCAAGTCCGATCCCGACGTGCGGACCGGCAAGACCCGCAGGCCAGTCCTGCACCGTGTTGGCTTCGAGCTCCTGCGGAATCGCGATGCCCGCAGGCAAGTCCATCTTGTTGAACGGCACGCATCCGGAGATGGGTGAAGGTTCACCACCGCCGTACATGCCCAACGTCGCGCCGCTCGCGATGGGATTGAGATCACCCCACGCAAAACCGCTGTTGTCCGGCCGTTTGCCCGGACCACCCACCGCGAAGAGGATGTCGAGACCACCCGTCGTTCCCGGCGAAATGCTCGCCAACGCGCCGCTCAAGTCGAGGTGACCATCCGTTCCAAGAACGATCGGCACGCATTCGTCATTGGCCGTTGTTCCGTAACGACAAACGCCATCGACGTTGTTCGTACCGAGCGGACAATCCGGCTTGAGCATCGGATCCGCTTGCTGGCACAGCTGCTGACCGATCGTGTCGCTGAGCGTTCCGATGAGCGGATCGATGAGCAGCGGCAAGATGAGACCCTTGAGCGTGTTCAGCGTTCCGCTCGCCAAACCACCTCCGCAGAACGAGATCGAGTCCTGGAGCTGGTTTTGATTGATGTCGAGCTTGTTGACGACGACCTTCGAGTAGCCGTAACGCGCGTGCGATTGGTTCGTGTCGACTTCGATCGAGATGTCGACGTCGAGATCGATGTTCGCGTACGCCGCCGGCGTGTTGCAGCCGTTGCTCGACAAATGCAGATGCGTCGTGCTCGGAATGAAGAGCAACGTCACGTCGATGGGCAGATCCTGCATCCGCAAGGGCAGGGGGCCGGTGATGTGAATGTTGTGCGGATTGGACGTGTCGATGTTCAGTTTGGCGTTGCCAATGTCGATCTCCGCAACGCACTTCGGCGGATTCGCGTTGGCATCCGGTCCGCCCGGACAAACATCGTACTTGATGCCGAACTGGTTTCCGCCCGTCGCGGGAACGGGGAAGGTGATGACCCCGCCGTTTCCACCGCTGGAACCAAGCAGCGTTTTCGCGAGTGGTCCAAGGTTCGTTTCGAGGAACGCGAGACCTGAATCGGTAAGACGAACCGAACCGGCATTTTCGATGCGGGCATTCGGTTCGAATCCTCCGGGCAGGGGCGTCATTCCGCACCCTGAACAACCACTCGAGCACCCACCGCCGGCACATCCGGCGATGAGGACCACGAGCATGATCCCAATGATATGTTTGAGGAAGCGGGGCATGGCGAAGACCTCCAAGGACGGCCGCCGACGAAGCCTCTCCGAATGCCGGAGAGGCCGGTTTTCATCGACGAATCCTTACGATCGTACGCGTGGCCTCACGCCTGCCGCAAGGTCTACTAGAGCGGACATCCACCGTTGATCAGCACAGCGCTCGCGGCGAAATCCGCAGCGAGCTGTACAGCATCGGCACAAGTTGCGTCCGCCGCCGCATTCGTGGCGTCGCACCAATCGCCTTTGTACATAATCTTCCCCATCGCATCGCGATTGCACTTGGACGTCGGCATCGCGCCATCACCGTCCTCCGTCAGCAACGCACACAACGAAGCATTCGCCAGATCGACCACGATGTCGTCGGCATCTTCCAGCGTGATGTAGCCTTCGAGGCTCCCGCCGTTGTTGAACGAGAACTGATTGTCCACCGGGCTCGGTCCGCAGTTGTTGAACGGATCAAGTCCCGAGCCGTTGAACGAACCGACGCAGTTGTTGTTCGAAGACAACGTGGCGTTCGTGATGCGCGCCTTGCGCAGCGGCAACAGGATGGGAGCGCCTTCCGCCGTGTAAATCGGCACGATGATGTCCTGAGCATCGGCGACCGCCACGCTGAACTTGCCCATCGCCAATTCGGGCGCGGAGAACTTGATCGGTTTGATGTCAAACGTTTGCCCCGCCTGTGTGAGCATTTCGTTCACGAACGAGTACCCGTCTTCGGCCGCGACGGGAGGCTTCGCTCCACCCGTGCACACGGTGTTCGTCGCGAGATCGATGTGGAGCAGCCACGAGAAGTTTCCGCCCGCTGCATCTCCGTTCAGATAACAATCCGGACGTTTCCAAGACACACCGCTCGCCACGGTTTTCCCGACAAACTTGGACGGGCCGAGCGTCACAGGCTTGCTGATCAAGATCTGCGACATGCGCAGACCGAACTGCATCTTGTCTTTGTTGTCGACGATGGCGACACACGTCGGATCGGCCGTGACGCACTTGTCCGTCAGTTCGCACGTGGCCGTGTTGCCACCGCTGGTGGTGTTGTTGTTCGTCGTGCCGTCACTGCACCCGACAGCAAGGCCGAAGAGGCCCGCCGATCCAAAGAGAAGCGAAGCTGCAACAGTCGTAAAACGCATGAATCTCCTCCGCGAAAAGTACGCGCGGAGGTTATCACGGAGTGCTCAGTGAACGGATGTACGGGATGGTTGCGTCACATCGAGTGAGCGCCGAATTCGTAAAGCTCACGAATGGCCGCGACCCGCGCGCCGACCTGAGCTTTCGTCAAGGTCGCCATCTTCGTCGTCCCGACACCTTCGACGCAAAACGATGCTGTCGCTGTTCCGTGCACCATCGCGCGACGTAGTGCGAGCGGCGTGATCTCCAGCATCGTCGCGAGGTATCCGATGAAGCCGCCGGCAAAGGAGTCACCCGCGCCCGTGGGATCCACTTCGTCTTCGAGCGGGAAACCGTGCGCGGCAAACACACCGTGCTCGTCGAAGAGCAACGCGCCGTGTTCACCACGCTTGATGACCAACCGCTTGGGACCTCGCGCCATGATGTCCCGCGCCGCTTTGCGGATGTTGTGAATGCCCGACAAAAGCCGCGCTTCCTCGTCGTTGATGATGAGCAGATCAATCCGGCGAAGCATCGCGGCCAACGCTTCCGGCTCCCCCTTGATCCAGAAGTTCATCGTATCAGCCACGACAAACTTCGGCGATCGGAGCTGATCGAGCACGTCGGTTTGCAGCGTGGGATGGATGTTGCCGAGCAGAAGCAGGGGAGTTTGTCGCCACGCCTCGGGCAAACGCGGACGAAATTCCGCGAAGACGTTCAGCTGCGTGTCGAGCGTCTCGCGAGACGTGAGATCCTTCGAGTAACGTCCGGCCCAACGGAAGGTTTTTCCCGGCACACGCTCGACGCCGTTCGTGTCGATGCCGCGGTTACGCATGTCGTGCAGCACTTCGCCGGAAAAGTCTTCGCCGACGACAGCCACGATCCGGACCGGCGCAAAGACCGACGCGGCCATGGCGGCGTACGTCGCCGAACCACCCACCACGTCGAAGAAGTTTCCGGACGGCAGTTCCAAATGGTCAAACGCCATGGAACCGATGATCAAGAGTGAAGAATTTGCAGTCACGGGGGACTCTCCCATCACAGATTCGGCAACAGCCAGCGAAGCTGCGTTTTGACTTCGACTGGAATGAGATCAGGACGCGTCATCACCGCTCCTCGCAAAGCATCCGCGGCGTTGCTTTGTTTCGGATCCGGCAATCGGCGCGCGAGAGCATGAAGCACTTTGCGCGCATGCTCGACGTTTTGACGCAACACCGCAACCACCGCTTCGACCGTCACCGCTTCTTCCGTTTCGTGCCAACAGTCGTAATCGGTCGACATCGCCAAGATGGCATACGGAAGCTCCGCTTCGCGGGCGAGCTTGGCTTCCGGCATCGCCGTCATACCAATCACCGACACGCCCCAGCTCCGGTACACGAGGCTCTCGGCACGCGATGAAAATTGCGGCCCCTCGATGCACACGTACGTGCCGCCGTCGTGCACTTGCACCGTGGTTTGTCCCAGCACTTCATGCGCCGCGTCTCGCAACGCCCCCCGCATCTGCTTGCACACCGGATCGGCAAACGAAACGTGCGCGGCAATGGCTCGATCGAAGAACGTCGATGTCCGCCGCTTGGTCAGATCAATGAACTGATCCGCCAAGACGAAATGCCCCGGCGCGATCTCCTCGAGCATCGAACCGACCGCGCTGACGCTCACGAGGTGGGTGGCGCCGAGCATCTTCAACGCGCAGATGTTTGCCCGGTAATTGATGTCGGAAGGCGAAACGCGATGACCTCGTCCATGACGCGGCAAGAAGAGCATCGTCACGCCCGACTGTTTGTCTCGTCCGCGAATCACGAGATCGCTCGGAGGACCATAGGGCGTGTCGACGTCGATCTCTTCAACCCCCTCGAGGTCTTCGAGTGCATAAACGCCGCTGCCACCAATCACACCCAAGACGTACTGCATCTCAATTGCCGACCTTTCCTTCGACGAGCAACTGCTCGCACAAGATCGCATGCCGATCCCGCTTGCAACGCTCCGCAAAAACGATCGCGCGCAGGCTGTCGTACGCGCGCTGGATGTCGTCGTTGACGATCACGTACTCGAAAAACCCGTAGTGCTCGATCTCGCCCTTGGCGGCCTGCAATCGCCGCAATGTCGTGGGTTCGTCTTCGGTTCCCCGTCCACGCAAACGCCGTTCGAGCTCCGCAAGGGAAGGGGGCAAAATGAAGACGCCGATCGCTTCGGGCATGCGCGCTTTGATCTGACGAGCGCCTTGGTAGTCGACATCGAAAAGCACGCCGTTGCTGCCCGTTTCCCGCGCGATGTCGATCTCGGACAAACTCGTGCCGTACATGTTGCCATGCACGTGCGCCCACTCCGCGAACCGGTTTTGCTCGACCATCCGGGCAAACGTTTCTTTGTCCGTGAAGTGATACTCCCGCCCGTCAACCTCATTCGGACGCGGCTTGCGCGTCGTGTGCGACACGGAAAAACGGATCTGTGGAAACTCCGCCCGCAAGCGGTTGCAAAGCGTCGTCTTGCCCGCCCCCGACGGAGAAGAGACGATGAGTAAAAGAAAATCGCTCATGTCGTTGCGCTAGGGTCTCGTCGTTGCCGTTCGTCGTCGTTGCTCGTCATTCGACGTTCTGCACTTGCTCGCGAAGCCGCTCGAGCTCGACCTTCATGCCGATCACCAGCTGCGAAATCGCCGCATCTTGCGCCTTGGCGCCGAGTGTATTGGTCTCGCGTACCATTTCCTGAAGAAGGAAGTCGAGTCGTCTGCCAACAGGTTCCGTCGTTCCGGAACTGAGCACACGTTCGAGCTGCTCGAGGTGACTACGCAAACGCGTTGCCTCTTCGCTGAAATCGCTCTTGTCGACCAACAGCGCAATCTCCAGCTCGAGACGCCCGTGATCGAGCGTCACATCCGTCGCCGCCAACAGCCGCTCGAGCCGCTCATGCAGACGACGCTGCGCAATCTCGCGCGACGCGATCGCATGCGTGGCGACTTCATCGAGCAGTCGCCGCAAAGCCTCACATCGCGTCGTGAGATCGTTGAGCAGCGCATCGCCTTCAGCTCGACACATCGCCTCCATCGCCACGATCGAAGCTTCGATCGCACGACGAACCACATCTCGAATTTCTGCAAGTTCAGGACCCGCAGGAGGCGAAAACAAATCGGGCACGGCAGCAAGGAGCGACAAGGGCAATTCGGCTTTGGGCGCGAGTTCGTCGCGCAACGCTGCGAGCTGCTGAAACACCGATCGCGCGCGAGCAACATCGAGCGTCGCCGCAGTCATCACGGGACCTTCGGTGCGCACGACGAGTTCGATACGTCCGCGGCGCAACCTCTCACGCACGACTTGTTCCGAGAACAGCGACAATTCCGCCATTTCTCGCGGCAAACGAGTGCGAATGTCGAGGAAGCGTTGGTTGACGGAACGGATTTCAGCAAGGACACGGCCTTGTCCAAGCGGCACCTCGCCAATCCCGAATCCCGTCATGCTCCGCATGCACAGTCGCCTACGTCGCTTGCGCTCGCGCTGCAACCGTGATTACGCGCTTCGCGGCAGGTTTGTCCGGTTCAATCGGGCGAGGGCGACCCGTCGAGACGCCTCGGCTAAGCCAGATGCGCGAAAAGATTCCAAGAATTCGATCGTGGGGGCCAGGCCGTCTTCCCACCGCACGAGCGGTTCGTAACCGAGAACCTCGTGCGCCCGAGACACATCCGCGAGCGAATGCATGACGTCTCCCACCCGCGGCGGTCCGTGCTCGACAACCACTTGGCGTCCCAGGGCCCGGCCGATCTCGTCGCAGAGCGCGTTGAGGCTGACGCGACGAGCGCCCGCGATGTTGACGACTTCGCCGGTGAGTTTTCGGGACGTGTTCGCGGCGAGAAGGTTTGCCCTGACCGCATTGTCGACGAAGCAAAAGTCGCGCGTTTGTTCACCGTCGCCAAAGATGCGAATGGGCCGATGGGCGAGGGCGGCATCGACGAACCGAGGAATCGCCGCGGCGTAAACGCCTTCGGGTGTTTGATGCGGCCCGAAAACATTGAAGTACCGCAAGCAAATTGTTTCGAGTCCGTAGATTCGGGCAAACACCCCGCAATAATGTTCGCACGCGAGTTTCGTCACCGCATAAGGCGACAGCGGCATCGCCGGCATGTCTTCGCGCTTCGGCAGAACCTCGGTATCGCCGTACGCGGACGACGACGCGGCAAACACGACGCGACGCACGCCCGAACGTCGCGCGACATCGAGCACCGTGACGGTGCCCCCGACATTCACCGCATCACTCGTGATGGGATCGTCGACACTTCGCGGAACGGATCCCAGCGCCGCTTGATGCAGCACGACTTCAACGCCCGCACACGCTCGCGCGACGACGTCGGCATCGCGGATGTCTCCATCGATGCGTTCGACGAGCGTCGAATCATCGAAGGCCGCAAGGTTTTCCCAGGAACCGGTCGACAAGTTGTCGAGTACGCGAACGCGTTCGCCGGATGCGACCAACGCGGCAACGATGTTCGAACCGATGAACCCGGCTCCGCCGGTCACGAGGTAACGAGCGTTCTTCATGTTGGATAGGATGCGCGAACGGCCGCGAAGACTCGCTATTTCTTCTTGAAAAGATCGTCGAGTTTCGACTTGGACTTCGCGATCGCCGACGAGGTGTCTTCGGGGACGCCGTTCTTGAAGGTGAAGAACGTGCAGAAGTTCGACTTCTCGCGATCGGGGATGTACTCGGCGATGCGCTCCTTGCACTGATTGTGCGCGGACGGATCCCAGTACTCACAGTTCTTGCAGCAATGCATGTCCACGCCGCAGTGCGGACACGTATCGGCGCGTTGCAGCTTGACCTCGAAGATCAGCTCGTTTTTGCACTTGTAACAAAAGTGGCGTTTTTGTTCGACCTTGGGAATCCAACCCATGGCGCGCTCCTCAGCTCAGGCCCTTGCGGCGCTGAATATCGCCGGCAATGCGCTTGTACTCGATTTCCCACGTGCGCGTGCCTTCTTGCACGTGCTTGAGTTTGCTGCGGACTTCGACGTCGAGCTCTTCATCGGCGGCCAGGTACTTCTTCAGGATCGGACGCATGCGCCGACGCAAGTCGTGATCGCCGCCGAAGACCTCGTCGACGTTGTTCGAGTGCAAGAGCATCTCGATGCACTGGTCGAGGAGGTAGTCGAGCATGTCCTCGCCGACCTTGATGCCCTTCTGCTCGGCGATGAGTTTCCGGATTCTTCCGTACTCGGATTGGGGCAAGCCGCGTGACTCGAGGGTGGATTTCGTCTTCTCGGATACGTCGCGGTCGGTCGCGAGATACTGGGAAAAGACGGATTCTATGTCGCGGACCACCTCTTTGCGGTCTTCGCACTCGAGCTCCCCCCCCTCTGCCAGAGCTTTGACGAGTTCTTCGCTGAGGGGAGTAATTTTTCCACTAAAGAGGCGCATCGAACGATCCGTATCTGTGAGGTGAGCGGGGCAGCGGCCCCCTCCGGAAAAGGTTTCTCCGGGGACCAGTTCCCGAAAGGTACGGGCCAAACTTCGGAGATGTCAACGCAACCGCGTTTTTTATTTGGATCCGGTCGCAGACAAACGAGCCGGACCATCAGGAGCGATTCGATATGATGGGTGGTAAGGATGCGATGGCACCGAACGCTGCGGCACGAGGCGGAGCGGTCGGCAACGATGGGGGGCTCGATCCGGATGCTCGCAAGCGCCGGATTCTTCGACGAGGTGCGGTTGGAAGTGCGGCTTCCGCGGCGTCTCAAACCGCGTTGTCCGAGTCGGGCAACGTGCAACGCGTCACGCGTGGCCGTCCGCTCGTGACCCAAGGCGATCCCGCAAACTCGATCGTGATGCTCGGCAGCGGCCGCGTGCGCCTCGTTCGCGCGCTGAACGAAGGTCACACGCTTTCGCTCGGTTACCGCGGCGCCGGCGATCTGCTCGGCGAAGCGGCTCTCGGCAGCGTGCCGAACCATCGGGAAAGCGCCATCGCCACCGAAGACGTCGAAGCCCTCGTCGTCCCGATGGCCACCGTGCGCAACCTCATGGGCAACGACCTCGCCTTCGCCAACGCACTGCTCGCGTCCTTGGTCGAGCGCAATGCGGAAACCGAAGAGCGCCTCGCGTCGATGCTCTTCCGCAATGTCGAAGCTCGCTTGGCCGAGTTCCTCCTCAAGGCAGCGGGCCGCTGGGGTATTCCGGATCCGCGTGGCGTGCTCATTTCGGCGCCGTTCACGCACCAAGAAATGGCCAGCATGATCGGCTCGACACGCGAAACCGTGACGCTCACCCTCGGCGAACTTCGTCGCAAGGGCATCATCGAGGTCGATCGTCGCCGCGTCGTCGTGCTCGATCGCGAAGGCCTCAAGACGCTCACCTGATCACGTTCGAACCAGGATCAACGCCGCCGTGATCATCATGGCGGCGTTTCTCTTTTGTACCCGGTAGGCCTTTCCAAACCACGCCCACCCAGGACAAACCGCAGCTCAACGCATTCGCTTCGACGGCACTTTGGGCGGCGCAGCCTTGCCCAGCTTCAAGCGACGCATCACGGCGATCTTCTGCCGCTCCTTGTACTTCGCGTGGCTCGCATCGCCGATCTCGTTCGCCGCTTCCGTCTCGCGATCGATGATCTGAAACTCGCAAAGCACGAAGACGATCGGCCCGAGAGACCACGCAGCAGGCGGCGCAAGCTCCATGATCTCCGGCGGCAAACGCACCGGCATGTCGACGACGAAGTGAATGACGCGATAGTTCTGCGCGCTGAACGAGTTGTTGCTCAGCGTCATGCCGTCATCGACGCCCGCTTGCAAATTGCGCAGCAGCCCGCGCAAGTACGGGTGACTCTCGCAATAGCTGCGGAAGTGAAACACCGTGTTGATGCTCTGTCCGGGCACGACGTAGTTGAACGGAAAGAGCCGCTCCGACAGGTAGTGCAGGATCGGGAGCACATCGTCGGCGTCACGCGTCACGATGCGAAAGCGCAGTTTGTCATAGACCGCCGACGCCACCGTCTCCGTCTTCGACAAAAGCTTCGTGTACAGCGAGTCCTTGTTCTTGCGTCCCCCGACAAACTCGGTGATGGGAAAACCCGCCGCGAGCATCCCGCCGACGACGCGATACACCTTCTCTTCGACCAGGTGAAACACGTCCTGATCGCTCATCGGAATCGAGAAGAGCAGCTCGCGTCCATCGAGGTGATGGATGATGTGCATCGCCTTCAAGATCGTGCAGGCACAAAGCTGCCGATGACCTTTGCCCGACGCCATGATGAGCATCTCTTCGACGGATGCCCGTTCGACGGGTTTCGGAATGGGAAACTCGAAATGCCTGCGTAGATAGGCGATCGCTTCGTTCTTGATGGCTTCGAGTCGAGCGCGATCGGCGGGTTCGTCCGGGCGAAACTCCTGCGCGACGAGCAACGCCCGCGCTTGTTCCTCCGACTCGATGTGGAGCCTGTGCCAATCGACGACCGAGTCTCCTCGAAGAACGAGGCGCACAGCCTCGAGATCCATCAAGGAAAACTCATCGATGCCCTTGAGGGTACCGACGGTGTCGTACGTCATGACCGGTAGGATTTCCGATTTCGCCGGTAAACGTCAAACGCTCGTGTTTGACGGAGGCGAAGGAGGGGGCGGGGCAGGGGCACGACCCAGCGACAGCGTTCCGTAGAAAATACCGATCGTCAAAACAACTACAGCTGCATGTCCGAGATACGCACCGCTGCAACCGATTGCAGCGAAAGGAGCGAGGGCAGCCAAATACCAGGGCGTGATCTTCATCGGTCCTCCGTCAGTGCCGGCAACGCCTTCGTTGACGCTACCTCTGCCGCGACACTCTCCTCCAGAGGAGACAAGGTGTGCATGTCGCCGACAGATAAGTGCATGTAGGATAAGGTGACACACCCAAAGACAACGGGCCAAGAAGTAGTGGCAAACTTGTCGCGGCATCAAGCGAATTCGTCACACGATCTGTTCCAGCGGCCGAGGCAAACCTGAACATTCGGAGTTAATCGTTGTATTTCAATATTTTACGAACCATTTTTCAAGTCGCTTTTCGGCCGGTCGAACGTGGTCGCGGAACCACAGGTGATGCTTTAAGGACGCGCGCGTTCAGCTCTGAGCGGAATCACGATCCGATCGGCTTCTCCGAGCGTCACGCGACGGCGGATCGCGTCGACGTGATCCGGATGTTCGACGCGGATATCCAACGCATAAAGTCCGTTGGGTAAGTTCACGGTTACATTCACTTTTTCCGGCGCCTGTCCACGCTCGAAAGAACGCGAACCGCCCGCGACGACTTCCGCTTCGACGTCACCTTCTAAACGAACCCAGTCCACATCGAGTCGCGTCACGTCGTTCGCGCCATCGTCGAAACGAAAGTCAACTTTGTGCTCACGAGGCAAACGTTTCACGAACGGCCCGACGCTCAGAACAATGCCCGCCACGAGCAAAAACGGCACAATTCGCGCGAGTTTTTTGCGTGGTTCGTCCGATCGAGAGGTCGAAGGTTCGTCCGATGAGACCGTGTCTTCTTCCGACGTCATGGTGCTGCTCTCCAAACTTCGCACCGCGAAGCTGAACGATCGATGCGTAGAGGGCAAGGGGGGCGTGGGATGCAAAGCGACGACGACGACTCGAAGGCCGAGATGTTCTGACAGGGCAAACCGTCGACGCGATCGTTTGCCTGTGGAGTTTGTCGATGACGCGGAGTTTGACGCGGTGCGATCAACGCGCGCGATGTTCGCGAATGCGGGCGACGAGGCCCGTGATCACTTGCGGCGGAAGCGATTCGAACGCGGGCATGCGATTGCGACCTTTGCGGATCACTTCGGCGATCTGCTCATCCGTCACCTGCGCTTGCCATTCGGCCCGTGTAAGATCTTGCGCGCGAACCATGGGGCCTTGAGGTCCATCACCTCGACCAACAGCTCCGTGACACGTGGCGCAATTCTTCATCCACGCGAGCTCCACGAGGCTCTTGTCGGAGCCGGCTTGGCCGGACGAACTCGGACGAGCAGGGACCTGACCTTGTTGTCCAGCGGGTTGATCGTGATCCGATGCTTGCCATTCACGGACTTCGCCTGACGCTCGGCCGCAACCGACGACGGCGATCGCAAGTGCGAGCAAACCCAGGCGAGCAGAGGATCGTGCCGAGCGGCTTTTTTTCTGCATGGCGATGAGATGAGGGAAGACGAGCCGTTGGGCGAGCGTTTTTCGTTGGTGAACGATCACGAAGGGCAATGTTGCTTGAGTGTAACGAGACGCAAAGAAGATTCGCTTCGAAAAGCATCGAGCCCGCGGTGCGTTGTGGTGGCGCAGATGCGGGCTCGAAACTGCTTCGACAATGAAGGTGCAGCGGCTCGTCGGAAGATTGTTCAGACGAACCGTTTCGTCGTCACTGCGCGCAAGCGTCCTTCACGACGGGCGCGTTCGCTTCGACGGGCATGCCCATGATCGCCTTGCCCTTGAGCTCGGCGTTGACGAAGTCCGTGCGGCGATTTTGCGCTTTGCCTTCTTCGGTCTTGTTGTCGGCAACGGGCTTGGTGTCACCAAAACCCGTCGGGACCAAACGCTTGCAATCGACGCCTTTGCCGACGAGGTACTTGGCGACGGCAAACGAGCGAGCACCGGAGAGCTCGAGGTTTTTCTTTGGATCACCAACGTTATCCGTATGGCCTTCGATGCGGAGCTTCGTGACGGCCGGTTTGGAGTCGAGGTAGCCCTTGACCAAATCGAGCACGGGGTAGCTGATTTCGTCGATTTCCGCTTTGCCCGTCTTGAAAACGATGGCGCCCGGAAGCGTGAGCTTGTTGCCCTCGGCCTTGAGCTCCTGCGCGGGAGCCGGCGGAGGCGGAGGCGGCGGCGGAGGCGGCACCGGGGGCGGGGGCGTGGTGTTGCCTTGGGTAATTTGTCCACCACCACCACCGCACGCGGTCAAAACGCTGGTGCCGGTGATCATCAGAAACGCACACAAAACGGGAGCGACGAGTTTACGCATAGAAACGGTTCTCCTCCGAGATGCACGGCGCGATCGATGCGTCAGCTCTCCGCGCCATCGAGCTAGTTTTCAAGCAGAACGATGCTGGGACGTTTTCCTAACAGGTTTGTTCAATCGGAAGCGCATTTTCGAAACCTGACTCGGATCTTCCCCCGTGGATCAAACGACTCGTATCAGGCAACGGGCCAGGGAGGAAGCCCCCTGGCCCGTCATGACCAACGTTTTTCCTGACGAATCACATGCCGCCGCTGCCACCGGCGCCGCCGCCACCACCCGCACCGCCGCCACCGGCGCACGGATCAGGCGGAGCTGCACCCGGCTTGGCAACCGGTCCGAGCTGCACGGCCTTCGTGTTGAAGCCGAGACCGATCGAGATGCCGTTGCACTCGGCCGACGGATTCTGCGTGCCGTCCTTCATGATGTCCGATGCTTGACGCAACTGATTCAAGATCGTCATCAGGGTGGGCGACGTTGGATCGCAGAACGACGTGTCGAATGCCGCCGCAACCTTGCCAATTTGCGACACGAGTTGTTCCGTATCGAGGATGCCGGCAATCGTGCCGTTTGTCCCGGACTTACCATCAGCACCGAGGTCGAGCGTCACGTACGCATTCGTGATGTCGAGCGAGACGGTGAAACCGCTGATCGTCAACTGAATCGCGACCGTGCCCTTCGTCCCGGAAACCCAGGTGTTTCCCACGACGTACGCATTCGGGAATTGGATCTTCGACTTCGTCGGATCTTTCGGATCGAGCAACTCTTGCGACAACGGCCACTTGTCCGTCCCGTCCCATGCGGGCTTGATCTCCGTGCCCATGTCATCCACGAGCCGCGCGCCCGCAAACAACTGGCCCGCTGCTCCGTTGCACGTTTGTCCCAGCTTGGCGATGTCGAGCATGATCGTGAACTCGCCGTTCTGGATCGACTCGTTCGCCGTGGTGCTCAAGTCCGAGGCCAAACCAAGGATCGTCGGCAAAATGTTTTTCCCGAACGAATTGTCGATGCCGTTTGTCCCGTCCTGGTACACGGCCGCCGGAGAAGCGCCGGCCGTCGGCTTGCAAAGACCCGTCGAGGCTTTCGTCGAAGCGAAACCATCGAGATCGAAACCGTAGTTTTTCCAGCCGTTTGTCGGGTTCGCAGTTCCGTCGCGATCCGTATCCCCAAGGAAAAGTTCGTTGATCGCTTGGGTCGTTCCGGTCGCATCACACACCGGCGCCTTATCGTCGGCAGGCGTAGGATGGATGCAATTCGCGTCCGTGCACTTGCCGGGGTCGGGGGGCGGAGTCGTCTTGGTGTCGGTGTCCCCGCAACCCACGGCAACGGTCGCAAGCGATGTCGCCGCCAAAGCGGCCAAAAGAGAAGTACGCAGCATCGAAAGAGTCTCACTTTCTCAAACCCGAACCCGGGTTGTTATTCCAAACGCACGGCAGTCAATCAAGTGCCCGTGGACTGCTCGCATCCTAGCCAAATCGTCGCGTTTTCAGCAAGCGCGATCCCACATTCGACCGCGTATCATCCATAGGCATTTCGGCGCACGACGCTTCGCGCTACGGATCAGTCTCAACTCAAATTTCGAGGACCACTGTGGCCGCCGAGTTCGTTCATCTTCACGTCCACTCGCAATACTCGCTGCTCGACGGCGCTCTCAAAATCAAGGACCTCGTCAACCGCACCAAATCGCTCGGCATGCGCTCGGTCGCTCTCACCGATCACGGCAACATGTTCGGCGCGATCCAGCTCTACAAAGCCTGCAAAGATGCCGGCGTCGGCGCGATCTACGGCTGCGAAGTCAACGTCGCGCGTTACCGCGCCCGCGAAGGCGCAGGCAAGTCCGAAGACCCGCCCGTCGATCACCTCGTCCTCCTCGCTTCCAACCTCGAAGGCTACAAAAGCCTCGTTCGCATCGTCTCCGAAGGCCACGTCGCTCAAGCCAGCGGCCTGGCGCCCAGCGTCACGCTCGACTTCATCCAGCAGCACAACAAGGGTCTGATCGGTTTGTCCGGGTGTATGGGCGGTGTGCTCGCGCAACGCGCCCTCGAATCCGGCGAAGACGACGCACGGTCCATGCTGGACAAACTCGCGGAGACCTTCGAACCGGGCGGTTTCTACGTCGAACTGCAAGATCACGGCCTCGTCGAACAACCCGTCTTGAACGGCATGCTCGCCAAGCTGGCCGCAGATCGAGATTTACCGATCGTTGCGACAAACGATGCGCACTTCGCCAATCGCGACGACGGCGAAAGTCAGCTCTACCTGTCGTGCATCGCCGCCAACCGTTCCTACGCCGATGCGTTCGAAGCTCATCACCAAAGCTTCGAAATGTTCCTCAAGTCGCCCGACGAGATGGCCCACGCGTTCCGCGATTATCCCGCCGCGATCGCCAACACGATGCGCATCGCCGAACGATGTTCGGGCATCAAGTCGATCCTGCACCCGCCGATGCTTCCGCGATTCCCCTTGCCGGAAGGTTACGACACCGATTCGTACTTCCGAAAGGTCTCGCATGACGGCCTGACGCGACGCTTCGAGGAGTTCAAGGCCATCGGAAAGACCGTGGACGAGGTGGCCTATCGCAAACGCCTCGACATGGAGCTCGACATCATCGTCGGCATGAAATTCCCAGGCTACTTCCTCATCGTCTGGGACTTCATTCGCCATGCGAAAGAACACGGCATCCCCGTAGGTCCGGGCCGTGGTTCAGGTGCAGGCTCCATCGTCGCTTACGCCTTGCGCATCACCGACCTCGATCCGATTCCGTACAACCTGCTCTTCGAAAGGTTTCTGAATCCGGAACGCGTGAGCATGCCGGACTTCGACGTCGACTTCTGCATGGATCGCCGCGACGAGGTCATCCGTTACGTTGCGGAAAAGTACGGCAAAACAAGCGTCGGACAGATCGCCACGTTCCACGAGCTCAAAGCCCGCAGCGTCATCAAAGACGTCGCTCGCGCGATGGGTTTTCCCGCGAACGAGGCGCAGAAGATCGCCAGCCTCATTCCGCAAAAAGGCCCCGGGCAGATGTACACGATCCCCGAAGCGCTGGAGATCGAGCCGAAGCTCAAGGCTCTGAAGGAAAGCGATCCGACGGTCCGCGAACTGCTCACGCAAGGTCAGAAGCTCGAAGGGCTCACGCGTCACGCGGGCATGCACGCCGCGGGCATCGTGATCAGCGAAGGGCCGCTTTGGGATCACGTTCCGTGTTTCACGAACGGCGAGACGCTCGTTACTCAGTATTACAAGGACGACGTCGAAGCCGCGGGTCTCGTGAAGTTCGACTTCTTGGGGCTCAAAACATTAACCGTCGTCGACATCGCGGTGCGTTTGATTCGTGCCCGGCCGGACCAGAAAGACAAACGCGCGGACGAAGCGTTCGACATCTCGAAGATCCCGATGGACGAGCACATCCCGGAGGTCATCGAGACATTTCAGCTCTTGCAATCGGGCGATACGACCGGCGTGTTCCAGCTCGAATCGAGCGGCATGCAGCAGCTCTTCAAGGATCTGCGTCCGACCAACTTCGAAGACATCGTCGCCGCCGTGGCTCTGTATCGTCCGGGTCCTCTCGGCACCGGCATGGTGAAGGACTTCGTCGACTGCAAACACGGTCGCAAGCCCATCGCGAAGATGCACGACCTGGTCGATGACATCTTGCTGCCGACGTACGGCGTCATCGTCTACCAGGAGCAAGTCATGCAGATCGCGCAGAAGCTCGCGGGCTACACGCTCGGCGGCGCAGATTTGCTCCGTCGCGCCATGGGCAAAAAGAAGCCCGAAGAGATGGCGAAGCAGAAGCAAACGTTTGTCGACGGTTCCGTGAAAAACGGTGTGGCATCGGAAGACGCCGAGCGCATCTTCGGCTTGCTCGAGTACTTCGCGGGGTACGGCTTCAACAAGAGTCACTCGGCCGCGTACGCGCTCATCACGTACCAAACGGCGTATCTCAAGGCGCATTACCCGGTTGAATTTCTCTGCGCGTTGATGACGGCCGATCGCGACAAGATCGAGAAGGTCGTGCGCATCATCGCGGAAGGTCGCGCGTGGGGCGTGGACATTCTGCCTCCGGACATCAACGAATCGCAGCTCGACTTCTCGGTCATTTATTCGACGCCGTCGGCGAATGGTGCAGCACCGAAAAAGAAGAAGACCCGCATCAAAGATCGTTTGGAGCCAAAGATTCGTTTCGGGATGGGCGCGATCCGCGGCGTTGGCGAAGCGGCGCTCGAAGGCATCCTCGAAGTGCGTCAATCCGGCGGTCCGTTCGGCGATCTCTTCGACTTTGCGACGCGCATCGATCCGAAACGCGTGAACAAAGGCGTGCTCGAAGCGCTGGTGCAATCCGGTGCGTTCGACTCGACCTTGGCGCCCAAAGGGATCTCGCGAGCGCGAGCGTTTGCCGCACTGGAACAGGCGCTCGAGCGTTCACGCAGCGCGAGCAAAGATCGCGAACGCGGACAAACCTCGTTGTTCGGTCTGATGGCGAAAGCCACGCCGGCTGCGGAGCAGAAGCTGGACGAGTATCCGCAGTGCGAACCGTGGGATCTGCGCGACATGCTCGTCCGCGAGAAAGAGTCGCTCGGGTTTTACGTGTCGGGACATCCGCTCGATCGGTACGGCGCGGAGCTGGGACGTTTCGAAGTCACGCCGACGGCAGCGTTGGCCGCGAAAGATTCGTGGGCGAAGGTTCGTGTGGCGGGAATGGTCGAAGGTTTCCGCGAGAAGATCATCAAAGGCGGCGGGAAGCTCGCGTTCTTCAACCTCGAGGACACCACGGGTCGCGTCGAGGTGAAGGTCCGAGACAAACAGCTCGAAGCGTACGGCGAGATCTTGCGGGGAAGCGAGCCGGTGCTCGTTTCGGGGAAGGTGAGTTTTCCGCAGGTGGAAGAGACCGAGGAAGAACAAGCCGGACCGCGCGATCCCACGCTGATGCTCGATGAAGTCGTCATGTTGGCCGATGCGATTCGTTCCGAAACGAAGAACGTGCGTATCAAGCTGAACGCGCGAAAGGTCACGCGCGATCACATCGGCAAACTGCGCGGCGTGTTGCAAGCGAGCCCCGGAGGTTGTCCGGTACAACTTCTGATCCAGCTCGACGATGGAGCGGAAGCCGTCTTGGCGCTCGGGCGAGACTTGAACGTTTCACCCAACGAT